>Ga0326727_10005250_pt1 | contig 37382 bp, 41 predicted proteins | sample MB2enrmetagenome_FD_207643 | JGI IMG/M metagenome (GOLD analysis project Ga0326727, IMG submission 207643) | Lab enriched peat soil microbial communities from McLean, Ithaca, NY, United States - MB29MY | ecosystem: Environmental > Terrestrial > Soil > Wetlands > Peat | place: USA: New York... | reverse complement strand
CAAGCCGGGGGGTGCAAGCGTCGCTGGCGCGACGCGACGGCTACGGGCCGCTGATTCCGTGGGCTGAAGCCACACGGCTACCTTCAAATCACCGCTTCGCGGTGCCGCAAGATGTCCAAACTCCAGCAGCCCGGGCCAACGGCCCAGGCTGGTATAGGCCGCGCCTTCGGCGCTGAGGCCTCAGCCGCGCGGTCAAAGGAGGTCTGGTGCAACGTGGCGTTGCGCAGCCCCTCTACCGCTCGTCTTAGCCTGACGCCCATGCGCCCCAGGTGGGATGGGCGCAGAGCTGGTGGGCGCGCGCGCTTGCCGAAATCAACGCGTGCGGTAATAGAACGGTTGAGCAAGAAAACCGAGCCGGAGGGAGCCAGGGCCGGAGCAATCCGGTCCGCTCCTTTCGGTTCGAGATTGAGGCCAGCCAGGGCATCAGCCCAAAACGCGCTAGACCCAGATGGCTGACTGAACGGATCGCCTCGATGGGTAAGCGCCACGAAGATCCGATTCAAACGACGAAAACGCAGGCTCGAGTCAACGCCCGCGCGGCGGTTGGAAAGTTGCGGCAAAAACAGTTTAGAAAAAAAACTGGACGTACAACGTTTTTTTACTTGATCAGTGCCCTAATGGCTGACCCTGCTATGACCCCGCAATACGCCTCGAACGTCGGATAAGGCGCCCGTTAAAGCCCCTTGTCCCGGATCGTCTCGAGCGCCGCCGCCACGTCCCGCACCCCTTCGTCCCCCCTTGGACCACCTTTTCCAGCCGGGCGAAGCTCCGCGTTTCGCTAACCGACAGTTGCGTCTCGCCCTGGACCACCACGGCCATTTTGCCCATTTTGTAAGCCATCATAACCGTAGAACGTCCACCAAATCCGCCGGAGATCAAATGCGGGCGATTTTGGGGCCACCGGATCACCCTGCGGACTCTTGCGTCTCTTCCAACCTGGTGTGCGTCCCGTGGGCTGCGGTTCCAAAGATCGACTTGACGCCTTCTTGGATGTGTGGTGAAGTTGGGTGGTCACCGAGCGGGAGTCAGCGATGGGCCGTGAGGGTTTGCTGGCTTCGTGGCGGTGGTGGTGGGTGGCCTGTTGATTATGAAATTGGCAGCGGGAATTGCGGGATCGGCTTTGGGCGAGCGCGTATCGAGTGCTCACCATTCCAGGTTTTATACTAAGGGGGGCTGCCTTTGGGCGGGAAGGAAACATGGGCAGGGCGTAGTGGCCAGTCGTCACGACGCTCGAAGGGACCGAAGTCCTAAGGGCGACAAGCGAATGTCAAAGCCAAGATGACCAAGGACCTTTTTCTGCAAGAACTGTGAGACCCAGGCCTATGTCATCGCCATTCAAATCCAACGCGGAGAGACGCGCCAAGAACGCTGAAGATTACCCCTCGATTTTCGGCAAGGTGAACCTGACCAGTATTCGCGAGAATGTCGGGGAAATTCTGAAGCTGATTGGCCGCGAGGGCATCTTCCGCGAGTACACCCTTCATGATTCGAACCACATCGACGCGGTCCTCGCGCTCGTAGACAAACTCATCCCGGCCGACACTGCCGCGAAAATGAGAACTGCGGACTGGCTGATGATCGTCCTCGCCTGCTATTTCCACGACCTCGGAATGTTGGTGACGAAAAGGGAGTTTGAGAATCGCGACACCTGTCCGGAATTTATCGCCTTTAGAGCAGGCCTGCTGCTGGAGGACAAGGGGGCAGATTACAAGGAGGCGATTGACAAGTTAAAGCCGGAAGAACGTGAGGAATTCCTGTACCAGGAATTCGTGCGGAAGCATCATGCGAAGCGGATCTCCCTATGGATTCAGGGGCAGCACGCGTATCAATACGGCGACGCAGCAGCCGCGGTGGAGGCGGTCGACAGCCTTGTGGCTGATTTGGAACAGGTTGTTCGCGACGACTTGGCGAAGATTTGCCTAAGCCACCACGAAGATGACTTGTTCGACCTGGAAAAGTATCAAGTAAATCGTGTTTACGGCGATAACCCAGAAGGAGAGGCCAACCTGCACTACGCCGCTTTGATTCTCAGAAGCGCCGACATCCTGCAGATTCAGAAGAAGCGCGTTCCCCCCGTGCTTTACAAACTGATCGATCCCAGTAATCCCAAGAGCCAGGAGGAATGGGCGAGACAGGCGGGTGTTCGCGCCGTCAAACCCAAGACTCTGACGGGCGGCGGCGAATCGGACACTATTGAGGTCCATGCTTCGTTCGACAAGGAGAGCGCCTACTTCGGCCTTTTGGCGTATCTGCAACTGTTCGCGGGCAAAGAGCTGGAACGGTGCCATGACTGGGCAAAACAGGCTGAGAAGAAAGGGGCGACGTTCCGATTTCCGTGGAGGCAGATTGATTCGTCCCAAGTCGAACCGCGCGGCTTTGAGGGACGAAGCTATTCATTCACACTCGACCAGGAGAGAATCCTCAAGCTCCTGACGGGCCATACCCTTTACAACGATTCCCGAGTGGCCATCCGCGAAGTGCTGCAGAATGCTCTGGATGCCGTTCGCTTTAGGAACCATCTATTCCCTGAAGAGCCGATGGGAAAAATCGAGGTCATCTGGGACAGCACGGCTCGCACGTTGACCATCCGCGACACTGGCACCGGCATGACACAAGAAACGATCGAGAAGTTTCTGCTCAACGTTGGATCAAGCTTTTACCAGAGCGAGACTGTTCTACAACAACACGCGGGGTTTTCTCCAATTAGCCGCTTTGGAATCGGCGTGCTGTCCACGTTCATGATCGCGGACGAGGTTCGAATCCTAACCGTTCACCCCGACGATGAGTTCGCTCGCAGGCTGACGCTCCCTTCAGTGGTCAAGAGTTATCTAATCAAGAAGCTTTCAAAAGACGACCCCGTCTTGCGTCCGATCGGCCCGCACGGGACAGAAGTCGTACTGCAAGTCCGCCGTTCCGCAGAAGTGGAGGAAGTTGAAGGTCTGGTCCGCTACTGGCTTGTCCTTCCACGATGCGATGTGACGTGCAAGACGGATGCCGCTGGGCCGGTCAGGATTGGATTCACGGCCGCGAAAGACGTAATTGAGCACTACTACACACGGGAGGAACAGAAGGGTGCCTGGAGGGTGGCGTTTGACGTGCGAGGAAGCTCCGAACCGGGCATCGATATCGCTTACGTAGTGGAAAAGCCGGACTTCGCTGATGTATGGGATTTCAGCATGGTTGCGGAACGTCGCGAGCATGAAGTGGACGACTTTTTGTTGTGGCCACCTGGCATGTGCGTCGAAGGCGTCCGGGTGCGCTCTGCACCGGCCGGCTACGAGCGCTGGCAGCGTGCGCCGTGGGCATTTGTTAACTTGACGGGTCGGGATGCACCCAGAACTAATGTCGCCCGATCGGACATTGAACAAACACCAGAATTTGAGAGCGCACTTCTGCGGATTTACTCGATGTTGGGGAGCCACGTTCAGCATGAGTTTGATCGCTTGCTTGCAAGCGGGAGCGGGCTGGTGGAGGCTGCTTGGGAAGCGGATTTCATCCTCAGATATGGCCTTGGGGCGGGGCAGGTAATCAACACACGGAAGTTCCGGGAAGCGATGGCCAGTCTGCGAGTGCTCGCGTTCGAAGACAAAGGCGCATGCCGTGCTGTCACCAAGAGCGAGCTTGAGTCCCTCGAAGTGGTATGGACCGTGGACAGCCGTCTCATTCGAAACATTGAGGGCGTTTCCGGAGCACTCGGGCTGGACCTGCCCGCTGAAGTGATTGTCCAAAAGCTTGGCAAATCCCTCAAACCAGCGATGCCGCCGGTCAGGCTTCTTGGCAGCAGCACTGCTCCACTTCGAGATCTGGAGGTATCTTCAATCCGAATTTATCCAGAGGAACGTGGTCAGCGCATCGACATCTCCTGGGAGAGGAAAAAGAAGGGCCGGTGGATCGTCCTGAGGCATGATCTTCGTAGACATTTATCGCGGTACGTGGAACCCACTGGCCGCCAGGAGTACGAATCAATACTAGTTGCACGGGACGAACGGATTTCATCGGAATGTTCCACTTACGACGTGGTGATCTGGCGGAATTGCTGTCTCATACTTGCGACCAGCGTGGTTCCAGATCTCTTCGATGTGTTCGGGATGACCGAACAATTTGCGCAGTGGCTAGGAATATTGCTTCATCGGGGGCGAATCCCCAAGGAATCCCAGCCCTTTCTCAAGGAACAACTCGTGGCCGCGAAAGGCGAGGAGGGCGAGGAATTGCTAAACCGTTTGACTCTCCCGTTCGAGCGGCGGTTTGGAGATTACCGTCGTTCAATCCGCGGTTCGCACTTGCTCGGCTACGACGGCCAAACCTTCGGCGATTAATGGGAGACTATTAAGGGGTCAATGAGATTGTCATAAAGGCAGCACCGCGTGCCCCGCCGGGCTGGCGCCCGAAACCTCCTCCCGGCGGCCCAACAGCCAGGCCAGGTACCCCCGCCTGCCCATCCACAGCCGCTCGGCAATCCACGCTAGCGGCATCGTCGTCCGCGAACGTAACTCGAGCGCCAGCGCCACCTTGCTCGCGTCCCCTTCGCGTTTTGCCCTCAGAACCTCCTCGGTCCAACCCAGCCGTTTGAGGCCCTCCACGACCAAGCGCTCCGCTTGCGCCTCGGACGACTCCTGCACCGCCTCCCCAAAGTGACGCGGCCCAGGTCGCGCGCTCACCTGCTCCAGCAACCGGTCATCTCCGAAGATCGGCTCCTGCCCGTCGCCCCGGCTCATGACGCGGTAGATCGCACCGGGGTACTGGATGCGCAATTTTCCCGCCATAGGTTCACCATAGCCACCCGCCCGGTCAGCGGTCAACAAAACATTACATTCTCGTTGACCCCATTGGCGCAGGCGCCCTCGGCCAAGGCCCTGGGGAGGCCGGGTGGCTTGAAAAACCAGAAGGAGGCCCCCCGCGCCGGCTCCCATCCGTGAAATCCGTGAAATCCGTGGTCGATCTTGCCTTCATTGGTGCGCTGGTCCGGCCACCACACGCTTCCAATCGAGCTTAGTTTCCCTAAAGTTGAGGAGCAGCGCTGCCTCCGGGCCGGTGATGTTCATCGAGCACGGCCACGGCTCGATCAATCTGCTGCGCCCGGTCATTGTCGGCTTCAACGCGACCGGGATGTCGCCGCCATTTTGCTGGCAGGCGCCGCCGGTGGTGTTCCCGAGCTTATCAGTTGACTGCAAGTAATGCTTCCACGACGCTCTCGGTATGACGGCTACGTTATATAATCGGGGCCAGATGGTAATCCCGGCCAAGGCCAGGAAGGAGGCGCGGCTCAGCCAGGGTGACGTCTTCAGCGTTGAAATCCAAGGCGATGGCAGGATTCTGCTCGTGCGGCTGGAAAGACCCACAGAGTCAAAGCCGGCCGAGGCCCGTTTGTTGCGCCGCAAAGGCACGCATCCAGTTCTGGTCGGCACTCGCGAGCCGACAGATCAGGAACTCGAGGCCGCCTTGGCGGACTTCCCATGAAGTGCCTCCTCGACATCAACGCACTCTTGGCGGCAATTCTCAGAGCCCACCCGAGCCACCCCGTTACTGACACCTGGATGGACCAAAAGGTGCTCGTTACCTGCCCCCTGTCCGAGTTGGGCTTCCTTCGCGTTAGCACGAACCCCGGGGCCTACAATGTCAGCATGGCCTTGGCACGACAATCGTTGGAGGCCTTCCTGGCCGCCCACAAGGTCGAGCCCATTCCCGCTGACTTGCCGGCGCTCAAATCCAGGGCCGGAAGGAGCGACGAGGTGACCGACTGCTACCTGGCCGACTTGGCCGCCAGCAAAGGCATGAAACTCGCCACGCTCGATACCGGTATCGCGCACCCTGCAGCCGAACTCATACGGTGACAACCCATACCCGCTGGCTGGCGGTCGCTCTGGTCGCCAGTCTGATCAAGTCCACCGACCGCGGGCGGACCTGGACCCGTCCGGCCAAGGCGAACTATGAGTCGCCGACGTGGCCGGGCGGGCGCTTCGGCGGGCCTTCCTTCATCCACTACGGCAAGAACGGCGGCCAGGTCGCGCGCGACAACGCCGCCACGTTTGTCTATGTGGTCTCGAACAACGGGTTCTGGAACGGCGGCGACCATTTCATCCTCGGCCGTTAAGAGTCAATGAGATTGTCATAAAGGCAGCACCGCCTCCCCGAAGTGACGCGGCCCAAGCCGCGCGCTCACCTGCCCCAGCAACTCCCGACGGGGGGTGACGGTCAGGCCGCCGGCGCGCTAGCCGGGAACGCGAGACAGCCCTGGCGACCCCTGCGGGGCCCGTATTTCTCGGGCATTCTGCAGGCCGCGCTCGGCCTGGGCCCGGGTGAGGTCCCCGGGTTGGAAGACTCCGCCAAACGCAAAAGGGGTGAACTCTGTCTGCGCCGGCCCGCGAACGCACGGGGCCTCTCGGGGTTGGCGCCCAGACCGCTAATTCTCCTTTGCCTTTCCGCTGTTGTCATTCCGAAGAGATTTTGTTAAGATTTGGTCCCGGACCGGTTTATTCAGATGAATGGGACGCTTGAAAATAACACTTCAAGAAGATGAGAATCAGAGGTTGTCCGCAGGTTAGTCGAAAATTGAGGAGTGGCTCCCGGCGTGGCGCAAACCACGCCGAACGAGAAAAAACAGGAGCCCCATAATACAACCAAAATGGAAACGCGGAAAAAGTCCGCCTGGTTGCCGGGGACTGCTGCCCGTTCCCGCTGGGGCCTTGGGCTGACCGCGGTGGATATGGACATGCTGCCTCTGGACAGAAAGAAAAACGTCTATGAAAACAACGAAAGCAGTATTCGGAATTCTGGCCATTATCCTGGCTCTTGCGATGAATGGGCGCCCTCAGGTCTACACTTTTTCGACTACCATCGGTGGCACCATAGGCTTGGGGGTTTCAGACTCAAACGGCCCCGCCGGCAACGGCGGGAGCATTAGCCTCAAGTTTACCAACCTGACGGAGACCGTGTACCTGGACTTTGCAGGTCAAACTCTTCGCCAAGTCGGCACGCTCTCATACACCCCATCCGCCCCTGACGTGATGTTTCAGGAAACGCAGATTGTTTCCTTATTCCCAAATCCTCCTGTAGGCGTGACCGGCGAAGTGACGGTGGACCTGGCCTTCGCTGCCGGTGTAATATCATTTGATACTGGTTTGCAAGCTCTAACATGGTCGCCTTCGCGACAGGAATACTGGATTGGAGGGGACGCTACCATTGGGAACCTCGGACCGATAACCGGTTCATGGTCATTGACGACTGGAGGTCAGACCTTTACAGGGTCTTTCAGCTACTGGTACGGCCCATCGCTTGTTGGGGCCGCTCTCGCATTTCAAGGGGTATCGCTGGTCAATTACCCCAACTCTCTGCAACTTAGCGACCTTGCTGTTGCTGGCGGGATGTTCAGTTATGGAGCTTTCGACGTTTCAGGCGAAACGCAAGCCGTTGCGCCAAACGGTTTCAGCTTGCAGCTCGCCCCCGGGGGTACGGGATTCTCGTGGAGCTCGAGCCCCGTTACCGCGACCAACGCGGCAGCACCGTCCATATCTCATCAGCCGCAAAGCCAGACGGTTAATGCCGGCGAAGACGCGACGTTCACTGTCGCGGCCAACGGCATGCTGCCCCTGAGCTACCAGTGGCTCTTTAACGGCGGGACGATCGCTGGCGCGACCGAAACCAACTGCGTAATCAACGGCGTTTTGCCCTCCAACGCAGGTGATTACTCCGTGGTCGTGAGCAACGTAGTCGGCTCGGTCACGAGCGCCGTGGCAGTGCTGACGGTTCAGGTCAACGCTCAATCCTCTCTTACCAACGGTCTCGTTGCGTATTACCCGTTCAACGGGAATGCCAACGATGAGAGCGGAAATGGCAATAACGCCACTAACCAAAATGCAACTTTGTGTCCGGACCGATTCGGGAATCCTAATTCGGCCTTCTTTTTTAATGGCACAAACGCGACCCTCTGGGGCACGAACAGCTTTCTGAACATCGGAGCCGATTACACGATGTCAATCTGGTTTGCGACTTGGGGCACAAACCTCGCGTATCAGCAAATGATTGGCACGCTCCCGAACCCGGCAATCGATCTGAGTTACAACTTGCCGCTCAATGGCGCTGAAGGTTACGTTGAGCTATCGATTGGGGACGGCGGCACTTGGTTACAACCCACCCAGCAGCACGGTCCGAGGCAGGATTACGCGCCAAATCAATGGTACCAGGTTGTTGCAATCAAGAGCGGATCTTCCTACTCCACGTTTGTAAATGGCGTCCTGGATGCATCATTTGGGCGCAGCCCCGGGTCTCTTTTAGCTACGCTGCTATTTGGCGCCGGATTTTACGGAGGATTGGACGACATTCGCGTTTACAACCGTGCCCTTACCACAAATGAAGTTCAGCAGTTGTACGCTCACGAGTCAAGAGCTCCCTTGTGCATCCCACACACCGCGACGGCGACGGCAAGCGTCGTTGGCGAGTCTGTTCTAGCTGCAACCGTTACCGATGGCGGCTGTGGTTACACCAACACGCCCGGCGTGAGAATCATTGGTGGTGGCGGCAGCGGAGCAGAGGCCGTAGCCGTGGTCGGCGACGAGGCGGTCGTTGCGGTCAACATTCTGGATGCGGGCTCTGGCTATACCAACACGCCGGTCATAGTCATTGAGCCACCATTCATCCCACAGCCCACAATCAGCGTCGTCGCTTTGCAATCATTCGGACCGCTGGTGGCTCCGGTGCTAGAACTTGATTTGGAAAGGCTATCCCCGTACGACAACTATCAATTGGAGTTCACGCCGAGTGCTGGAGGAAGCTGGACCAATCTCGGCTCGCCATTCACTCCGACGTCGCCTTCAAGCATCCAGTATGCCAACGTTACGGGTAATGCTGGGTTCTTCCGGGTGAAATACGTGCCCTAGATGAATTTCCATTGAGCAATATACGAGGCGATAGTTGCATAACTCACTCGCCCTTCTGCAAAGAAGCTATAGGATTCCTCCTTAACACACTCGCGTTCCAGTTGAGGAGCAGCGCTACCTCCGGGCCGGTGATGTTCATTGAGCGCGGCCACGGCTCGATCGATCTGCTGCGCCCGGTCATTGTCGGCTTCAACGCGACCGGGACGCCGACCGCCTAAGACGGAACTGAGCCGCAGCCGCCGGAGACCTGTCTCCGGCGAATCTCCCATCCCCCCTCCAAACGGAAGCGCGGGCGGCTGTCGAGTCCAATGAAACGTTAGGCCGCCTTGGCGTTCTGTGGCGCTTCCCTCTCAACCGCTGCGATGTGCAAGCCGGATATGATCACGCCGCTCTCGTCGTCGAACCACACCACAACCCGGCTGCCCTGGGGATTAATGGTTGCGTGGTCGGCGCTCGGAATCCGATACCGGTTCCCGCTGGTCGTGACGATGACGAAAGGCTCGAACGGTCCCGACAGCAGAAACTGACGAACATCAGCGATCATGCAAGGAAACATACTCGCTTTGACCTGCGCACGCAAGCCCTCCGCCTAACGCCCTCCGCCTACGGTGAACTGAGCCGCAACCGCCGGGAATGGGGCGCCAGCGGCGCCTGGAAGTCCGTGGGCCTTCGGATTTCGGAGCTTCGCGCGCCCGGGAACGCGTTAGTGGGTGTGGCATGGAGGCCAGACTGCCCAGGAGTCTGGGGGTTTCCAGGCCTAACTGGCTTGGGTGGCTTGAACTGCGTTGCGGTTGAAATCTCCTCCGCGGGCGACCTGGTGGAGGAGAGAGCCGTCGGGGCCGAAGAGCTGGACGAGCAAAGGCATCTGGCCGACGGCATGTGTGGAGCAACTCAGGCAGGGGTCGTAGCAGCGGATGCCGTGCTCGATGCGGTTGAGCGTCGGCTCCGGGATGTCCTGGCCGCGCACGTAATGGCGGGCGATCTGAGCCACGGTCTGGTTCATCGCCAGGTTGTTCTGGCCGGTGGCCACCACGAGGTTCACCTTCTGGAGGAGCCCCTGGCGGTCCACAGTGTAGTCATGAAAGAGGGTGCCGCGCGGGGCCTCGCTCACCCCCACGCCGCGCAGGCTGTTGATGCCGGCGTCCGCGCGCAAATCCTCGCTGAGCAGGTCGGGGTCATCGAGAGCGGCCTCGATTCTCTCGACGGCGGCCAGGATTTCGATGAGGCGGGCGTAGTGGTAAAGAAATGAGGAAGTAACCGCCCCTTTGCGTCCCAGTTTTTTGAATTTCTTGAGTTCGGCGTCGGCCTTGGGAGTGCCCATCTGCTTGGCGACGTTGAGCCGCGCCAGCGGACCGACGCGGTACATGCCGTCCGGAAAGCCCACCGGACTATAATAGGGCGACTTGAGGTAGGAGCTGTTTTGGACAGCTTCTCCGATGAACTCGCAGTATTTCTGCGGGTCGAGTTGGTCGGCGATGATGCTGCCGCTGCTGTCGACAAAGCGGAGCTTTCCACCGTGATGTTCCCAGTTGCCGTCGGCATCCACCAGGCCCATGAACAGGGAGGGGAAGTTGCCGAAAATCTGGATTTCGCGTTTGTGGGTTTCGAGGGTTTTCCTGAACAGGTCCAGCGCGAGTTTGCTCGTGGTGTATGCCTCGGGCAGCCAGGCGCGGATGCGGGCGCGGCCCTCCTGGGTGAGCGGGCTGCGCACGCCCCCCGGCACCCCCCACGAGGGATGGATTTTCTTGCCGCCGAGGATTTCGATGATCTCCTGGCCGAACTGGCGGAGCCGGATGCCGGCGCGGGCCAGCTCGACGTTGGAAGCGATGAGGCCGAAGAGGTTCCGCTGGGGCGGGGGCGTTTCCCAGCCGAGCAGGAAATCCGGTGCGCTCAAGTGGAAGAAGCTCAAGGCATGGCTCTGGATGAACTGGCCCAGGTTCATCAAGCGGCGAAGTTTCTCGGCCGCCGGGGGGATGTTCACGGCCATGATAGCATCGCCCGCCTTGGCCGAGGCCAGGAGATGGCTCACGGGGCAAATGCCGCATATGCGCGCGGTAATGCCGGGCATTTCCTGGTAAGGCCGGCCCTGGCAAAACTTCTCGAAACCGCGAAACTCGACCACGTGGAACTCGGCGTCGGACACATTGCCGGTATCGTCCAGGAAGATGCTGATCTTGGCGTGGCCCTCGATGCGGGTTACGGGGTCAATGACGATGCGTTTAGACATAGGGAAAAGGACTGCCGGGAGGCAGGTTAGCCAAACTTGAGCTTAGCGCCTTCCAGTTTGGGCGGGGCTCCCTCCAGGACCTGGAGCAGGACGGTTTTGATGCGCTCGGCGGGAGGAGGGCAGCCGGGCAGGAAGTAATCCACATAGACCGCCTCATGCACGGGTTGCACGCGCTCGAGCAGCGAGGGGACAATGCCGGGTTCCTTGGGCACTCCCGGATTGGACTGGGCGCTCTCGATATATGCGCACTGGAGCACGTTTTGGGCATTGGCGGGTCCAAGTTCGTTGCGCATCGCCGAGACGTTGCCGGTCACCGCGCAGTCGCCGAACGAGATGAGGATGCGGGTGCGCCGGCGCACGCTCTGAATCATCTGGAGGTTATCCTGGTTGCAGACGGCCCCTTCGACCAGGCACAGGTCCACGTTGTCGGGGTAGGCCTTGAGGTCGAGGAAGGGGCTGAAGACCAGGTCGACCTTGCCGGCCAGTTCGATGAGGAACTCGTCCAGGTCCAGGAAGGACATGTGGCAGCCGGAACAGCCGCCCAACCAGACAGTGGCTACTCTGAGGCGATCCATTGTTTTTTCTCCCTTGCGGTGACGATGAATTCGAGTTTGGAGCGGTCGCGTTCCATTTCCGAAACGGTGGCTCCTTTGTAAAAGAGGGCGCCGGTGGGACAGGACATCACGCACTTGCCGCATTCGGTGCAGGTGTCCGAGGCGCCCCAGGGCTGGGACAGGTCGGTGATAATGCGGGCCTTGGCGCCGCGGCCCGAGACATTGAGAGTGCCGGCGCCTTCGATGTGCCAGCAGACGCGCACACAACGGGTGCAGAGGATGCAGCGGTTGTGGTCCATGCCGAAGAGCGGGTGTGTGCCGTCCACATCCCACTTGGGAAAGGTGTATTCGTAGCGGACGTGGTCCATGCCCTGGCTATAGGCCAGGCTCTGGAGCTCGCAATGGCCGTTGGACACGCAAACCGCACAGACATGGTTGCGTTCGGCGAAGAGCAGCTCGAGGGTCATTCGGCGATACTTGCGCAGCCGCTCGCTGTTGGTGGTCACGTTCATCCCTTCGCTGACCTTGGTAGTGCAGGCCGGGAGCAGCTTGGGTGTGCCGGCCACTTCCACCAGGCACAGACGGCAGGCCCCCACGTCATATACGCCTTCCAAGTGACAGAGCGTGGGGATGCTGATCCCCGCCTCGGTGGCGGCGTCCAGGATGCTCGCCCCTTCCTCGGCGCTGATCTCTTTGTCGTCGATGGTTAGAATCTTGGCAGCCATAATGTTTTCAGGTCAAACCGGCGGGTAGCTTATCAGCCTGTTTCACTTCTCTTGCGTTCGGCCCAAAGGTGTCCTCAACCAGGAGGTCAGCGTATTCCTTGCGGAAGAAACGCAGGGTGCTCAGGACGGGATTGGGGGCGGTCTGGCCCAGGCCGCAAAGGCTGTCATGGCGCACCATGTCGCAGAGTTCCTCGAGTTTGGCCAGGTCGCGGGCGGTGGCTTTGCGTTGGAGGATTTTGGCCAGCAGGTGGTGCATCTGGACTGTGCCGGCGCGGCAGGGGATGCACTTGCCGCACGATTCGTCCATGCAGAACTCCATGAAGAACCGGGCCACGTCCACCATGCCGGTGCCCTCATCCATCACGATCATGCCCCCCGAACCCATGATCGAGCCGAGCTTGTTGAGCGAGTCGTAATCTACGGGAGTATCCAGCGCCTCGGCGGGGATGCAGCCCCCGGAAGGTCCGCCGGTCTGGACGGCCTTGATTTTGCCCCCGTCGGGGGCGCCGCCGCCCATGGTTTCGACGATGTGGCGCAACGGTGTGCCCATGGGCACCTCGATCAGGCCGGTATTGGTAATCTTGCCCGCCAGGGCGAAGACCTTTGTGCCTTTGCTCTTCTCAGTGCCGATGCTGGCGAACCAATCCGCCCCTTTGCGAATAATGGGCGGGACGTTGGCGAAGGTCTCGACGTTGTTGATGAGGGTGGGGCAGTGCCACAGGCCGCTTTCGGCGGGGAACGGCGGACGCGGGCGGGGCGCTCCGCGCTTGCCTTCGACCGAGGCCATGAGGGCGGTTTCCTCGCCGCAGACAAAGGCGCCGGCGCCGATGCGCAGGTCGATGTTGAAGCTGAAAGGGGATTCGAAGACGCCGCTGCCCAGCAGGCCGTGTTGTTTGGCCTGGCGGATGGCCGTCTGCAAGCGGCTGATGGCCAGAGGGTACTCGGCGCGGACGTAGATGAAGCCCTGGTTGGCGCCCACGGCATAAGCAGCCACGGCCATGCCCTCCAAGACGCTGTGCGGATCGCTCTCGAGCACGCTCCGGTCCATGAAGGCCCCGGGGTCGCCTTCGTCGGCATTGCAGATCACGTATTTCTGCGGGTTGGCGGTCTTGGCGACCGTGGCCCATTTGAGCCCGGTCGGATAGCCCGCCCCGCCCCGCCCGCGCAACCCGCTCTTGATCATCGTGTCAATGACTTCCTTGGGGGTCATTTCGCGCAAGACATCGTGCAGTCCCTGGTAGCCCTCGGCGGCTATGTAGCACTCGATTCGTTCGGGGTTCACATAACCGCTGTTGGCCAGCACGATGGGCTTTTGGCCCGTGAAAAACGGGTGGTTCGGGTCGCCGCGCCCAACCGAAGTTGGGCCGCCCTTGATCGAGCCTATCAGCGACGGGGCGTCTTCCGGTTTGACTTTGAGGTAGAGCGGACCCTGCCCCCGGGTTTCAAGGCGCACCGTGGCGCCCTCGGACTCCGCCTTGGAATCGATCTGCACCAGCGGCCCCTGGCAGCACAATCTCATGCAGCCCACCCCGCGCACTTCCACCTCCTCGGCAAGCCCCGCCTCCTTCACCGCTTTTTCAAGGCCCTCCTTGACGCCCTTGGAGTTGGAGGACATGCAGCCCGCAGCCATGCAGCAGCGCACCAGGTACTTTTTTTGCGAGGCCCGTTCCCTCTCCGCAATTTCAACCAGGTCATCGATGATCATCGCCGAGCCATCCTTTCAAGTGTTCCAGGGCCGATTCGGGGGTTTGCCGAGGCGTGACCACGCCGTCATAAACCACGGCCGGGGCGATCCCGCAAGCGCCAATGCACCGGGCCGTCAGCAGTGAAAGCTGCTTGTCCGGGGTCGTCTCTCCCGCCTTGATTTTCGCATTCGCCTCGACCGCCGCAAGCACCTTGTCGGCCCCTTTCACATAGCAAGCGGTCCCCATGCAGACGATGCACGTGTGCAGGCCGTGCGGTTTGAGCGTGAAGAAGTGATAAAACGTGGCCACGCCATAGACGCGGCTTGCTGGAAGCTTGAGTTTATGGGCCACAAACAACAGCAGGTCGTCCTCAAGATAGCCAAACAGCTCCTGCGCCTTGTGCAGGACCTCGATGAGCGCGTCCTGCTTGAACTGGTGCTTCTTCATGTGCGCCTCAAGGATCTTGAAGCGCTTGTCCCCGCTGGCGTGTTCCAGGATTCCTGGGAGCCGGCTCCGTCGTTTATTTGAAAGCGTGGCAATCATATCGCTCTGCCTGCATTGGGACTGCCGGGACGACCGGCACGCGTGCTTGGGGTGCCGAGACCTCCAGCACTTCCCGACCATAACCTGCCACCCCCCTTCTCGGCCGGCTTCCCCTGAATTGGCAATTATTCCACATTTTTTGCGCCCCGGGGCTGAGCGGCTCAGTCAAGTACAGAGCGATCAGGAAGCTGGGGTCGTAATACACTTTCATCGGCGGCTGTCGATGATGATCTGGCTGCCCGGTTTTCCCGGCGCCGGCTTGCCGTCGAATATGGCGTCCACCTTCGACCATGTGTCGGTCCAGTCCACGGCCGCGGTTCCGGGCTCGGCGGGCACAATCCTGGCGACGGCGCGTTTCCGGCGCACGACCCGGATTTCCTGGCCGCGCGCGACCAACCGCAGCAGGTCGGGGAAAGTGGATTGCGCTTGTTCGACAGTGACGGTCTTCATGCTCGACAAGGTAATTGCAGCCATCGCTTCGGGCAAGGACGATAAGCGCAGGTGTCGTGCGCAGGACGTTGTCCGCGGGACGGAATACCGACTTCTCCGGCTGGTTTGCGCGCAACCTGCCAGGGCGGCGTTACTCCCCAATGATTTTCACCAAAACCCGCTTGCGCCGGCGCCCGTCAAACTCGCCGTAAAAAATCTGTTCCCAGGGTCCGAAGCTCCAACGCTTGCGGGAATTGTTGCGCGCGAGCAAGCCTTCCGGCCCCGCCATGCAGGATCAAGGTTCGGAGAGTCGCCGCCGGGTCTGAGGGGGGTGTAAGGGGAGGCGGTGAGAGCGAAGGCTTGCACACGTCTGTCGGTTTGGGTAATCCTACCGCGTTGAAAGCGCGCCTCTATCTCGAAACCACCGTGCCCAGTTACCTGGCGGCCTGGCCTAGTCGGGACCTGATTCGGGCCGGCCATCAGCAGATCACCCGCGAATGGTGGGCGCATCGCCGGGGTGATTTCGATGTTTTCATCTCGCAACTGGTGCTGGATGAAGCCGCCGCGGGTGATAGAGAAGCCGCCCAAGGGCGGCTCCGGGTCCTCTCAGGTCTTCCCTTGCTGGACCTGACGCTGGAAGTCGGCGTCCTGGCGAACGCCTTGGTGATTTCGCTCGCGCTGCCCGCCAAAGCCGCAACCGACGCCGCGCACATCGCTTTGGCGGCGGTCCACGGGATGCACTTCCTGCTCACCTGGAACTGCGCCCACATCGCCAACGCCGAGAGGGCGCTCGCCATCGATGCCTGCTGTCGCGACCACGGGCTCGACACGCCGGTGATTTGCACCCCTGAGGAACTGATGGGAGATTGAACTCATGCTGAAGGATGAATTAGTGGAAGAGGTTCGCAAGGCGCGCCAAGCGCAGGCCGCGAGGTGGGGCTTTGATCTCAATGCAATCCTGGCCGACGCTCGCAGGCGCCAAACGAAGTCCAAGCACAAAGTCGTCTCCTTTGTGTCAAAAGGCCCGAAGACCCGTTGAGCTTCAAGAGAATCCGCCCCAGGGATAACGGCCGACGTAACGGCAGGGCGTGCATTCCCTGCGTTACTCCCCGATGATTTTCACCAAAACCCGCTTGCGCCGGCGCCCGTCAAACTCGCCGTAAAAAATCTGTTCCCAGGGTCCGAAATCGAGTTTCCCTTTGGTAATGGCGGCCACGATCTCGCGGCCCATGACCTGGCGCTTCATGTGCGCGTCCGCATTGTCTTCGCCGGTGCGGTTGTGCTGGTACTGGGAGGTGGGGGCGTGGGGCGCCAGGCGCTCGAGCCAGACGTCATAATCGTGGAGCAGCCCCTCCTCGGCGTCGTTGATGAACACCGAAGCGGTGATGTGCATCGCGTTCACCAGGCAGAGCCCTTCCTGGACGCCGCTCTTGCGCACCAGGTCTTCGACGGTGCTGGTGATGTTCACGAACCCGCGACGGTTCGGCACTTCAAACCAGAGGTGTTCGGTGAGGCTTTTCATGCAGCCAGTATGCCACTGAGCGTCCTTTGCCGCAACCTTTGTCGGAATCCGACATGCGAGGGTCGAGGGGCGAGTGTCCAGGAGAGGCCCCAGCCAGATCTGCATCGACATCTCGGCGTCCGGCCCGGAGACTGCGCGGATGCTGCGCGATCATAAAACCAAGATTGTTGCGACCCTCGGCCCGGCCTCCGAGAGCCAGACCATGCTCGAAGGTCTCATCAGAGCCGGAATGGACGTCGCCCGGCTCAACTTTTCGCACGGCGACTTCGCCGAACACGGCCGCCGCATCGAGCGTCTCCGTGCGGCCGAACGCGCCACCGGACGCCGCGTGGCCATCCTGGCGGACCTGCCCGGCCCGAAAATGCGCATTGGTCGGATTGAACCCGAGCCGGTCCTCCTGGCCATGGAGGACCGGCTGACCCTCACCACGGAAGAGGTCGTGGGGAGCAAAGAGCGCGTCAGCGTCAGCTTCGATAAACTGCCGGGCGTGGTCAAGCCGGGCGACGGTTTGTTTCTCAACGACGGCCTGGTGCAGCTCGTCGTCGAGCGAGTGGCCGGCAACGACGTGGTCTGCCGGGTGGTTGTCGGCGGGGAATTGCGTTCGCGCAAGGGCCTCAATCTGCCCGGCATCAATCTCGGCATCAGCGCCTTCACCGCTCATGATCGCGTCTGCCTGGAATTCGCGCTCGAACACCGGGTGGACGCGGTCAGCCAGTCTTTTGTCGAGTGCCCCGAGGACCTGCAGGCGGTGCGGGCGGCAGCCAAGGCGGCGGGGAAGACGCCGCTGATCATCGCGAAGATCGAGCGTGCCGGGGCCTTGGCGCGCTTCGATGCCATCCTCCAGGCCGCCGATGGGGTCATGGTGGCGCGTGGCGACCTGGGCGTCGAAGTGCCCATCGAGCGGATCGCGCTCATCCAAAAGGAACTGATCGTCAAAGCGAACCTGGCCGGCAAACCGGTGATCACCGCCACCCAGATGCTCGAGTCCATGACCGCCAGCCGCCTGCCCACGCGCGCGGAGGCAACCGACGTGGCAAACGCCATTCTCGACGGCACCGATTGCCTGATGCTCTCGGCGGAATCGGCCGTGGGCCGCTACCCCGAGGAAGCGGTGAGTATGCTGGCCAGGATAGCCGCAGCCACCGAACCAAACCGCCCGCCCGGGCGCCTGCCGGACTTGCGCGCGACCTGCGCCCGCAACGGCGCCGATGCCCAGGCTGCGGCGATCGCCTCGGTGGTCGAGCACGCCTTGCAGACCGTCCATTGCGCGGCGGTGATCGTGCCGACCCGCAGCGGCATGACGGCGCGCCTCATCTCGCGGTTCAAACCTCCGGTCTGGATCGTGGCCGCCAGCCCGCAACACGCGGTCTGCCAGGGCCTGCTTTTTTCCTGCGGCGTCGAGCCCGTGGAGGCGGTCCAGGACCCCGAGGATTGGCGCGCCTTTGCCGCCCGTTGGCTGCGCGAGAACCACCTCGATGGTCCCGTCGCGATGCTCGTCGCCGGCCCTTCTCCGCGGAATCCCTCCGCCAATCACCGCATCGAGTTCATGCCCGTCTGACCAATGCGAGGCTGCGCTGCGGTTTGGCCACACCCAGGTTACGGCTCAGGCGAAAACCCGTTTTAGATATTCCAGGCTCTGGGTGGCGATGGCTTGCGGGCCTTCATCGAACTTGAAGACTTCCACGGAGACAAAACCATCGTATCCGACTTCCTTGAGGGCGGCGGCGATGGGCACGAAATCCACGTCGCCGAAGCCGGGTCCTTTGAAGTTCCGGTCGTTGGCATGGAAATGGGCGAAGTGGGGCCAGGAGTCGCGGATGATTTGGGGGATCGGCTTGGACTCGGAGCACATGGCTTTGACATCGAGAATGATTTGGAAGCTGGGGGAGGGTCGTTGGCCGACAAACTCGACCGCCTGGGCGGCGGTGTTGATGAAATTGGTTTCGGCCGGGCTGAGGGGTTCGAGGCAAATCGTGACGCGGCGCGCCTCGGCTGCGGCTACAGCCGGGCCGAAGGTCTCCAGGGCCCAATCCCGGGCCTGGCTGGGGGAAACGCCCGGCAGGACGTTGCGCTGTTTTGGCGAGCCGACTACCATCCGGGTCCCCCCCACGTCCGCGCAAAAATCCACCAGGTCGCAGAGGTAACGGGCGGTGCGCTGCCGAATCGCCGCTTCGGGGTGATTGATATGAAGTCCTTCGGGCTTGAGCAGCACCCAATGAATGCCTGCGATTTGGATTCCATGCCGCGCGGCGGCCTGGCGCACCCGGCCCCGTTCTGCTGCGGAAATGTCCGTTACGGCCGGCGCCAGGGTAAAGGGGGCGAGTTCCAAGCCATCAAAGCCAAATCGGGCGGCGGCGGCCAGGGTGTCATCGAGATTGAAGCCTTGAAAGATTTCGTTGCAGATGGCGAATTTCATGAGGCAAGAGTGACGTGCGCCCCTGCGAGGCGCAAGAGCCGAGATTAGGATTGGCAGGCGAGTGACGAGTGACGAGTGACGAGGGGCGAGGGGCGGCGCTTGCTTCCCTCGACGCTCGACACTCGTCCCTCGACCCTCGTCACTCTCCCACCACTGTCACTCAGCATGTGGTCTATTTCCGATTGGAAAAGGCGATTGGCGGCGGGTATGGTTGGGTCCTATGGCCAAGACAGAAAAGCCGGTGGCGGACGCCGAGTTGAAGCGGCGAATTGATGAACTGATAGAATATAAAGGCGGGGGGTTCAACCAGGAGAACGTGGCGGATATCATCGACAACGCGCTGAGGCTGCTCAAGGACGTGAAGGACAGCGGTGACGTGCGCGTGATTCAAACCGCCGTTCGGGAGATGCGCTACGCCTTCAGGCTCTTTGCCCCGTATGGCCGGGTCCGCAAAGTCACTATCTTCGGCTCGGCGCGCACTCTGCCGAGCCGGCCCGAGTACCAGCAGGCAGTGGAGTTCGGCGGCAAAATGGCCCGGGCCGGCTTCATGGTGATTACCGGGGCCGGCGCCGGCATCATGCAGGCCGGCCACGAAGGAGCCGGGCTGGACATGAGTTTCGGCGCCAGCATCCGCCTGCCCTGGGAACCGGCCATCAACCCGGTCATTCGCGAAGACAAAAAGCTCATCACTTTCAAGTACTTCTTCACGCGCAAACTGATCTTCATCCGCCACTCGGATGCCATCGCCCTGTTTCCGGGCGGGTTCGGCACGATGGACGAAGGCTACGAGGCGCTGACCCTGATGCAAACCGGCAAGAGCCAGTTGATGCCGCTGGTGCTGATCGACCGGCCGGGAGGCGCCTATTGGAAAACGTGGAATAAACATGTCCGCGAACACTTGCTGCGCGGGCAACTGATCTCCCCAGACGACCTGAACCTCTACGAAATCACCGACGATACCGACCAGGCCGTCAAGGTGATCACGCGTTTCTACCGGAATTTCCACTCGTCGCGTTTTGTCAAGGACCTCTTCGTCATCCGCCTGAAGCACCCGCCCGCCGAGACGGCCCTGGAGGCCCTTAACGAGGACTTTGCAGACATCATCGTCGGCCCCGAAATCAAACGCGTCGGGCCCGCTCCCGAGGAGGTGGCCGAGGGGGACTTTGTGGAACTGCCGCGCATCGGCTTCGGGTTCAACCGGCGCGACTACGGGCGGCTCAAGCAGCTTATCGACGCGCTCAACGGGCTGTGAGGCGTCAACGCCGCTTGGTGTCCAGGTTCTTCTGGAGGTCCTCCGGCGTCACCTTGGACTCGACGCCCTGGGCGGGGACATCGACTTTGGCTATCCAGAGGATGGCGTTGAGGACGACCTTGCGGAAGTCGTCGTTGCCCCAGTTCTTATGGTAGTGGCCGCCGGTGAAGCCGAAGCCGCGGCCGCCCTCGGGCCGGCGGCGGCTCCAGGAGACGACTTGAGTGTCCCCCCGCTTGACAGATTCGCGGACTGCGGGGTTGCCCTCGTGGGGGCCATCGGGCCGGTCCATGGTGCTCTCGGGCGCCACGGCGGCCAGGATCGGCCTCATCGCCTGGGGGTCGTCCCCGAAACGGATGTGGAAATACCATTCATCGGTGATTTGAAACGGCTTTACGCCGCGCAGGATAGGGCGCGAGGGCAGGTCCTTGAAATCGGCCTTCCAGGTCGGATTGACCGACCAGTCGGGCTCAAAGCAACCGCCGGTCCATTCGATGAATTCCTTTTCGCCGCGTTCCTTTGTGGCCTCGACCGCATAATGAATGAGCCCCAGGCCAACGCCCTGGTCCATCAGATTGCCGATGGTCTTGAGGCGGTCCCCTTGCAGCAGCGGATGGCCGCCGCCGCCATCGCTATAGACGATGATGGCGGCGGCGCCCGCGAAAGCGGCCTCCGGGTCTTTGGGCCAGCCGTTGCTATAGACTTCCGAGGTGATGCCGGGGACCTGGTCAAGACAGGCCTTCAGGAGCAGGCAGCCGGCGCGATGCTCGTGCTCCCCCGGACCGTGGCTGGGCGACCCAGCCAGGAAAACGATCTTCTTGGCATCGGCCGCAGAGAGCGTCATGGCGAACGCAAAAACGCCGAGGGTGAGGAGTGAATGGATGAGTTTCATAGGCTTATGTCTCCACGCCGTCTCTTCCAGGTTCAAGCCGGCTTGAGGGTCTTGCGCAGGAAGGCCAGGCCCTTGACGGCGATCTCATCCCGCGTGGGCTCGATTTTGCGCCAGATGGCCGCCGCGCGCGCAATGACTTTCACGTCCGTGGTAAACGACTCGATTACCACGTCGCCCTGGTAGCGGATGTCTTTCAAGGCCCTGGCAATCGAGGGCCAATCGATGTGGTCGTTCCCCGGAGTCCCCCGGTCGCTGCCGCAGGCATGGAAATGGCCCAGGAGCTTGCCCGCCTTGCGAATGGCCGCGGCCTGGAATTTCTCCTCGATGTTCATGTGGAACGTGTCCAAATGGAGCTTCAGGGCGGGGCTTCCGACGTCATGGATCAACTTGAGCGCCTGGTCGCAGGTGTTGATGAAATCGCTCTCGAAGCGGTTGAGCGGTTCCATGCAGACCTGTTTGCCTCGGTCCTCCGCCATCTTGCAGACCTTCCTGAGATTCTCGACCACCGTCTTCCACTGCCGCTTATACTCAGCGGGCGGCACAGCCTCCGCGCGGCCGACCGAGGAATAGACCGGCCCGATGATCGAGGGGCAGCCCAGCGCCCCCATCTGGTCCAGCACGCCCTCCATGTAGGCCAGGCAGTCCGCCTGCTGCCTGGGCGTGCCGCGCAAGTCGCGGTCCGGACCCAAACACGCGCAGACCGACCCGCAGGCCAGACCCTGCTTGTCCAGCTCGTTCTTGACGTGCGCCGGGTCGATATGCGAGGGGTCCTCAACGGGGATCTCGACCGTGTCGAAGCCCCATTGCTTGAATCGTTTGAACAGCCTGGTGCTCTGGTTGGTGAAGGGAGAGGTGAAAAGAAACGTGTTGATTCCGAGTCTCATAGTGGCGGACAGACTACTGGAACCAGGGGCAATGTCAACGCCTTTTATCCGGGACCGGCGCCTTGGGGTTAAACGTCGCAGATGTCGATGGCTTGGCGGAGGGAGGCGAGGGCATCGGGCCGCTTGGGGACGAACTCCTGGCTAACGAAGCCCTTGTAGCCGGTGGCGACGATGGCTCTCATGACGGCCGCGTAATTGATTTCCTGGGTTTCATCGATCTCGTGGCGTCCGGGCACGCCCCCGGTGTGGAAGTGGCCGATAAACTGATGGTTGTCAGTGATCGTGCGGATCATGTCGCCTTCCATGATCTGCATGTGGTAGATGTCGTAAAGCAGTTTGAGCCACTCCGAGTCGACGCGTTTGCACAGTTCCACGCCCCAGGCGGTGTGGTCGGCCATGTAATCCGCATGATCGACCTTGCTGTTGAGCAGTTCGAGGGTGACAAGGACCTTGTGTTTTTCGGCGATGGGCACGAGGCGTTTGAGGCCCTTGACGCAGTTTTCCAGGCCCTGCTGGTCATCCATGCCTTTGCGGTTGCCGGAGAAGGTGATGATGTTGGGGAAGCCGTTTTGGGCCACTTGGGGGATGGCTTGCTCGAACTTGGGCAGGAGAACGTCGTGGTGCTCGAGGCGGTTCCACCCGTAAGAGATACTGTCCGGGCTGGTGCACATGGCGCAGATGAGTCCGGCCTTTTTGACCGTGGGCCACTGGGAAGGGCCAAGCAATTCAACCGATTGGAGGCCCATTGCGGCGCACTCGCGGCAAAAGTCATCGAAGGTCATTTTGGCGGGCCGGCCCCCCTGGCTGTCCATCAGGCTCCCGTAGCACCAGAGGCAGACCGAATGGTGAATATTGCCTTTGCGCCCCGAGGCGGGCGCATCGGCGGCGAGCAAAGAGTTTGGGAGCGAGGCCGCAGCGGCCAGGGCAGCCGTGCCGCCGGTCAGGCTGCGGAGGGCAGAACGACGAGACATATTTTGGTTCATGGCGGGAGGTTATACCGGAACGGGCGCGGGTGGCACGTCTTTTTTTTCACGCGCCGAGCTTCGGCCATTTTCGGCGTGACAATCAATGGTGCTTTCCTGTAGAACTACAGTCAAGTCATTGCTCTCGACCGACGGCATGCGCGTGAAGAAACAAAAGCGACTGCGGCACCTTAGCCTGAATAACGGCCAACGCACACTCGTTGATTTGCCCTTGGAATTTGAGGGCAGGCGCGTGTTTGTCCTCTGGGACCTCGTCGTTCTGGGCAGGCACCAGTTCAAGGCGCGGATCGAGATCGATCCCAAACTGCTGGACCGGTTAAACGGCCCGGGCGGCAATTATGCCTACCGCGGCCCCCTGGTCCTGCCTCGTCCCCAGGACAATTAAACTGACGCTGTGCATTGGCAGAAGATCACGTTGGCCGGCGTTGGTTTGCTGGGCGGCTCACTCGGGCTGGCCCTGAGAAAGGCCCGATTGGCGGAGACAGTGGTTGGGTTGGTGCGGCGGCAGGCCAGCGTGGCGGAGTGCGAGGCCCTTGGGGCGGTGGACGTGGCCACTTGCGACTTGCGGGCGGCGGTAGAGGGGGCTGGGCTGGTGGTCCTGTGCACGCCTCTGGGCCGGATGCGGCCGCTGGTCGAGCAAATGCTGCCCGGGCTCGAACCGGGCGCAGTCGTGACGGACGTCGGCAGCGTCAAAGGCCCCGTAGTCCGGGAGTTGGAGGGGTTGGTGGCAGGAGCCGGGGGTCATTTCATTGGAGGCCACCCGATGGCCGGGGCGGAAAAGACGGGTGTCGCCGCCGCGCAGGCCGACCTCTTTTGGGATGCCGTCTGCGTCCTGACTCCGACGGCCAACTCGCATCTCCCGGCCTTGGGCCAGGTCCGGGCGCTCTGGGACCGCCTGGGGGCCAAGGTGCTGGAGTTGACGCCGCAATGCCACGATAAGCTGGTGAGCCGGTCCAGTCACTTGCCGCACGTCCTGGCCGCGCAATTGGCCAGCCTGGTCCTGAGTCCGGAATTTCCTTCCGAGCAAAGGGCCCTCTGCGCCAATGGATTCCGCGATACGACCCGCATCGCCTCCGGTTCGCCCGAGATGTGGCTGGACATCGCGCTGGCCAACCGCGAGAACCTCTGTCAAGCCCTCCGGAGGTTCACGCTTGGGCTGCAGGATTTCAGCCGCGCCCTGGAGGCCGGCGACGCGCAAGCCATCGCCGGCTTCTTCGAGACTGCCAAACGACGGCGGGACGATTGGTCGGGGAACCGCTGGGCTTCCTGCAGTGAGTGACGTTGAGTTTTTTCATGCGCCGTGCCGCTGCCCTCCCTCATAGAAATCGTGCCGCTGGACAAACCGGTCCAGGCGCAGATCACGGTGCCGGGTTCCAAGAGCGTCACTAACCGGGCCTTGGTATTGGCGGCGCTGGCAAACGGGGTCACGACACTGCAAGGGGCCCTGTGGAGCGAGGATACGCGGGTGATGGCGGAGTGTCTTCAGAAACTCGGATTCACGGTCCAGACAGCGGCGGACCCGGAGGAGGCGTGCAATCGCACGCTCACAATTCAGGGGCAGGGCGGGCGGGTTTTGGCCGGGGGCGTCCCGGGGCGGCCGCTGGAGTTGTTCGTGGGCAACGCAGGCACAGCCGCGCGTTTCGTTGCCGCCTTGGTGTGCCGGGGCCGCGGTGTTTACCGGCTGGACGGAACGCGGCGGATGCAGGAGCGGCCGCAGGCTGCGCTCTTCCGGGCCTTGCGCGAGTTGGGCTACCGGGTGGATTCTCCGGGCGACAAGCTGCCTGCGGTCATTTACGGCCAGGGACCGCGTCCGGGAAAGTGCCGGGTGAGCCTGGAGGAGAGTTCGCAATTTGCCTCAGCCCTGTTGTTGTCGGGCCGTGACTGCTGGGAGATAGAGATGGTGGGCGCCAACACGGACGAGCAGCCTTATGTGGAAATGACGCGCGCCCTCATAAAGAGTTTCCCTCTCCAGGGCGGGGTCTTCCGGGTCGAGCCGGATGCCTCGAGCGGGAGTTACTTTCTGGGCGCAGAATGGGTTCTGCGCAACGCCGAGATTGCCGCCGCCTTTCAGGAGGCCCTGGCTGCCTGGCACGGCCAAGAGCCGGCGGAGAAGTCCTGGGAACTGGGCCTCACCGGTTTGACCGCTATCTCGATCCGCCACTGGCCGGCGAGCGGATGGCAGGTTGACGCCGATTTTCCCAAGTTTCTATCCGGCCCCGAACCCCAGCTCCAGACCGGGGGCGGGGACACGCTGCTGCCCCGGCACCGGGTCAGGTTCAGCCTGCCGACGGAAGTCTCGCGCGAGCATGACCTGGGGGACAGCATTATGACCGCGGCGGTGCTGGCGCCTTTGGCGGGACACCTGATTCGCCTGACGGACTTGGGACGCCTGCGTCTCCAGGAGAGCGAGCGCGTGGCGGCGCTCCGAACCGAACTGACCCGTTGCGGGGCCCAAGTCGTGGAAAAGGGCGACACCCTCACCATCCTTCCCTCGGCCAACCGGCTGCACGGCGCCGAAATTGAGACCTACGACGACCACCGCCTGGCGATGTGTTTTGCCATTCTGGGATTGAAAGTCCCCGGGATTAAGATCAAGAATCCCTCCTGCGTGAGGAAGACCTTCCCCAATTTCTTCCAGAAGCTGGCCGCACGGCCCCCGGATGGCCTGGGCGCCACGATCCTGGACGCCAATACCGGGCGCGCCTTGGCGGGGGATGAGTTGCTTGCAAACGAGCCATGAGGTCTCCGTACGTCATCGCCATCGACGGCACGAGCGCCAGCGGCAAGAGCACCAGCTCGAGGCTCGTAGCCAAGGCGCTGCATTGGGTCCACGTGGACACCGGGGCGATGTACCGCGCCCTGGCCTGGTATTGCCTCAAGCATCGAATCGACCCCCATGACGCCGAGGCGGTGAGCGCCGCCTGCCGCCGGTGGAAGACGACGCTCAGGTGCATTGACGGCGAGGCGCAACTGGCCGTCGAGGGCTATTATCCGGCCCAGGAAATCCGCACCCCCGAGGTGAGCGCCGCAGTTCCCCACGTGGCCGCGGCGCCCAAGGTGCGCCAGTGGATGAGGAACAAGCAGCGGCAGTGCGTCAAGTTCGGCAACCTGGTCATGGAAGGCCGCGACATCGGGACCAATGTCTTCCCGGAAACCGATTTCAAGTATTACCTGGATGCGAGCTTGGAGGAACGCTCGCGCCGGCGGGCGGCCGACGGCATCCGGGAGAACCTGGCCGCCCGGGACCAGCGCGACAGCCAGCGGGCCGTTGCCCCCCTCATGAGAGCGCTGGGCGCAGTGGTGATCGATAATTCCCAAATGACCGCCGAACAGACCAGCGCCGCCATTATCGCCGATGTGAAGCGGAAGACTGGAAGGGTTGAAACCAGAGGCTGCCCGGACGCGTGAATCCCATCTATTACCTGGGCTGGATCAGTTTCCGGTTGCTGTTCAGGTTCTATTTCCGCGCGCGCTATTGCAATCCCGAGCGTGTGCCGCTGCACGGGCCCGTCATCCTCGCCTGCAATCACGCCAGTTTTCTGGACCCAATGTTGGTGGGCTCGGGGTTGCGGCGCGGCATCAATTACCTGGCGCGTGAGAACCTCTTCCGTTTTCCAGTGATGGGCTGGGTGCTGCACCGCTGGCAAGTGGTGCCCGTGGACCGCGAGGGCGGCGGAGCGGCGGGACTCAAGGCCATCCTGGACCGCCTGCTGGCGGGCGGGGCGATCATCCTTTTCCCGGAAGGCACGCGCACGCGCGACGGCCAGCTTCAACCGGCCCGCGCCGGCATCGGGCTGGCGGTCATCAAATCAACGGCGCCGGTAGTGCCCGCCCGCACTTTTGGCGCCTTCAATGCCTACGGCCGCCATCTCCGCTGGCCCCGCCCGCATCGCCTGACCGTCAAGTACGGCCGCCCGCTCCTCTTCGAGCAACTGCGGGCCGAGGCCAAGACCTGTTCGAGGGCGCGCCTCAAGGAGATTTACAGCCAGGTTGCCGGCGAAATCATGGCGGCCATTACCCGCCTGGAGCCGTTCGAGGACAAGGAACGGTTTCCGTGAAAGGACGAAAAGCCCTCAGGGCCCGGCGCCGGCGGGGGCGGGGGTGGGCGTCTGCGTCTCGAGCCTGGCCAGCCGTTGTTCGAGCTTAAGGAGGGGGTCGGAGAGCTGTTCCCGGCTGTGATGGCTGAAGGCAGGGTGATTGACCCACCAATCCACGCCGATCTCCTTGGCCTTGTCCACGGAACAGACCAGCAGCCGAATCTGGATGGTCAGCAACTCGATATCGACGATCTTCACCTTGATGTCGCCGGCGATGACAATCCCTTTATCCAGTATCCTTTCGAGCAGGTCTGCCAACGTGGCGCCGCTGGTGGAATGCTCGATGCGTCGTTCCAGGGTCATAGCGGTCAGAGGAGTTTGCCCAGCGGGCCGAGGTCGAGGTTCAGGTCTTCTTCCGGCAGGCCGAACTCCTTGCGCAGCCGCTCAATCTCCCGGGCCTGGTTCATGAGCGTCACGCCGAGGCGCTCGACCTGGTCCCGGGTGAGGGCGCCGCCTTGGATGCGCCGGAGGGCTTGGCGTTTGAGGAGTTCGTGCAGGAGTTTCACCAGGGTCAAAACCAATTGCCCAAGCCCGTTTTTTTTCCGGTTGGAATCGGGGATGGCGTCGGAAAGGAGTTCGGTTTTTTCGCCAGGGGCGACGCAAGGGAGCAAACGGGCCTGGCCCGCCAAGGGCGGCGGCGAGGCCTCGCCGGGCGGTTGCCTCACGGCCTGGCTGGATGGCCTTCCCCCGGTTGGCATTGGCCGCGAGCCGTCGCGCGGATTCGGGCCCGGTTGCAGCCCGGCGTCTGCCGGGGCGAGTTGCCGGCCGCTTTGGATGGAAGTGACGACCAGTTGCAGCCCCAAATACACCAGGTCCACGTCGGCCACCGAAAGCGTCACTTCGCCCAACGCCACGACGCCGGTATTCAGGAGCCGATCCAGGGCCTCGCACAAGGAAATGTGCCGGGTTGGCCGGGGGCAGAGTTCATGCATGGATCAGGTCCTCGGTAACCGGGGCGGCATAGAGGGCCTGGCCGAGTTGGCCCAAAGGGGCCAAACCTCGAGGCTCCCCGTGCCGCTCAACCACCACTTGCGCCGTGTTGGGGAAGGCCCGGCGGAATTTTTGTTTGATGACCGACTCTTGCCGCCGCAGCGCGCAGCGCAAGGGGCAATCGCAGGGTGGCGTGGCCAGATTGAGGAAGAGCAACGGGACGTTGACCCGCATCCGCTGACAGGCCGCCAGGAGGTCTTTGGTTTCTTCAAAGGCCATGTTCGTCAGGATGGCTACGCCGTAGAGGGCGCACCGGGCCGGGTCGGTCAGTAGCGCGCGCAAGTGTTTGATGGCCTTGGACATCTCCACCAGCCGTTGCGAGACCTTTGGCAGGCGAAAAATCTGGTTGTATTTCAGGAACAGGCTAAAAAAGGCCCTCAACCAGCGGTCAACCAACTCCGGCGTTTCCAGGAGCCGGATCAGATGCCCGGTCGGCGCGCAGTCCAGGACCAGGATGCTGTAACGGTCCTGACCGAACAGGTCCATCGCCCGGATGAGGGCCATGACTTCGTCCAGCCCTGGCGGTGAAAGGTCCACGATTCGTTCCATCGATTCCCGGTCAAAGGCCAAGTCCATTTCGGGCAAAAGCGAGCGCAGGAAAGACCGCAACTCCCGGCCGTAAAGTTGCTTGAGGGCGCGGAATTCGGCTTGTGCGTCAATCTCCAGCGCAGTCAAGCCCGGACAAATCCGCCGGGGCACGGGGCCGGCCGGCACCCCCAGACAGCTTGCCAGGGAGTGGGCGGGGTCGGTGGAAAAGAGCAGCACCTCGCGCGCGGGCGAGTCGTGGGCCAGGCGCAGACTGGTGGCGCAGGCCAGCGTGGTTTTGCCCACCCCCCCTTTGCCGGCGAAGAGCAACAGCGATTCCCCCCCGGGCGGGCGGACCGCCGTTTCCACCCACGAACCATTGGCGGGAACCGTCGTCTCAGGACAAGCCGGCGGCCGGGTCAGGCGCGTCAATCCTTTCCAAAACCCCTTGAGGCTCTCGACCCCGCAAACCTCTTTCGGATACAGCGGCACGCCCCACCACGCGTAGGGAGATAAATCGCGGCTGCTCAGCAGTTCACTCAAGATGCGGCTTTGCTGGACGCGTCCCTCGGCGCAGCGTGGACAATCCCCTTCCGGAAGCAGCCGGTTGACGACAATGTCCTCCACCGGCACCTGCGCGCGTTTCAGTTCCGCCAGCAGGGAGCGGGTTTCGCTCAGGCTCATCTCTTCGGCGAGCATGACGGGCACAAACCGGCTGCGCCTGGAATCCCGGAGCAGGGCCTCCATCTCTTTGACTGAGCCGGCCAGTTTCTCCAGGAAGGCGTCAATGTCGTCATGGTTGGCAGCGCCGCTGTAAAGCCTCCTCATATACCGGTGTTTGGCCAGCAGGGCGTCCAAGGCCCCAAGCCAATTCCGGAGCAAGGCGGGCATGGCCAGCATTCGGAGGGTGTGGCCGGCGGGGGCGGTATCCACCACGATGGTTTGCCAACGCTGAGCGGCGGCCCGGGCGGCGATTTCCAACGAGGCCATCACTTCGTCCAGCCCGGGGAGGGAAAGGTCCAAAAAGCTGTTGATGTCGCCGTGGTCGAGAAAGGTCCCCCTCGAGGCAATCGCGTGAAGCTTGGGACCGTGCTGGCGCTTGAAGGCGGCCAAACAGGCTTGGGCGTTCAATTCAACGACCTGCAGATTGGGCGGCGGCGTCCATCCGGCCAGGCTATCGGCCAGCGAAGGGGCCGGGTCGGTTGAAATCAAAAGAAAGGCGGATTGGGGAGCTGCCTCTGCCAGCTTGAGCGCGGTGGCGGCGGCGCAGGAGGTTTTGCCCACACCGCCTTTGCCGCCGAAGAGCAAGAGATTGAGTCCTGTGTCCGCCAGGAAGGCAGGTGTCGGCGTGTTCATGTCAAGAGTTTCTCTTCGGAGTTCTGGTCCCGCTCCTGAATCCCGTCCAAGCGGTCAAGCACCTCTTTTTCGCGGGCACTGAACTCCGCTTCGGTAATCCGGCCGGTTTCCAGCATCATGTAAAGCTGGCTCAAGTCGGCGGCAAGTCGCTCCGGTTCCGCCTCCCGCTCTTGCTGGATGGCCTTATGGACCTGTCGGGCCGCCCAGAGGGTGGCGTGGAGTGGAGAGAGCAGGAGTGTGTCCAGGAGCAGCATGGGACGCCCCCTTCATTTTCGGCCGTTGAGCTTCAGGTCCATCTCGACGAAGTTGTGCGGCGCCCACGGCCCGTTCAGGTCAAAGGCGTAGTTGTTGTCAAACAGGCCGGCGGCCTGGAAAACCGCCTCTTCCAGTTGCCTTTGGCCGTCGCGCGGGACCAGGCAGATGAGATTGGCCACCTCGTTGACATTGCGGGGCGGCGACCGCTTGATTTCAGCGCAGCACGGCGCCAGCGCCCCCTCCAGCTTTTCACAGTTGGCTTCGCGGTCGTCGTTGAGGACGCGGTCGAAGAGTCGGCCCAGCTCGATCTTGTCCTCGTGGCGGACTTCGCGTTGGTTCCCCAGCAAACGGTCGCGGGCGGCGCGTAACTCAGGGTGAGTGCCAATGAAATACTCGAAGATGTTGGGGACGTCCCAGTTCACGCGCAGGCCCACCTCGACCTTGCCGGCGACGCGCTCGAGTTGTTCCAGAAACGCCTTTTGGTTGAGCGAAAGCATTCGCCGAACGGCGCCGAGATCGTCGGCAATCATGCCAAAGGCCATCGGCAACACGGTGCTTTCCAGCATCAGCCGCTTGAGGACTTCCTTGTGGGCCGCCAGGTGTGCGCGTTCCGGGCGGAGTTTTTGGCGGGCGCAATCGCTCACCACGGCCGCCACGCGGCCATTGCTGAGAGCATGCACGGGGCTGCCGTCAATGCCGGCCACATCGTAGGGGCGATCCTCGGCGAGGGCCGCGACGGCATACAGGTATTTCCCGCCCCTGGGCGGGCCGGCTTGGGGAGTCGTGTTCATAGCTTGCCTTCATTGTCCGGGGATGGCTCGCCAATCAATACTGGTATTTGAATCCGCCGGCATCGCCCGTCTCGGGGCAGCCTCGGATTGTTGGCCGTGAGGATTTTATCGGCCGCCGCCTGGGCCGGCGGGTCGCTTCCTTGCCCAGCCTCTGCAACAGGGCCGCTTTCTCGAGGTCCACCGTCCGCAGGCGGGCGTTGACGTTGTTCAACCGGAGCATCAGGTTGTCGCGTTCGGTTTCGCGCCGGAATTTTTCCATCTCCAAGGCGGTTATAGCCATGTAGGCCTTGTAAGGGACAATCACCTGGTCCGGGGTGCCGGAACGGGTGCGGATGTCCTTGACGCCGCGAATTATTCGTTGTGGAGGAGGCATGGGTCGGTTCCTTTCCTGGCGGTATGATTGCGCGGGCGCAGGGCGGCAACGGGCGGGACGGAGGCGGTCGTGGCGCGCAGCCCCTTGAGCATGGCCTCCTCCACCTTCTGCGGCATGATCGAGCGGCCCTCGCGAGTGACCTTGGCCGTTTCCGAACTCAGGACATCGCGGCAGGCCCATTGGAAGACGGAATCCTCCAGTTGGGCGTGCACGCCGCGCAGCGCCAACACGCGGGCGATGGCGATACAGGCGCGGATGGTCGGCCGGCTGTTGCTCACCCCCACGCGCCGGAGGTTGCGCACCAGGTCCACGATGATTTCGGCGTCGGCCTGGCCGATGCCGGAGCGGGCAATAGTAATCAGAATCTCCGTCTCCCGGTCGTAGTGTTCCAGTTGAATTGTAATCAACCGGTCTATCAAGGCGTCCTGGGTCTTGTGGACGCCGGCGTATTCCTCCGGGTTGGAGGTGAAGATGGCGCGAAATTCCGGATGCACCTGCAAGTAGCCGCCGCCGGAACGGCGCAGCTTGGGCAAGTTGAGGATGCGCTCGGAAAAGATGCTCAGAAAGGGGTTGTTGGCTTCAGGCCTCGAGCGGTTGAATTCGTCGTAGATCAGCGTGTCCCCGTTTTGGCAAGCCGTCGTGAGCCGGTTTTCCAGCCAGAGGGACTTCATCTCCTCCTCGGTTTTGACGACCGAATGGATGTAGTTGTCAATGACCTTGTGCCTGCGGTAGCCGCTGTCCTGGCCGACGAGGTCCGAACTGCCGAAATCATCGTCTCCATGGATGAGCGACACCGGGCGGCCCAGTTGCGCGGCCACGTGAAACGCCACGGTGGTCTTGCCGGTGCCGGCGGCGCCGGCGAAATGGATGGGATAGCCCGTCTGCAAATAGGTCAGCGCCCGCCGGGCGATCTGCTCCACAAAGGGCGTCGTCACGAACCCGTTGCTCGGCTCGGGTGAAAAGGTGTCGGGGGTCTCTTGCATATCGCTCCTGTCTCTTGGGGGCGCTTTGGATTGGACAACGTTCATGCGGTAACAGCAATTCACCTCGTCCTGGCGGGGATGGACCTCCCCCGGCGCGGACGAGGCGGCCTGAGAAACCGCGGAGGCGCGCCGGTCCTAACGCTTCTTCTTCTTCCCTTTGGGCGCCGGATCGTCGAACGGTTCCTTCGCCTGAAAGGGCGATTCTGCGGCCGTTGGCCTTGGCGGCCTGGGCGCCTGGCCGGCGCCATGCCACGCCCGGTGGGCGCCCGCCATGTCGTCCCGAAACTCCTCCTGCAACTTGCCGACCTTCTGCCGCAACTCGGTCACCGCGTCCTTGACGCGGACGACAAACCCGCTCAAATCGGTTTTGGCTTGCTTGGCCATTTCGGAGCGGGTCTCTCCGAAGCCGGCGAGCATCCGGGCGACCCCCGTCTGCATTTCCGCGCAGGTTCCCGCGAGGTTGATCATCAGGTCCGCGCGGCTGTCCCGCAGGCCGGCGATCTCGCCGCACAACCGCGTCATGTCATTGGTCAAATTGTTTATCATGGACTAACCTTTCATGGTTCGAGGGTTTCTGGTTGCGCCGCTGGGTCAGGCGGGGAAGGGAATGAATTCCCCGCCTGACGTAGGCCTCTCCAGTGCTGTTTAGGCCGGGGCCGCCGCAGTCGCCGTCAGCCCGATGGCCTCGGCATACTTCAAGTATGTCTCGACGGAGGCGATGACAACACGGGCTTCGATGGAAACCAGTTCGATTCCGACCAGTGAAACCTTGGCCCAGACATCGATCACGATGCCCTTGTCAAGAATTCGATCCACCACTTCGGCCAGACTCGAGGAGTCTGTGGACTTTGTGATTTTTGCCATATTTGTTTCTGTTGTTATTGGTTCGCTCACTTACGATTCTTCCAGAACACCTGGAATCGTTGTGCTCAAGAGCTTACGCATGAGCCGTGCCAGGGCCGGACGCCCTTCCCGCGCGCTTGCCGTCCCGTTCGTCGGCTCCACTTAGGGAATTCCGTCCCTGGCTTGAGCTCCCTATTGGCGGGGTCGTGCCTCCTTGGCCCCCCCGCCGCCGCCCCAAGCCCGGAGGAAGCGGATATTCGGGCGCAACCATTCTCATTTGCAGGTGTTGAGTCAGTCAGTGTATGAAAGCAGATACAAATAGGCGCCGGGGTTTTACCCTGGTGGAAATCATGATCGTGGTGGCCATCATAGGAATGCTGGCCTCCATAGCGGTGCCCAACTTCATGAAGGCCCGCACGATGGCCCGCCAGAAGTCCTGCATCAGCAACTTGCAGAGCATCGACGGGGCGATTGAGACCTGGGCGACGGACCTCAACAAGGCCGAGGGCCAGCCCGTGACCTATAACGACATCCGCACCTATCTCAAGAGCATGCCCGTCTGTCCTGCGGGCGGCACGACATTCGACGACAGCTATACAATTACGACGGTGGGCACGCCCCCGCTCTGCCAGCACGTGCCCAGCGGCCCCAATGCCCACGCCTTGCCACAGCAGTCGCAGTAGCCGCCAGGCATTCGCCGCAAAACGGCGCGAGCACCGAGCGGGGCGGTTTCAGGGCCCGGGCAGGAGCACGTCTATCGACGGGAAGGGTTCGTCTTTGCGGTGCGTCCGCAGCAACTGGTTGACGTTGCGCCAGGTCGAAAGCCAGTGCTGCGTCTCGGCATCCCAGCGCGCCAGGGCCGTGCCGAGGCGGTAAGGCGTGCTCTCCTCGAGCCAGGCCTGGCGGTAATGCTCGCGCAAACCGCTGACGGCGTCGGCCAGGTCCGCCAGCATGCCGTGATCCTGCGCGTTCATCTGGTTGTTGATATAAAGCGTCACCAGTTTGGCGTCCGGGTTTTTCTGCAATTCGCGGAAGTAACCGGACCATTGGACGGCGTAGAGACTTTTCATGCCGAGATAATCGAAGAGCCGGGCGGCCACAATCAGGCTGTTGAGCGTCGGGTCCTCGGGGGCGGTCCGCCGCGCCCGCATCAGGTGTTCCAGGGCGCTCTCCGCCGCCAACCGCGCCTTGCGCAAGGGGTCCCGGTTCTTCTCCAGGCGGGCCAGGCGGGGCGGGTCGAGCGGGTCCCGCCAGAGTCCGAGCAGGGTCGAGTCCTGCAGAATGCCCTCGAACATCTCCTCGACGGTGGACAGTTCCTCGAGCGCGCCCGCCACGTCGGCGGCCACGGCAGCGGGATACATTTGGGCCGCGTAATCGGCGAAGAAGGTGTTGGTGTCCACGGCAACCGATTGCCATCCGGCGGCGGCCCCCAAAGCCAGGCCGGGCAGGGATTGGCGGTAGAGGGTCTGCGCGCTGTCGGTCCAGCCCGTGTTCAAGATGCCGAGCGAGCGGAATTTCCTGCCCGTCGCCGCCAAGCCGTTGATGTTGATGAAGGAGCGGTGGTAGTCGGGAAAGACCTCATTCCAGTTCCACACGGCCGGGGCGACGACGGTGGAGACGCCTGCCTCCGCCAATGGCCGGAGGTGGGGCGCGTAGTCTGTCTGCGCATCATAAACCCAGGGCACGGCGATGATGCCGGGGGGCAACTCACGGATCAGCTCGGGGTGGTTTGAGAGCGTGCCTGCGCCCGTCAGGACGTCGGCCCAGAAGAGCAGGCGCTTGCCGTGGCTTTGCGCCCGCTGCGCGACGTGGGCCAGCATCCCAATGTAGGTCTTGTAGGGGTCTTTGCCGGGGTCCACGCCGATCTTGCCAAGCGCCCATGGCTCGTCGAAGCCGGCGTGATACCAGTGGCTCGGGAAGAGGTTCGCCGTCTGGTCGACCCAATCATCGAGCAGAGCCAGGACCCGGGGGTTGCGCGGGTCCAACTCATCGCCATAGCGAGGCAGGCCGAGGTCGGCGAACTTCTCGACGCGGAACAAGTCGTGCATGTGGGCGTAAAGCTCGAGGCAGGGCACGACATCCACGTGTCTTTGACGGGCGTACTCGATGATGTGACGCACCTGCTCGCGGGTGTAGCGCGCATCGGGATTGACCCGTTCGTAGCCTTCCAATTCGATGCTGGCCTCCGAGTAGAAGTAGTATTGGTTGGCTTTGAAGCGGGCCAGCAGATCGACTTGGCGCTCGATCTCCGATACACGCAGCAATTGGCCATGGCTCAAATCCATCATGAATCCGCGGTAGGCCAGGGCCGGCCAATCGCGAATCTCCGCCGCGGGCAACAGGGCCTGTTCGCCTTCTCCCTCGACCATTTGCAACAGGGTCTGCACGGCGTAAAACAGGCCGGCCGAGGAGCGCGCCCGGACCTCGCCGCCCTGCGGCGTCGTCCGGATGGAGCAGGCCTCGCGCGACTCCGGACCTGCGGTCTCGTGGTCCTCGGGCACGGCCGCTCCCTCGCCGCTGCGCTCGAGCACAATCGCCGGTCCGGCGGCGTTGGTCTCGCGGATGGCAATCTCCGTCCCGGCCCGGGCCGACAAACCGCGAGCCAGCAGGCCGGCCGCGAAACGATCCCCGGCATCCGCAGGCGCGGCGAAGCGGATGCAAAGCCCGTGCAAGGGCAATGCTCCCTCCTGATACCGCACTTCCTGCGGCCTGGGCAGCAGCGGTCGATGAGATGCCCTGCCGTTGCCCAACACCCCGAGAGACCCCAGGCAGATCAGCAGCATTCTCCAACGGCCCATGAGAAGGTTCTGTGGCGCCGGTTTCATGGAGTCGAGCGTGTCGCCGGCGCCAGGCGCGATCAAGCAAGAAAACCGATCAGATGCCTCGTTCCGCAATAATGGCGTTTTTGTCCCCCAGAACAATGACATGGGGTTTCCAGAATTTGGCTTCCGTCACCTCGGCCTCCGTGAAGCTCATGATCGTAAGCCGGTCGCCGGCTTTCCCGAGATGGGCGGCGGCCCCGTTGAGGATGATCTGGCCGGACCCGCGTTCGCCGGGGATGGCGTAAGTCTCAAATCGCGCGGCGTTGGCCATATTGCTGCACAAAATCCTCTCGTACGGCAGCAAGCCCACCTTCTCCATGAGGTCGCGGTCGATGGTCATGCTGCCCTCGTACTGGACGTTTGCGCCCGTGACCTGCGCCCGATGAATCTTCGATTTCAGAATGTGAACCAGCATACCAAAGCCCGGCGCGCGGCGCCGGCCAAAACGACGATGAAATATAAAATGAACCGGGCCTGATGCAAAGGAGTTTTTGCCAGCGAACCGGAACAAGCCTGCGTGGAGTTGATAACCGCTGCTCCGGTCGTAGGAGTTCGGCAGGATGACTTCGGGCGCGTAGTCGCCCACTTCGGCAACCACGTCCCGGCGTTTCAACGCTTGCCATTACCCACATCTTTCATGGCCCCGCATGAGCCGGGCTTCTACTGACTCCAAAACCTCCCGGAAATGGCCCAAATTGGCCGCGCCGCGCAGCGGCAGCCCGACGGTAGCCGTGGGCCTCGGCCCACGGAATCAGCGGCCCGTAGCCGTCGCGTCGCGCCAGCGACGCTTGCACCCCCCGGCTTGCCTTGTCAATCCTCCTGCATGTCCAGCCGCAGCCAGGGCTCGCGGCCTTTGGTGCTGAAGACAACGTGGTAGTGGAGACTGGTGAAGGTATCGGCCATAGTGTAATTGACGCGGTTGGGTTGCGTGAACGCGCTGGGTGCAGCAGGCGTCGCTCCGCGACGCAATACTGATTCGGGGCGCGCCACCCGTGGGCTGAAGCCACACGGCTACCTTCAAGACATCGCTCCGCGATGAGCCCCGGGCAACCAGCGCGAACCCGGGAAAAAGCCAGCGAAAACGTCCAAACTCCAGGCCCGGCGTTTCAACGCTTGCCATTACCCACATCTTTCATGGCCCCGCATGAGCCGGGCTTCTACTGACTCCAGGACCTCCCGGAAATGGCCCAAATTGGCCGCGCCGCGCAGCGGCAGCCCGACGGTAGCCGTGGGCCTCGGCCCACGGAATCAGCGGCCCGTAGCCGTCGCGTCGCGCCAGCGACGCTTGCACCCCCCGGCTTGCCTTGTCAATCCTCCTGCATGTCCAGCCGCAGCCAGGGCTCGCGGCCTTTGGTGCTGAAGACA
>Ga0326727_10005249_pt1 | contig 37384 bp, 35 predicted proteins | sample MB2enrmetagenome_FD_207643 | JGI IMG/M metagenome (GOLD analysis project Ga0326727, IMG submission 207643) | Lab enriched peat soil microbial communities from McLean, Ithaca, NY, United States - MB29MY | ecosystem: Environmental > Terrestrial > Soil > Wetlands > Peat | place: USA: New York... | reverse complement strand
TGTTTCCATTTCGGAGTTAATCCCGTACCCGCTCATGATAAGGGCTTTTTCCTGTATTTGAGGTCGTAATGGTGATTTTTGTATAGCCGGCATATCAGAACCCCCTGAAGGGCGCTTTATACGCCTCATCCAGTTTTTTAATTTCCTGATCCACGAAGAGCTCCTGTCCAGTAATCCGAAGCTTGGTTCCTCCGGTTTTTCCGAGCAATATCGCGTCGGCACTGACCGTTTGTTCGAATGCCCGTTTATGGTCAGGTGCCACCGTAACAATGATCCGTCCAAGTGTCTCGGAGAAAAGGAATGCGTCCTGACGCATTCTGCCGGGGAGGGTTATGTCCATACCAAGCTGGCCAGCAATTGCTACCTTTGCAAGCGCCACACCCAATCCACCGTGATTGACCGGGTACGCCGATGCGACCAGTCCATGGGCGATAGCGTTAGAAAGCCGGGAGTACCGCGCCTTTGCCATTTCAGCATCCAGCCGCGGAACAGCAACGCCGGAAACGCCGAGTTGGGCATAATATTCAGATCCACCCAGTTCTTCCTCAGTCCCACCGAGCACATATACAAGATCCCCTGCTACCTTTGCATCGAGAGAGACCGCTTTTGCAGCATCTGCGTGAATACCAATGGAGGAAATAAGGAGTGTCGGGGGGACAGAGACTTTCACCCGGTTATTCTCGCCATCGTAACCGGAGAAATCATTGAACATACTATCCTTTCCGGAGATGAATGGCGTCCCGAATGCTTTGGCATAATGATAGCATCCTTTTGCCGCCTGTTTAAGCTGCCAGAGCCGTTCCGGCTCATCAGATGAGCACCAGCAGAAATTGTCAAGGAGTGCAATGGCATCAAGGGGGATACCAACGGCCACAAGCCCCCGGATCGCTGTATCGATGGCAGCCCCGGCCATACAATAGGGATCGATCTCAGAATACGCCGGGAAAAGTGCCTGTGAAAGCCCGACAGATTTTCTTGAGCCTGGTACCACTTTGGTAAGCGTAGCAATCGATTGAACCCTGCCCTTTCCTTGCACGGGACCCAGTACATGGCCCCCTTGCACGGTATGGTCATACTGGATCGAGATAAATTCAGTTGAGCAGATATTCCGCCGGCCAAGCATTGCAAGGAGAGTCTCATCGAGCCGAGTTGGGCATGGCGGAACAGGGTCGGGATTTGCTGTTTTTATTGGAGTTGTTATGAGATGTTTTCGGGGTAATCCGTCATGCAGGAAGGCAAGATCGATGTCCATGACAATTTTTCCGTGGTATTCCACAACGCACTTTCCTGTATCCGTGAAAGTCCCTATGACTGTTACCTCAACCCCACGGCGCGCAAGAAGATCGGTGAACGCTTCGAGATTTTCAGGAGGCACTGCAAGCGTCATTCGCTCTTGAGACTCAGAGATCCAGATTTCCCACGGTGCCATTCCGGGATACTTGAGGGGGACCCGGTCAAGTATTACATGACACCCATTACATTCCTTTGCCATCTCCGCAACAGAACAAGACAGACCGCCGGCGCCGTTATCGGTAATACTCCGGTAGAGGCCAAGATCCCGGGCCTCCTTAACGATCACGTCTGAAAACTTCTTCTGGGTGATGGGATCGCCAATCTGTACTGCAGTAACCGGGCTCTCCGGGTCAAGAGCCTCGGATGAGAATGTAGCACCATGTATACCATCTTTACCCACACGCCCGCCAACCATTATAATAAGGTCCCCGGGTTCTGCCTTTTTCTCAAAGAGGTTCCGGCCACTGTGCTGTCTTGGCATAACGCCGACGGTACCGGCAAAGACAAGGGGTTTTCCTGCATACCGGTTATCAAACCAGCAAAAACCCTGCGGTGTTGGGATTCCCGAACAGTTGCCCCCAACCCCGACGCCGCGCACAACACCATCAAATATCTGCCGGGGAGAAAGGATGGGATTGGAACGATCCCTGCCCCGGAAAAGTATTGGATCTGTTGCCGGGTCACCGATGCAGAACCCGTAGACATTGATACAGGGTTTTGCGCCAAGACCAAACCCGATTGTATCCCTGTTTACGCCAACGATACCAGTAAGCGCCCCGCCAAACGGATCGAGTGCGGATGGAGAGTTGTGGGTCTCGACCTTGTGGGTTACGAGATATTCATCATCAAAAACAATCGCGCCGGAATTATCAGTAAATACCGTAACGCAGATATCGCGCTCCCCCTTTTCGGCTCGGATCTCGTTTGTCGCTGCCTGAATATATGTCTTGTAGAGACCTTTAGGAACATCATCGTCCATGGCTGATGCAAATATCGTGTGTTTGCAGTGCTCGCTCCAAGTTTGAGCAAGAGATTCAAGCTCCACATCAGTAGGCTTTCTTCCTGCATTTTCAAAATAATCGCGAATCGCATGAAGCTGGGCAAGATCAAGCGCAAGCGGTCCCCGCCGCTGACCAGTCTGCGGATCCGGAATCCCTTCCTTACCAAGCCGGGCAAGATCCGGATCCGGGATAGCGAGATCAACTGTTCCTGCAGCCGGAACTTCGTGAAGCCTGACCTGAGGGACAACAGGGTCCATTCCTTTCTCCCCGTACTCCGTGCGCGTCTTGGAGCTCACTCTGTTGACCAGAGGATTCGCAAGTGTGGCTGCAAGTCGCACCAGCTCGTCAGGAGCAAGCCTGCCACGGACAAGATAAAGTGATGATGAAGAGACCATCTCCCTCTCCTCAAAGGGTATGCCAAGATAGTCTTCAATGGTCTGGCGGGCTGTAGCGCCTACATTGTCAGTCACACCAGGCAAAAACCCGACTTCGATGGCATAATCGAAAAGAGCCCGGGTTGCTTCGTCCACCACGAAGTCCTGCACTATAGGATTGGTGAGCCTCGCACTGATCTTGGCAAGTTCAGAAGCGCTCAGGTCCCTGCAAATAGTGGCAATCGTATAGACATCGACCAACTGCAGTGCCTCTATGGCAAAACCGAGTGACCGGATCCGGTCAGTGCGGATTTTTTCGCGGGGGTCTTTTATATAGTGAACTTCTATGCGGTGGACAAAAGAAGCCATAGGTACTCGTATGCCCTTAAAGGAGAAAAGACGTATCGTCCCGGTAAGAATTCACTCTGATATTCGAAACAAATCAGCATTAAATAAGAGCCCTATTTTTCCGGTCGTGTGACGGTCACCGGATCGATCATGGCATTGATAGCAAGATCAAACGGCACTGTTCCGGTCCAACCGGCCCTCACAAACATATCCTGAAAACAAACGCCAACGACCTTGGCCCCGCTGTGTCTGATAGTGAGATCCCGTACCTGCTCTTTAGTAACCGGCATCAGAGGCATTGCAAGCCCCCCCATGATGACCAGGACGCGGGCTTCAGTAACGGCCATCTGTTCACCGGATGCCTGCATACCGATATCCGGAACGTCATGGATTGCATGAGATTTAGTCTCGTCAAGCAGGGGTACGAACACCTGACGAAGATGGAGTCCCCGGATCGCGACGGCAAGCAATTCGACAAATGGTGTGCAGGTTCCCACACATCCATAGTAAACCACAAGGTCGCCTTCCTTGAGGGTGAGACTTTTTATGTATTCTTTGAACGGGCGAAGAATACCAGGGATACCACGAAGGGGCTCATGTTCATTCATACGTAACAAACCATCAGCACAAAAGGCTATTAAGAAATCTGAAAACAATTCCTGTCTTAACGGAAACGGTCGTCAGACCGGGTATGCTTCGCTTTATGCGCGACCGCCGATAGCCAGCCGCAGCGTTCTCCGGGATATGCATCGAATTCAGGTACATAGGGTTTAATGTCCAAGAGAGGCGTACCATCGACAACATCAACATCTTCGATTGAAAGTTTGCACTTGTCAATACCAGTAAGCCTTACGATCGAAAGACCGATAGCGTTAGGTCGTTTTGGCGATCGCGTCGCAAAGACTCCCCGGGGAATGGGATCAAGAAACGGGGTAACCGTAAGAGAGTATCCCGAACTACGGTGTAGAGCATACAAAAGGAAAATCCGGGAAAATCCGTCAAGATCAGAAAGTCCCTCGCAAAAATCGGGCACAAGATCTATTGTCCCTTGCACGCCTCTCGCCCCATTCGGTTGGATGGGCATGCCAGCGACGTCAGTGAAGGCGGAGTGAATCGTGCCAATAGGTTGGTATGAATAGAACGGATTTGATTCATCATGCATGAAGATTTATGATGCACGGAAAGGTAAAAATCCTAATACCGCCGGCCGGGAACTACTTTAGGTACAACGATCAACGATTTTAAGAGGGAAGTCGCCGCATGGGAAAAAAAGTATTCTTCCGGTCAGAAAACCTCGCTATCATTAACGAGGATATCTTTTCCACCCGTGCAATTCCATCACAGGAAATCGACCTTGTAATAACATCACCGCCCTACAATGTCGACATCAGGTACAATTCCCATAATGACGGGCTGACGTATGAAGATTATCGGAGATTCTCAAAGAGATGGATGAAGCGTTGTTACCGCTGGCTTCGAAAGGATGGCCGGTTTTGCCTCAACATACCTCTTGACAAAAATAAGGGGGGCCAGCAAAGCGTAGGTGCCGATCTTACCACTATCGCAAAAGAATGCGGGTTTTCCTATCACACAACCATTGTCTGGAACGAGGGCAATATATCGCGCAGAACTGCGTGGGGGTCATGGGCGAGCGCCTCTGCACCGTACGTTATCGCTCCAGTGGAACTGATCGTTGTATTGTATAAGGATTCGTGGAAAAAGACCAGTGGTTCGCGAAAATCCGATATCATGCCGGGTGAATTCAAGGATTGGACAAACGGCCTGTGGACATTCAACGGTGAACGCAAGACCCGTATCGGCCATCCCGCCCCTTTTCCGGTGGAACTGCCGTTGCGATGCATGAAATTATTCTCATTTGTCGGTGACATTGTTCTCGATCCTTTCATGGGTAGCGGCAGCACGCTTCTTGCCGCCTCACAGTGCAATCGCAAGTCAGTCGGCATCGAGATCGATTCCTACTACTGCGACCTTGCCATTCGCCGTATTCAAGAGGATTTAGCGAGGCGGAACGTAGATCACAAATGAAAGCCAATCCAAACACCGTGGTCGATTAAAATGTGCTAAGTACCTTGGTCCTTTCCTATTTCCCTGAATGTGCTATGGGCCGGAATGTAATCGAAACTTATAACCGATAAAATTCTTTATATACACATTGTAATGAAAAAAGAGACCAGTCAGACACCGTTTGATCAGAGGCTCTTTTTAATCTTCATCGTTACTTTTGCATCTATGACAGCATTCGAATTTGCTGCCCAGTTCCTCTATCCTTACGCGCCTGACTGGCGTTCAAACCTTATTACCAGTCTTTTTACAAGCGGTCTTGCAGTCATCATTGCTTATTTTCCGCTCAATAACTATTACACCACAACCACCGATCTCTCAACGGAGGTAAAAAGACGTCATGAGGTGGAAAATGAGTTGCGGGAGCGCGAAGAGCAGCTGCGGAGAACCTTTGACCAGTCACCCGTAGGAGCGGGAATCCTTTCACCGAATCTCTGGTTTACCCGGGTAAATAATGCCCTATGCACTATAACAGGATACACCCAGGACGAACTTCTTTCCCGATCGTTTACCTCGTTACTTGTGCCAGAAGAAATAAGTCAGGTTGTCACTTGTGCTGAAACCCTCAAAAGCGGAGATGCGGAGGGAGATGAACGTGATCTGCACCTGGTTCGGAAAAACGGAGAGAGGATCTGGGTGCATCAGTCTATCCGTCTCCTCCGGGGAGATGATGGGACCCCCCTTTACTTCATTCCGATGTATCTGGATATTAACGATCGAAAGCTCGCTGAGGAAACCCTCCTGAAAACCAATAAAAAACTTTCAATTCTTTCGATCATCACCCGACACGATATAAGGAACCAGCTGACAGGGTTGTCCGTATTCTTGCAACTGGTAACACGTGAATTCCCAGATGATCAGGTTCTGCAGAATTATATCAGTAAAATGATGGCCTGCAGTGAGACGATAGAACGGCAGATTGAATTTACCCGGAATTATGAGGACCTGGGAAGAGCAAACGCCGGCTGGTTTGATGTATACCGAGGTATTCTTGAAGAGGCACAACAGCTGCCTCTTGAGGGAATAGCCCTGGATTCCGGGAAAAAGGGATTCTCGATCTACGCAGACCCGCTTATAGGCAAGGTCTATTATAATCTCATTGAAAACTCCCTCCGGCACGGTGATCACGTGACAAAGATTGCATTTACCATGACCGAAACGGAAAATGGACTTGTGATGACGTACACCGATAATGGTGTTGGGATCCAGCCTTTAGAAAAAGAGAAGATCTTCCTTCGGGGTTACGGTCGTAATACCGGACTGGGTTTGTTTTTGATCCGGGAAATCCTTGCAACCACGGGCATAAATATCACTGAAAATGGGACACCGGGTGCTGGAGCACAATTTGAAATCCTCGTTCCCAAAGGAGCGTACCGGTTTTCACCATTTTAGGACTGATTTCACACTCTCATGAATAGGCTGTGGAAGAGGATTGTCCTTGTGTTATCCAAATTATTACCTTGGTTTTTTCCGATAATGACCCCGTAGCATATGCAGGACACATCTACCCGTGAGACTGTAAACACCTATTTCCATGATAGCCCGAGTAACACCATTGAATTTCTGTATTTAGAAGAAATACACCGGGCCAATCGAGACAGGGGACGCAGTTTCCTAATAGAATATTTGCGGAACCTTTTGCCGACAGGAAAGGCTGTATACACTCATACAAAATCTATAAGATCATGCAATACACAATTGTCTTCGAACCCAACGACGAAGGCGGTTTTACCGCCCGCTGCGTTGAGATCCCGGGGACTGTTTGCAAGGGTGCGAACAAGGGAGAAGCGCTCGCCCATCTTAGAGAGGTGATCAGTCAGGTGCAACAGGTCTGGCAGGCCGACCTGCACCGCATGATCACATCTCTTTCATCCGAGATTATCAGGATAGATGTCGCCGAAACTGCGTAAACCCTGTGCGCACTAACGGGGTTTTGCCCCCATAAATGTATAACTATTTTTTATGAGTTTTCGCCAAATTCGGTAAGTGAACAATTACCATGGCTGAAATACCAGCATTGGGTTTAACGGTCTTTTCCCAAAGTGGAAAAGGCATTGTAAAATACCTCCACTAATTCTCGTATACCAGCCTGATCGAACAGTGTATATCATTTTAGTACGTGAAGCGGCCAACACTTGTACGATCCGCCCACCGGTTCCGGAAAAAAACCATGACGTTTGCCTTTTCCCGAAGGATCCAACATGCCCCGGTATCGTTCCTTGGGGAGCTCTTCAGGGTCTCCTCGGATCCATCCATTATTTCATTTGCCGGTGGACTGCCCTCATCCGAGCTGATCGATACAGAAGGGCTCTCATCCGCCGCTCAGGACGTTTTCAGTACCAATCCCCGAACAGCATTGCAGTATTCAACGACGGATGGCTACCGGCCGTTACGGGAATACATCGCAGATCGGTACCACTCACGGCTCGGTATCCCGGCCACTGCCGATGAAATCCAGATCACCAACGGTTCCCAGCAGTGCCTCGATCTCTTCGCCAAGATATTTCTTGACCCCGGTGACCGGGTAGGGATGGAACGGCCGGGATATCTCGGGGCAATAGAGGCATTCTCTCTCTACGAGCCAGACTTTGTAGCTGTTCCACTCGATTCTGAGGGGCCGGATCCGGTTGCTTTTAGAAAAATGATAAAAGATACGCCGGTAAAGTTTTTTTACGGCATTCCTAATTGCCAGAACCCTTCAGGCTGCACGTATTCTCAGGAAAGACGCAAAGAGATTGCCGAAATACTGAGTGGTACAGAAACAGTTTTTTATGAAGATGATGCTTTCGGGGAACTCTTCTTTGATGGGACTCCCCGGTTGCCGGTAAAACGTTTTCTTGCGGAAAATGCGGTGATCTCCGGATCGTTCTCGAAGATCACTGCGCCAGGTATGCGGATCGGTTGGTTGTACGCTCCCGGTGAAATCCTCAAGGAATTCAACATAGCAAAACAGGCAGCGGATCTTCATTCAAATTTTCTGTGCCAGCAGATCCTCCATAGATACCTTGTAACCAATGATCTCGACAGCCATATCCGGAAGATCGTAGCAGTATACAGGCACCAGTGCCGGCTGATGTGCGATCTTCTCGACGAACTGATGCCATCCCTTTCTCATACCACGCCAGAAGGAGGGATGTTTCTCACCGCTGAACTCCCCGTAGGTCTTCATGCGATGAAAGTCTTTGAAGAGGGCATCCGGGAAAAAGTTGCTGTATTACCCGGGATGCCATTTTTTGTCGATGGTGGAGGCACCAATATTATCCGGCTCAACTTTTCTAACGCTGATGAGGAAAGGATCACTGAAGGCATGCACCGGCTCAGGAGGGTCGTCGACAAACTTTCTCCCAAAAACCTCAGCTGAAAGGGCAAATTACCAACCGGTTACCTCCACTGGATTTTTTAGGTGCACTCCGAATAATTGCACGGTTTAAGAGCGAGTCTTTGACCATTTCATCCACAAGATCTTTGCTCTTCTTTATCGACAGGCAAAAATCGGGATACCGGATTTTCCAGCGGTTCAGGGTTCTTTCATCTCAGTCAAAGACAATTGTCATCTGCACATCGATCAATCCCATCAACGCAAGTTTGGCTTCTTTTCCCGGATGAAATGCGGGATTATATAAGGACGGTCTGCCTCTCTTTCTTTTCACCGTCAGCTTTTTTCTGGATAACATATAATAATATTAATATAAAATATACTCGAATTTAAATATTCGGCAAAAATCACCGATGTGGAATTGAACTCGTAATTGGTGTATGACCCTATCTCTTACGGTGGATGGATATAGCCATGCAGACTCTAACAGGGACAGACAAAATTCGGGCTCTGGAAAAAAACCTATCTGAAAAAAGTTACAGTACGACATCTCCTTACCCTTTTTTACGCAAACAAACCGGTATATCGGATCTGTTGAATCATCGTCCGGCTTGATTACGGATTCAAGCTTCATCCTGATCTGTTCACGGGGAATTCTACCGAGCCCGAATAATCTCTTTTTATATAGAAGTATCAGCCAGAATTGTATATCAGGATGAGATAGTGTGATAAAAAAACTGCTTGTACTTGTGCTGATTGTGGCACTCTGGCTTATCGTCTTTACCCCGTGTGTGAACGGATATAGCGAAGGATTAGGGCCGGTAATAACTGAACCGACAACGGAACCTACCCTCATGCCGACGGTCATAGAACCGACAACTGAGTCGACACCAATAACAACAGTTCCGACACCTACAACTGAACCGACTTTTATGCCAACCGTTACCGAACCAACTACTGTTGCAACTACTGTCGTGACCACTACTCCTACCAGCCCCATTGGCGTTGACCAGGGGTGGATTGATGTGCACTGCAATGTAGACGGATCCACGGTTTATTTCGACGGGGCATATGAAGGCACGACAGCCGGGGGCATCCTGTCAGTACCAGTATACACTACAGGAACACCGATCAGTACAATTACTGTTTCCCAGCCAGGGTACACGACGTGGACTGGCCCCCTTGCCGCCATGCCTTCCAATGGGCAGCATGTATCAGTTTACGCGACTCTCAACCCGCTAACCACGATTCCCACAACAATCCCGCCGGTGACCGCCGGATCTATCTATGCCCAGTCCAGCCCGGCCGGGGCAGCGATCTATATGAATGGGAATTTCTATGGGTACTCACCCCAGACCATAACAGGTCTCGCGCCAGGCACTTACTCTATGAAAGCCGTCCTTTTCGGTTATACACCTGATAATACTCTGGTCTATGTGTACTCCGGGCAGACTGCGCCTTATTACCCGGTACTTCAGCAGTCACCCCAGCCCCGCCAGACAGGTTCGGTTTATGTGACCTCAAACCCTACCCCGGCAGGGGTGTATGTCGATGGAAACTATTTCGGGACGACTCCCCTTACCATAACCCTGTATCCTGGCAGCCACCAGGTCGTACTTAAACTTCAAGGATATAACGATTATTCCACAAACATCTGGGTTGTTGCAGGCCAGTCTCAGAACCTGCCGGTGACGATGTCGTCATCAACGTTCGGTACTGTTATTGTCACCTCAGTCCCGGGGGCCATGGTGTATATGGACAGCAATGTAGCAGGCATGATCAATTCCGCCGGGACTCTCCCGCTCAACGGAGTCTCGGTTGGAAACCACATCTTCAAGGTGACTGCATCCGGGTACAACTCTTGGCTTAACACCGTATACATCCAGCCAAACACCGTAAATACCATATCCGCGGCCCTTACTCCAATCGGTGTACCCACAACAGCAGTTCCGGCCGCCGGCGGTCTTACCATTGCTTCAACGCCTACTAACGCGGAAACATATGTCGATGGGGTATATCGCGGTACAACGCCGCTCACCGTAACCGGCCTTTCACCGGGCGACCACCTCGTCCGGCTTTCCGCACCAGGTTACATAGATTATTCGACTACTACCTCTGTAACTTCGGGGCAGACATCACCCCTCGCTATCGCGCTCACGGTCGCTCCGACTCCAACCGCAACCCAGTCTCCAGCGCCCGGGTTCGTATCAATACTCGGTGTCCTTGTGGCTGCAGTTGTGATATGCGGGTATATGAGGAGGCGATCCTGAAATGACACAAACCTGTTCACATTCGACAAAACTTATTGTAACTGCAATTATTGCAATAGTTATTATTTCGGCACTGACCGCGTTTGCGTATCATAATTCGAATGCATCACTCCGGGATGCCGTGCAATCGGGGCTGAAATCAACGGCCAGTGTAATGGCCACGCAAATCAGTGCAAATGATCTTAAAGGTCTCAAACCGGGCGACGAGAATACCACTCAATACCTGGCTGTAGCAGCAAAACTAAGGGCAATGCGTAGCATGAATGATCAGCTCCTCAATGCGTATATCATAAAAGTGAATACGACGGACATGTCTGCCTCCTTTTTAGTCGACGATCTGTATCCGCTTGATCCGTCTGGTTCCGCACGTATAGGCCAAGCCGATACTTCACCAGACAAAGTTCAAATCTTTGAAGCGCTGTCAGGCCCGACCGCTTCTCCTGTGCCCTATACCGATTCGTGGGGATCGTTCATGTCTGCCTATGCGCCGATAGATGATACGACCGGCAATACGTATGCAATCCTCGGTCTCGATGTGTCGGAAAACGATTATGTGGCTTCAACTACTCATGGAGCATGGATCATAGTGACCGGCATCGTTTCTATCGTAATTGTACTCTCGGCCCTCTACATATTTGGTCGCAAGACCGATCAGGAGTCCCCAAAGGCTCCCTGATACTATTTTATTTTGCAAACCTTTTTTCTGCACCGAAGATAACGGGTACTCCATGATTTTACAAAGACATTTCCTTGTCCTTGCTCTTGTCATAGGTGCCCTGCTTGTCTGCTCCGGATGCACACAGCCTTCAGGAACGGTAACACAGAGCACCGAAGCGATACCGGCAGTCACCGCATCTCCTGTGCCATCTACTGTGGCCACACTATCTTCACAGGATTACGTCCTGCTTGAAACAACTATGGGGAACATTACTATCGCTCTTGACCCCGATATGCCAATTACCAGCGGCAATTTTGAAAAACTCGTAAAAAGTGAATATTATAACGGCATCATCTTTCACCGTGTGATCCCCGGATTTATGATCCAAGGTGGGGATCCAACTGGTACAGGTATGGGTGGGCCGGGTTATACAATTCCGGACGAATTTACCAGTCACAACCATAACGCCCGGGGTACTGTGGCAATGGCAAACGCAGGCCCCAATACCGGGGGATCGCAATTCTTCATCAACCTCGTCAACAATACGCGCCTCGATCCAAATTACCCGGTCTTTGGAACAGTCACTTCCGGGATGGATGTGGTGGATGCTATTGCCAAGGTTCCAACGGATAGCAATAACCGGCCGCTCACGAATGTTACGATTCTCCACGCGGTGATGATTTGATGATCCTTGAATCAGCACACCTACCCATACCGCATAAAAAAGAATACCTTACACAGCTATAGTTCCCTAGCAATCATGACATCAGCACAGGAACCCGGTAAACGGGTACGGCTTGAAACGAATATGGGCACTATCACGATCGCACTTGATCCTGATATGCCTGTTACCGCCGGCAACTTCGAAACCCTTGCAAAGAAAGGCTATTATAACGGCGTCATCTTCCATCGTGTCATTGATGGGTTTATGATCCAGGGTGGCGATCCCACCGGCACAGGTATGGGGGGACCCGGTTACGTGATCCGTGACGAATTTTCCAGCCATAATAGAAATGATCGGGGTACACTTTCAATGGCAAACGCCGGACCCAATACCGGGGGATCGCAGTTCTTCATCAACCTCGTCAACAATAACTTCCTTGACACAAAGCACCCGGTCTTTGGAAAAGTTGTTGAGGGCATGGACATCGTAGACAGAATTAGTAAGACAAAGACAGGTTCCGGAGACCGACCAGTAGAAAAAGTTACGATCCTCCACGCGATTGTGGAATAACTACATCTTCTTTTTTAGAGGCCCGGCGTGAAATATAACATCTTGGTTTGATTAAATACCGGGCTAATAGAAAATATAAAAGGGTCGGTATTTGCACAATTTTATCCCAAAAGGAACACCTATCTCCCGGGACGGTAAGACTGTACTGAACAGGAGAGATTATGAAAAAACATATACCGGATAAAATCTCTGACCTCGAAGCACATGCATTGGGCATTATTAAGCATCACATTTCCCACAGGCCCAAGACCCGGAAGATGTGGACACTAATCACGGACTCTTCCGATATACAGGCTTGCTGGAAGATGGCAAACTATGTTGCCGGGACAAAACTTGGCATGAATGATCATGGCCGGACCCATGCGTATGTTGCCACCGCATCCGCGCTCACCATGCTCGATTTGCTTGACGGCTCACTGTTCTGCCCAGACATCGTCGCCGGGGGATTTGGCGATCAGGATGACGCAACGCTTGTCGTCATAACTGCCATGCTCTGTCATGATCTCGGAAATACAATCCACCGCGAGGAACATGCAGACCTTGGCGTTGTGGTAACCCTGCCGATCCTTGACCGGCTCCTTCCCGAAATCTATGACGACCAAACAAAGCTCCTCGCAATCCGGTCATTCATTCTCTCAGCCATATACTCACATCACGGAATACCCCGGCCGCTCACCATTGAGGCGGCCCTTGTCTGCATCGCTGATTCTACTGATATGACTAAAGGCAGGGGTCGGGTCGCGTTTGATTCGGGAAGTATCACAATACATTCAGTCTCGGCATTATCTATCGAAAAAGTTGAGATCAAAAAAGGCACTACAAAACCTATCGGCCTTGTGATTCACATGTCAAGTCCAGCGGGGATATTTCAGGTCCAAGAGATCCTCGCACCTAAAGTGAGGGCCGGACCGCTCGCAGATGCAGTAGACGTAGTCGCAGTCACGATTGAAGAAGCGCACGCAGCAGGACATGCAATCATTACCGGAATTCATATGCAAGGATCGAAGTTCGTGCCCCTCCAACCCGAAAGTAGCTCGACGGGTAAAAGCGTAAAGAAACGCCGCTGACGGCTTTTACCGATCAAAATTTTCATTTTTCTTCCCGGGTATGAGACCGAAGGGTTCCGATGAAGCGCTCAAGTGCATCTCTTGCCTCGCGCCGGTTCTTTGCAGATACTAGCATTGTTTCGACCCCGGAAAAATGCGATTTTGCTGTATCAGGTTGTGCACCTATGGCATCACATTTATTCAGGAAGACTACAGACGGGATATGTGCCGTCGAAATTGACGTGAAGAGATGCTCCACGAAATCGTCTATTGGCGAGGTCACATCCACGAGAAGGATTGCACCATCCATTCCCTTTCCAATGATCTCACGGGCAAATTCAAAACGCTCCTGTCCTGGGGTCCCGTACAGGTAGACCCTTTTTTCGCCAATCTGGACCCGGCCGTAATCGAGCGCGATGGTAGTTGAACCACCGGTACATTCGGTCTCAATATGTTTTGCCTGAGGGTCGAGTGTCTGGATAAACGTAGACTTCCCCGCCCCAAACGCGCCAAATACGACAATTTTATACTTTTCTTCTGCCATTGTGGTACGATGGGCGAAAGGGACTGTTTACCGTTTCGGTCGGAAAGATTCAATTGAGATGTGCCCGAGCCAAGTCCTTCCCGATATTACCTTATTATTCCCTTTTTAGAAACCACATGAATCAATTAAAGGGGCTGTCAATCATCCTCTTTTCCGGATAAACGTGCCGTTTTTATACTCAGTGAATGCCCGTTGCAGCTCTTCCTCTGTATTCATAACAATAGGACCACCCCAAGCAATGGGTTCATGGAGAGGTTTTCCGGAGAAGAACAGAAACCGAGTACCCTTGTTACCGGCATTCACTTCGATTGATGTTCCAGTGCCGGTATACAGGGCCATCATGCGGTTTCTTTGCTCATCGTTCTGGTGCGGATCAAATCTACCCGATCCTGCGATGATGTACACAGCGGCCGTATACCCGGACCTGACAGGATGAGTGAATTGTACACCTGGCTCAAGTGTGACATCGAAATAATCCGGGTCGGTAACAATATCACGAACAGGTCCGGTAACACCGTCTATTGATCCGCAGATGACACGGACACTAGCACCTTTAGAAATATCGGCACTGGGATTCTCACCGCCGGGAATTTCCTGGTATCGCGGATCCATCAGCTTATGGCTTTTGGGGAGGTTGACCCAGAGCTGGAATCCTCCCATCTTCCCATGTACCGGTTTTGGCATTTCCTGGTGGATGATCCCCGATCCTGCCGTCATCCACTGGATTCCACCGGCTTCCACGCTACCTGCATGGCCCATACTATCACCGTGTTCGACTTTTCCGTCAAGCATGTATGTAACCGTTTCAATACCCCGGTGCGGATGCCAGGGAAACCCGGCAAGGTAATCTTCCGGCCTGTCTGCACGAAAATCATCAAGCATAAGAAACGGGTCAAAGTGTGGTAACTGGGAATAACCGAAAGCACGGTGGAGCCTGACCCCAGCGCCATCGACCGTTTCCTGAGAAGAAAATATCCGGGCAATCTCACGTACCTGTGGCATGATCCAGCCTATACCACAGCAAACGGATAAACATGGCGAACGTTACATGTGCCCCTTATGACCGGGAGTACAGGCCGTATCATGAGCAATGCCAGAATCCGTTGCAATGGGAAAGGACCGGCGTAACTGTTATTGAGACAACGGGCTCCATAAGACACAGTTACAGAGAAGGCGTGGCACAGGCACGGTGATACTCACGTTATAGGTAATCACCACCGGATATTGAAAAAAAGAAGAATTATTCAGTATCCTGTGGTGCCTGTTCGAGATAAAAGATATCAGTTGCCGAAGCATGGAGTGTGCCATTTGCCGTTGCAGCGTCTACATCGGCCTGCTCAAAGCTGCTGACGAGATGCACCGGAAGGGTTGCGTACTGCGGCTCAAGGGTATACGCCCTTATAATATCGGGAGCTCCCGAATTTCCTGTGTAATATACTTTTACAAGATACTGCGCATTGCCAAGGCTCGTCCAGGTACCCGATCCTGATACCGTTGGCGAAGGAATCTTGAGATTACTGTTTATAGTGACAATAGTTCCCAGTTTGTAGATCACCGTGCCATCAGGATAAAACTGGAATTCATACCCTGTCCCATTACTATACTGCCGGATCCAGCGGTGGAGAATAGGGTCGGGTGCAGCTGTTGTCGCGGTAGTTGCTACCACTGTTGTCGGGGGTGCAGTGAACGGCTGTTCGCCACACGACATCGTTTGCGGATTCCAGTAACAGTGTGTTGTTGTGGGTGAGGGGGTGACCGTGACAGTGACATAGATGATTTGGGGAGTCGGTGTGGAAGGAGTCGCTTGCGAGGAGGAATCAGTGCATCCTGCGGAAACGATCACCGCGATACAGGTACAAATGAGGATGAGAGCCAGAGAAATTTTCATGTTTTCTTTATTATATCAGGAGCACCTTAATTATTGTCATTTTATCTAACAGAGATAACACGATTACAACCAGTAAATAACGGGGGATTCAAGAGCGTACTAAGATAATAAAAACCGTACCTTAAGAACCAAAAACTCTTTTTTTTTCTGTTATTACATCCGTGCACAAACACCAATATTCATAATACTAGCCTGATGACAATTTCATGATCATCTTTGAAATTTCCGCCGCCCCGGTCGATCGGACTGTTCGTTCTTTGAACTACAATACCGCTGCTGATCGGTGCAATAGGATCTTTCTTCACCCTGCCGCAGATTACTGGTTAGTATGCCGGTCTCCACAAACCAACGTTCAATCCCCCCAACTGGATTTTCGGGCCGGTCTGGACCATTCTTTATACAATGATGAGTGTTTCGCTTTGGCTTATCATTCGCAAACGGAGCGGAGACCGGCCGGAGATGCAAGCCAAACTTCTGTTTGCTGCTCAGCTTATTACAAACCTTGGATGGTCACTCCTTTTCTTTGGGTTGCATCAGTTCGCCTTGTCTTTGATCGAGATTTTTGTTCTGCTTGGCCTTATTGTGGCAACGATTCTTGAGTTTAAGAAGATCAACACAACTGCAGCGTGGCTTCTTCTCCCTTACCTCTGCTGGACCTGCTTTGCCACAGTACTGACGGCTGCAATCTGGTACCTGAACGGATAGCGTGTAGCATTAAATTCGAGAGGATAACCAAGAACCATTTATTGAAATTCGGGTTCGGGATATAATACTTAATGAAAATTTCCCGGATAGCCCCCCAGCACTCAAGCCCGCAGGGTCCACCTGACCGTGATCGCGTGTGCAGGGCAGAAGTCATTGCACAAAAAACACATGCAGCATAAATCGCTTTTTTCCGGGTAAACGCCGTCTCCTTTGACCGACGCAAAAACGCCCATCGAGCATAAGTCTACGCACTTGTGTTTGTTATGGCAGTGTTGACTTCGTTTACACAGGTCAGGATCAACGTAAACTTCAGTCCCTACCGTTGTTGCGGGTCCGACTTCCACGAAAGAGCACCTGGTTTTCTGGGTTTAGGGTCGGCAGGACACCGCACCCAAATATCTTCTTTATATATTCAAGTTTTAATTATAAATTAATACTTTTTCACTTTGGAAAAATCGGTGAATAGTCGCTGTATTTAAAAAAGAGGTTTATTGTTTCTGCTCTGGCTCACTGGTCCTGGGCTGTGACGGCCGATTCTGTTTCCAGAACCAGTACCCAACATACACAATGCAGCCGATGATAACCAGCGGCAGGACAGTTATAATAAACACTATGATTGCATCAATGACACCAAAGAAACCGGCTATTCCTTCATCGATAACTGAAACGAAGTCATGGCCCTGCGGTGCTACGACAGGTTGCGGTTGCTGCAGGGTTACTGTGATGGTCGCGTAATCGATCTGGCTGTTGAGGTATTTCATGGTCCCGGTGACCCGGTCCAGGTTGGTCTGCACTTCATCAATCTGCTGCTGGATAGAAAGGACGTCCTCTACTTTGGTGGCATTCTTCATGATCAGGTTATATTGGGCAATCTGGTTCTGGTATGCAGTGATCTGAGCCTGAACATCGACGTATTGTTCAGTCACGTCTTGTGCCTGCGTAGAAATGGAGGTTACCGTCCCGATTGCTTTTACACCAGTAAGTGTGCTATCAAACTGGGTAGCAGGAACCCGAATTTCAATAGTTCCTGTAGGTTGGCCGTTATAATCCATGTAGATATTAGTCGTTGATACGTATCCTCCCGCCCTGGTGCCAATACTTCCGATCGTGGCAGCAGCGTCTGTTACATTGTTCACTTCAAGCGTAACATCTGCGGTTTTTATGATCTTCGTGTCGACTCCCTGACCGGGCTCCCCTCCCGATGTGGGAACTGGCACGGCAATCGGCCCGGATTCTACAATCGCCGCGTTTGTGCCGGAATCATACGAGGCCGGAACGCTTTCTGCTGTTGGAGGGGTACGATCCGCGACAGTCGACTTCACAATGCCGCTTTGTGTGCTAGTACAGCCGGCTATAGCAACCGCTGCAATGCATAAGATGAGGATAACGAGCGTTTTGTAATTCATACTAGCCTATCGACTGGAGGAACATAAATATCCGACGATAACTGCGAAAATTCCCGCAGTTATCCCGGACTTTTGGCGATTTTAGATATTATTCGAGCCTGACTCATAGAGATAGAAAACCGTGAACTTTACCGACGAAAACCTATTTGATTTCTCAAAGAAAAGAAAGAAGAACCGTGCTGGACAGCGGACGTTTTGGAACGACATGATCGCCGGGAAGAGGGCCACTCTTTTACTGGTCTCAGGAAGTCAGATGTATGGAGACGGTAAATTGCCCGTTTTGTAATCCGCATGCAAAGGACATCCTCCACCGAAACGATCTCTGTTATGCCCGGTGGGATATCTTCCCGGTGAGCTCCGGCCATATACGGGTGATCCCGTTCCGAACATATGCCGTATTATTTTTCAATGACGGATGATGAGCGGCATGCAGTGGTTGATCTCATTATGGAGTGCAAAGATCTCCTGGAAAAAACGCATCATTCTGATGGTTACAATATCGGGTTCAACGTAGGCACTACGGCAGTTCAGACGGTAAGGCACTCTTATTGCCATGTGATCCCCCGCTATACGGGGGATGTCCCGGATGCACAGGGTGGGATCCGGGGTGTCGTACCGGGAAGGCGTCGTGGTTGATACCATAAACTGGATCAAAAGGGATCCGTAACAAAGGCCGTAGAAGAAAGAGTATCTCCAAGCCCGGTCATTTTTTTGATATTCTGTGAAACAACGGTGGGCACAAGAGGTAATTAACCAGAATTTCCCGGAACCTTCGAAGTTTACCGGATCCGAAGAAAAAAACGCGCATCGTTTCGTCAACTGATAGACCAGATTATCAATTGAATTGATCTGACGTTCAAAAATCATAGGGGGTAATATTCTCCCCCATTATCGCTAAATATTATCAAAATATAAAATTAATTTGAATTCCAAAATATGGTCCATCGTATATTACTTAAAGGGGTAAAATGATAAAATCCAACCAAAATTTCCCTGAATTTGCTATTTGATCACAAAATAATCCTTGAATTTCAATATTGACACATTTAAATCTAATTTATGGTAATTATTCGAATATTCTAACAATATTTTAAACATAATATCAAAATTTTTTTCTTAGGAAAGATAAATATACTTATCGACGTATTTATCCTTTTATAATAAGGTAATTCTCAATTGCCAAACGGCAAATGTAGATTGCATGGAGAATGTGTGCGATGGCGAAACAAGGAAAGTCCCCAAAAGATGGTAGCGTGCGAAAGAATCCGGTGCCGGGCCGGGAATGTGCTGGAAATATGCATTTTCGATGGTGATAGGTAATGGCAAACCCCGTATGTTTCACCAGTCCTCCTTCCGGCATCACCTGCCCAACTAACCCGGCTCCCCTCTATCCTGCGAATCCTGCTCCTGCATATAATTATTATTCATCAGGGAACCTTTTCTTACAGGGAACAACCGGACCGTATTGTACTTCCTCGCCAAATAATGTCACACCGTCAAACCCTTCTAGTGCTTTGCCGAGTTATCCTACCCCCCTTCAGGGAGAGTTCTTACCAAACTGCCCTTTCATTGCCGCACTTCAATCATTAGCATGGGTAAACAGGAATTTTATTATCTCGAACATAACAGGACCCAATTCAGGTCCTGGAAACTATTCAGTAACATTTTGGAACTATCCGAATACCTCGTATTCCAACTTTTCCCAACAAGTAAGTCTCTCCCAAAATGTGGGAGGTTCACAAATTAATTCCGGATGGGGAAACCCAGTATCGACTACCGTAGTTGTAAATGGGACAATTGCACTTAATGGATCCAATCAAATGGTTGATCCAAAAACTAATATGTCCTATGGGGCAGGTTCGAGAAATAGTAATGAAATCTGGCCTGCTTTATATGAAAAAGCATATGCGAAATTTATCCTCTATCAATATGGTGCAATTAGCGCGAGCCAGCTTCAGAGTACTTCTGCGGATCCATTGTTTTGCCAGGTTTGTTGCCTGACATCAGTACAGTGGGGTGGAAACGCAGGTATTGCCCTCGCTTATCTCACCGGTCTTCCCTGTTATTCATACAGCACTGCTTCTTCATCCTTTTCTCCGATGGGAAATTTAAATTGTTCCGCACAAGGCAACATATACAACTATATCAAAACCGGTTTCTGCAATCAAATGGTTGATGTATATGGTGTTAAAAAGACAATGTACCCTCTTGTTGCTTGGACATATCCATCTGAAAGCGCAAGCCCTGCTGGACTCTATAGTGCATCAAACCCCTCAGGCATCCAGTATTCTTCTTCGAGCATACTGCCGAATCATTGTTATCCGATCCTTGGTATCTTTGAACCCACCATCTCCGGGTCAACAGCACACTATATCGTACTGGGGACAACGTTTGGCCAGCCAAATCCCAGCCCGAATGTACCGGTGAATAATTATATCAATATTGTCCAGAATGGAAATTCTCAGAACAATAATAATTTTTCCGCATGGAGCTGTTATGATGCCCTCTTCCAACTAGGGACAGGGGTTAATAATTGTTTTTATCCCCTTGGACAGCATCCCAAAAATATCAGTACTCCGTTATCGAATGGCATATTCGGACTCGAAGGAATGACGACATTCCAGAAATATTTCCAGTCGATTGCGTGGGCTCAAGGATTCTGAATAATTTTACCTGATGTGAATGGAGGGTGAAAATGAGACCTGTTTTGTATGTACGGCTTATAATTCTATGTCTTGTCTTATTATTTGCTGCCGTATTCATCTTAGCTCCCTCTTCAGCATCCGGTACTCAAACGCTAATCACTACACAGATTAATGGTTTTAACCATCAAATTCCCAAAATTTTCAATGACGAGATTGTCTGGCAGGATTTTGCTTATGATGCCAACGGTAACGGATTAGGTATCATCTTTGCATACAACATCACATCAGGCATTGAAACGCAGATAACTGATAATAGCACGTACACAACCAACCCGGCGATATATGATAATCTGATCACCTATACGGATTGTGGCGCTGATTATACCTGTGGTTCTGGTTCCACAATCTTTATTTATAATATTACTACTGGGACAAGAATTCCTCTCTCTTCAGAAATTGATGATTATGATAATTCGGCCATATACGGTAACCAAGTTGTCTGGCAGAACACTTCAAGCGTATCCGGGATACCCCAGATTTATTATTACAACACCTCGTCCGGGATTACGAACCCCGTTTACCCCACAGGAAATAGTCAGCTAGAGCCGGCAATTTATGATGAACTTGTTGTTTGGAAGGATCTTTCTGGGAACCCGGAAATCTATTTATTCAATCTATCTTCAAACATGGGGGCTCCGATTTCCGATAATTCTGGTGGACAAGATCAAGCCTTTCCCGTTATCTATGGTAACCGGATTGTCTGGCAAGATAAGAGGAATGGAAACTATGAGATATTCATAAACGGAACCGCTCCCGGAGATGAATATAGTCTGACACCAAATGAACCGACTGTAAATCATATGTATCCCGCAATCTCCGGTAACTGGACGGCGTGGATGCAGTCAAATGTGACATCCGGGTATATTGGCACCAATGACATCTTTGTAAACGATACGAGTATTTACCAGAAAATCCCGATTGCTCTTAACCTCAAAGGAATTGCCGGAGGTCCTTTCATCTCATATTCTCCGATAAATTCATTATATCGTATAGTTTGGGATGAGCAGGACGCTTCCACAAATAATGTTTATCTTTATACTAGCGGTTCTACGGTAACTTGCCCGGTTGCAAATTTCACGAATAATTTTGCCGGAGGGTCTGCACCTGTCACTGTAAACTTTAATGACGCTTCGAGTTTCTCCTTATCGAACCCGATCACACACTGGTTCTGGGATTTCGGCGATGGAACCAACTCGTCGACATTAGATGAAGGTTACACAAATCACATATACAATGCCAACGGGGCATACGATGTTTCACTTACGGTGAGCAATTCATACTGTAGGAATACTACTACAGTTTCTAACAGTGTCGTCATTGGAGCACCAGTAGCAGATTTTACTGCATCATCCACCAGTGGCGTGGCCCCTGCTACAATTACATTTACTGACACATCTCTGGGAAATCCGAATGAGTGGAACTGGAGCTGGGGTGATGGGAGCTGGACCAACGGAACAACACCTCTTCAGCAGAACCCGGGTCACATTTACCAGTTACCCGGTAATTATACCGTATCACTTACAGCAACGAACAGCTATGGCAGCAATACCCTGACCAAAACAAACTACATCACGATTAGTGCAGGCGCTAACGCGCTTGAAAATACCGCCATTAATGGTCTCTCCATCCAGTATCAGGGCAGCCAACAATATCTGGTTTATAATTACACCACTCTTCCCAACTGGACATTTTACCCGAACTCATCAGTACTCGATTTTGAACCACCTTCAATGAGTGGCTTTCAAAATATCAGTATTTACACATCACAATCTGGAGGATTTCTTGTGTTTCTCGTGAATACAACAATCACCGGCCCGATTAGTGGTGTCCAGTTCCAGACTACGCCGATATGTTTTTCTGATTCTACGGGAGGGGCATTTGGCTCGATCAACTACTCGATCTATCTTTCAAGTTACCCGGTGAACGCCCTTCTCAATACGCAGATGTGGGAGGGTGTACTCCATTCCGATGCGATCAATTTCAGTACTATTGCAATTGGAAGCCATTATGAAGGAACCAACGGAACTGCGTTTACTACGAAGATCGTTAAAACAAACTTCCCCACTGGTGGAACAGCAAAACTCTACTTTGGCGTGAATGCATCACTAGTAACCTCAAAACCCTTCGGCATCAATGAGGTCTTTGTTGAACGGATTGATGACAGCGGCACCTATGGACAGGTACTAGGAACCTATTTCCTGTACTACAATTCAACAAACAATCTCGACTATTTCGAGGCTGATTCACCCAATGGATTATCGACGTTCGGATTGTCTTTCCTCGAAGGTTCGGGTAACCTTTTCCAGATCATTACATTAGCGGTGAGTAATGAGGTGCAGAGTCAGGAACAGAGAAAAGTTGCCAACGGTTTGACGGGCACAGGTAACAGTCCGGAAACCTACGCTCCCACCGCAGTTCAAACCAGTGTTGTGCCTCACGCGACTACGGCAGCCATGCAAACTGTTGCGAACCCCAGTATTACTTTCAACCCTATACCTGCACCCCCAGCACCAACGGCACTAAGTACTGATGTAGGAATTATTGGGTGGCTTGCAGAAACTTTCGGTGGGCACATATACCTCATTGCGGCAGCAGTAATAGCTGTCGTTTCATTAATTTATGTACGAAGGCGAAGACGCCGGTTTGATCCCTTGGGATGAACGAAAGTTCCTTTTTTAGGGTTCTGAATAAGTTGTAACTCGATTATCAGGAGTGTATCATCGAGCCCAGTCTTTGGCCGGTCCGGCCGGCCGATCACCCCATAGTGAATAATTCCATCACTGCAAATCCAGGATTTGTTATTAAATATTTATGCAAGAATGTATTGTGTATAACACCTGCTATCTGGATATTGGTGACTTCCCATGCTCTACAGGAAAATGAATACGGCAAAAGAAAAGCTTTCCATCCTCGGATTCGGGTGCATGAGGCTCCCGGTTACGGCTGATGGGCATATTGACGAAGAACAATCTACAGATATGATCAGGTACGCCATCGACAATGGCGTGAATTATATCGATACTGCTTATCCTTATCTCAATGGCGAAAGCGAACCCTTTGTGGGACGGGCGCTTGCCGGCGGATACCGTAAAAAGGTAAACCTTGCAACCAAACTCCCGAGCTGGCTTATCAAATCCCGGGAAGACATGGACAAATATCTCGACGAACAACTCAGCCGGCTCAAGACAGACCATATTGATTTCTATCTTGTGCATGGGCTCAATAGTATGTTCTGGGAAAATCTCTCGACACTTAGGGTAACTGAGTTCCTCGATGATGCCATTGCCGATGGCAGGATAAGGTATGCCGGCTTCTCATTCCATGATAACCTGCCTCTCTTTAAAGAGATCATAGACAGCTATGAATGGACATTTACCCAGATCCAGTATAACTTCATGGATGAGCAGTACCAAGCCGGAACAAAGGGGCTCGAATATGCGGCAAAGAAAGGATTGGGCATCATAGTAATGGAACCTATCCGGGGTGGCCTGCTTTCAAGAGATCTCAAGGGAATTTCAGAGATCTGGCAGACTGCGGAAAAACATCATGAACCTGCTGAATGGGCGCTCCGCTGGGTCTGGAACCATCCGGAAGTAACCGTTGTCCTTTCCGGTATGTCAAGTCCGGAGCAGGTCAGGCAAAATGTGACTCTTGCAGAAACCGGGTTGCCTGATTCACTTACAAAAAAAGAGCTCGGCCTGTTTGGGAAAGTAAAAAAAGAGCTAAAAAAGCGGATCATCATTCCCTGTACCGGATGCAGATACTGCGTGCCCTGCCCGCACGGCGTGAGCATCCCGGAGTGCTTCGAGATGTTCAACCGCGGACATATTTACGAAGATGATGCGGATGCACGGCAGCTCTATACAATGTTCCTCGGGGGGTTCTTCGATGGCATCCCCCATTATGCTTCCTGCTGCCAGAAGTGCGGGGAGTGCGAAGAAAAATGCCCCCAGAACCTCCCGATCCGGGAGAACCTGAAAAAAGTGGAGGCTTATTTCGGGAAATAAAAAAAATACCTTTCCCACTTCCAATAACGTAATAATCGGTTACACCGGGTTACTTAAAACGACGGGAGGCGAAACAGCCGGATAAAATCCTTTATAGATGGAAGATAATAGGAACCGGCTATTCATGACCCCCGAACCCTTCACAATCAGGCATCCCTATTTTAGCGCCGCCGGGTTTCTTTTGATTGTAGTGGGAGTAGTCCTCGGGGTTGGGGCGCTCAATGAATTTTTCCTGATGAGTACGCTCGAACAGGTTGCGATGGGCGATCTGGTTCTTGCCCTCATCGGGGTTCTCCTCGTAATACGTCTTCGCTGGTGGGAAAAAGCCGGGTTCACCAAAGGAGTCCGGTGGGCTGATATCCCTCTCTTTATCCTGCCCGGTGCAGTTGCCCTATTGTCACTTTCCGGGGGTATCCGGGTTAGTTCCGTTGTCACCATTCTTTCCTTTGCAGCCGTGACTCTTGTTGTAGGATTTGCAGAAGAGACCTATTTCCGTGGCCTGATACTAACTACTCTTCTTCCGACTGGCGTGATTCGGGCGGCTGTAATTAGCTCTTTTTTCTTTGCCGCACCTCACCTGCTTAACACTATCGGGGGCATATGGGACCCTTCTTTTGCCATCGTCGACAGTGTCGCTGCATTTGGTCTAGGGATAACCTTTGCTGCACTCCGTGTGAGAACAGGATCCATATGGCCGCTCATCGGAATCCACGCTCTCTTTGATTTTACGTCACTTATCACACTCGGCGGATTCTCGGTTCCGTCACAATCATCCCAGGTACTGATTACGTCTGTGATCATCGGCATTGTTTTTTTGATATACGGCCTGTTCCTGCTCCGGGGATCGAAAATCAATGTACCGGAACAGGTTACTGCTTGAAACTCGGGTAACAAGGGAAAATGTGATACTCGCTATCCCAAGGAGATCAGCGTTGTTTTTCGAGTAGGACAAGGAAGAGGCTTTGTGCTGCAATGATCCGCTCAAGATCGCCAATATTTACGCTCTCGTCTGTCCCGTGGATGCACGAACCTGCGGCATCCTCCGCACCCCACAGAATGAATTCTGCGTGAGGTACCTTTTTATGAAGCACGTTCAAGAGGGGAATAGAACCCCCAGTCCCCTTTTCAAGAGCCGGTAGTCCAAAGACCGTTTCAAGTGCGCTTTTGGCTGCGACATATCCCGGACCACCGGTTGGACAGGTAAAACCCGCAGAATGACCACCTTCTGTTACATCAATATGAACATTCCATGGTGCGGCTGCACGGAGATGATCCATTAAGACCTGCACCTCGTGTCCTGCGTCAGCGTCCGGGGCGATACGCATACTGATCTTTGCAGACGCCCGGGGAATCAGGATATTTGCAGATTTCTGGAGTGAAGGAGCATCGATCCCAATCACGGTAATGGAGGGTTTGAACCAGAGGCGATCACCTAGAGGGCCGGTACCTATAAGGTCAACCCCATCGATCACCCCGGCATCTGCCCGGTAGTTTCCAACAGGATACCCGCCATTTCCGGAGGCATCTGACCTAAGACCCTTTACAGCCACATCACCTTGGGCTTCATGGAGCGTAGCAAGGATCTTTATCAAAGCAATTAACGCATCAGGTGCCGCACCCCCGAACATACCGGAATGCACAGCATGGTCAAGTGTCCGAACCTCGATGATACAGGAAACCTCACCTCTCAGGGATGTTGTAAGTGCCGGTTCTCCCACGGAAAGGTTGCCATTATCGGCAATGATGAACGCATCGCATGCGAAAAGGCCCGGATTTGCAAGCGCAAAATCTTCAATATGGCTTGTAGTTTCCTCCTCGCCTTCTATGACTACTTTTATGCCAACAGGAGGTTTACCACCGAAAATCCTGATCGATGCTGCAATCATTACAATACCAGATTTATCGTCGGCAGCTCCACGCCCGTAAAGACGTCCCCCTTTCTCCCGAGGTTCCCAAGGATCAGTATCCCAACCATCTTTTTTTTGGGCAGGCTGAACATCGTAATGGGCGTACATCAGGACTGTGGGCTTTCCCGGAGGAGCAGGGATTTCACCGTATACTGCAGGGTATCCCCCCGGGACATCGATAAGGCGGGCATTAGATAGCCCGTATTTCCTGAGTAACCCAACAGTCGCGTCAGCCATCGCGATGACCGGTTCTTGGGGATACCCGGGAAATGCTACAGAGGGAAACCGGATAAGATCTTTGAGATCCCGGATTACATCAGGCATTAAGGCACGGGTTTGCAAAACAATCTCTTTGAATGCTAGCTCATCCTGCATAGTTACCTCCCCGGATATTCATTGTGGGATATCTTATCCATATGCACACCACTTATCAACCGGTATTCAGCGGCCGGATATAAAATGAGTGATTATCCGATCCCGAAGTAGAGACGAGAAAAATGTTTAACCAAATGTGCTTAATCAAGAGGAATCTGCCGGTTATCTTCTTCCTTTTGCGTTCACGGCGCCAGTGCAAACCTGAAGAAGGATGCGGATGTACATTTCGCGTTCCTGAACAGTGGGGGGAAAACGGGAATCGCACAGTGCCGTTTCAACCTGACGTACTACATCACGAAGATTGATCATACTATTGGGAAACTCCTGCCGGATAATGATGTAAACACCATAAGGGCTCGATTTAAGGTGAACCGGATCGTGCTATATATTCCCGGAATGGTGCGGGTTCGGACATTGAACTTGAAAGTTAGCTGAAATTTTCAGAAATAGGTCGCCGATTGAGATTCCGGATTGCCATAACGTAGCTATTTATTGTGTATTCCGGGGAAAATCATCACCATGAAGTGGCCACCATGGTTGAACAATACAGTGCTCGGTGCCGGCCTTGCCAGTTTTTTTGGTGATCTGGGCTACGAGACGGTGACCGTCCTGCTACCCTCGTTTTTAATTCTCCTTGGCGCACCGGTGTACGCTTTAGGTATCATCGAAGGACTCAGTGACGGTGCATCCAGTTTTGTAAAACTGTTTTCCGGGCATTTTGCCGACAAACTTGGTAAACGTCGCGAGTTTGCGCTTGCCGGTTCTGTTGCAACCGCGATATTCCCTGCGTTTATTGCTGCCGCCGGGTCTTGGTTTATCGTTCTCGCGGGCAGGGTTATCGGCTGGATCGGTAAAGGGATCAGGTCACCGTCCAGAGACGCAATCCTAGCTAATTCTGTCGAGAGAAAAGACCTCGGAAAAACCTTTGGATTCCACCGGGCAAGCGATACGCTGGGGGCCATTGCGGGGCCGGCAATTGCACTTGTGTTGGTCTCTACAGTCGCTATCCGGACCATTATCTGGTTAGCCGTGATCCCGGGATTTCTGGCATTTATCGCCTTGTGGCTGTTTTTAAAGGAAAAAAATACAGCCCCTCGAGATAATCCCCGTAAACTAATTCCTTCACTAAAGGGCCTTCCATCGCAGTTTAAGGCGTTTCTGGGGGCTGTACTCGTTTTTGGGATTGCAGATTTTTCCCAGACCCTGCTTATTGCCTTTGCGATAGTTGCTCTCACTCCTTCGCTGGGTTTTACTATGGCCACTGCAACCGGTGCCGGTCTTTACCTGATCCGTAACATCATCTATGCAGCATCATCCTATCCGCTTGGCTGGATGGGCGATCGCATCGGCCGAAGGCCGGTGTTGATTATGGGGTATTCCCTCGCCGTCGTGAGTTTTGTCGGTTTTGTCCTGGTATCGCCAAGTATTATCGCATATGCTATCCTGTTCGGGTTATGCGGTGTGTTCATCGCAGCTGAAGACGCACTTGAAGGCGCGCTTGCTGGGGAAATGGTTGGGGAAGATTCACGAGGGCTTGGCTTTGGGGCCCTTGCAGCAGTTAATGGTGTCGGGGACTTTGTATCGAGTGTCATGATTGGGTTTATCTGGACATTTATTGGGTATAGTGCAGGGTTTACTATTGCGGCAGTGATTGCGGCAGCCGGGACCATTCTCCTTATCTGGACCACCCGGGCAGTAAAACAAACAAAACATTCCGTTGGATCAACACCCTGATCTCAAGCGGCAGATGAAAACGGCAGTAAACGATAACCCATTTAGGGTAACCGGGAAATAATAATCACCCCCGGACCTTTTTTAACAGATTGATACGATAGTTTCGTAATTTTAAGGAGTGAAATAATCACCGAAATGGCCGAATAAAAAAAATAAAAAAATTATTGCACGGATAAGTAATCCGACGGGGTTGGCATCTGGTCCTTCAGACCCTTGCGCTTGCGGATACCGATGACAACTTCCTTGACCATGTTGTTGGGGACCAATTCGAATCCCGAAAACTCCGTGTTCCACATCGCACGGCCTTCCGTTGCTGACCGTATATCACCGGAAAATCCGAAGAGTTCTGCGACTGGAGCTTTACCCACAACAGTAATCGTGTCCCCTTCGCTCTGCATATCAAAGACCTGACCACGCCGTCCCTGGATCTGGGAAGTCGCGGCTCCCATCTGATCCATCGGAACGGTAATCTGGATCTTCTGGACGGGCTCAAGGAGAGAGTCGCCAGCGATGAGCATGCCACCCTTGATCGCGCCACGAACTGCCGGGATAACCTGTGCAGGGCCACGGTGAATTGCATCTTCGTGAAGCTTTACATCGACAAGGCGCATTTTGAGGTTCTGGACCGGCTCGTCGGCAAGCGGGCCTCCGGCAAGTGCCTCATTAATACCTTCGATAATAAGTTCCATCGTTTCGTTGAGGTACTGGACACCTTTCGTCATATCGAAGAGCATGTTCGTGCCCTTGATATGCTTGACGTTCTTTGCCTCGTCCTTGTCAAAACCGGCTTTGAGAAGCACATCACGACGCTCGATGGCCGGCTGGTTCATCGAGATCTCGCCGGCTTTAATCATGTCGACGATTTCATCGGGCAGCGGTTCAAGATCGAAATAGAACCTGTTGTGCCTGTTCGGGGACTTTCCTTCAACCGATTCCACCTTTCCCGTGACTGTTTCACGGTATACAACGATAGGTTCGGAAGTGACGATCTCGACACCCTTGTCCCGCTTGATACGGCCCGTAACAATCTCAAGGTGCAGCTCGCCCATACCGGAGATCAGATGCTCACCCGTCTCTTCGTTAATTGCGATACCGAGTGTCGGGTCTTCCTTTGCCACCTGCCGCAGTACTTCGACGAGCTTGGGCAAGTCCTTCATATTCTTTGCCTCGACTGCAACGGTCATGACAGGCTCGGAGTAGTGCTTGAGCGACTCGAACGGGAACATATCCAGAAGTGAAGTAACCGTGGAGCCAACCATCGCATCCCGAAGACCGGTGACCGCCGCGATGTTTCCTGCGACAATCTCTTCGACCTCGACTCGCTTTGGGCCCATGAAAATACCGACCTGCTGGAGCCGGTTCTCTTTTTTCGCGGAACCCATCACATAGAGCCCGTCGCCGCGCTTGAGGCTGCCCGAAAAGAGACGGCCGGTGGCGACTTCGCCCGCGTGGGGGTCAAACGAAATATCGGTGACCATCATCGCAACCGGTCCGGTCGCGTCACAGGCAAGCATTGACTTGCCTTCCTTTGTGGTCTTGTCGCCATGCCAAATCACATTGACACGCCGGGGCTGGGCCTCGAGCGGGTTTGGCAGGTGGTGCACGACCATATCGAGCACGACTTCGTAGAGTGGGCTGTGTTTCGCGAGGTACTTCATGTCGCCCGAGCGGCACTTCTCGTAGACATCCTTGAAGGAGACGCCGCTCTTTTTCATGTACGGCACCGAAATGGCCCAGTTGTAGAGCGCTGATCCGAAGGCAACTGTACCCTGCGAGGCGTCGAGTTTCCAACCGTTGTTGTAGGACTCCTCGTTCATGCCCTTGATGAGCTTGTTAACTTTGTCGATAACCTTACCGAGCCTGATCTGCATCTCGGTCTCGTCAACTTTAAGCTCGTTGACCAACCGGTCGACCTTGTTGATGAAAAGAACCGGGCGAACCTGTTCTTTTAACGCTTGCCGGAGAACGGTCTCAGTCTGGGGCATGGTGCCTTCGACCGCATCGACAAGCACCACGGCACCATCGACAGCACGCATCGCACGCGTGACGTCGCCACCGAAGTCCACGTGGCCCGGTGTATCGATCATATTGATCAGATAATCCTGACCCTCAAACTCGTGAACCATCGAGACGTTTGATGCATCGATGGTGATCCCCCGGGCCTGCTCTTCCGCGTCAGAATCCATGAAGAGCTGCTTGCCTGCAAGTTCTTCAGAGATGATACCAGCACCCGCAAGCAGGTTATCGGAAAGCGTGGTTTTACCGTGGTCGATATGTGCCACGATACCGATGTTTCTGATGTGCTTGGGGTCCTTCATGAGCTCGACTACACGCTCTACCGTTTTTTTGCCACGTGACATGAAAATAACCTCAAAAAAGATGTTTTACCTGGCGGATTTTGCAATCCTTTCCTTTTCTTCCTTTTTCCCGACCGAATAACATTTTGCGTCGCCTTTTGAGGCGGCAATCAGTTCATCGGCAAGGATAGCACTCGCGGGTTTCTTGTTCTTGCGCGAGGACTTCCATACTGCCTCTGCGATGAAGCCGATGGCAGAATCGACACGGCGCAGAGGGGCGGTGTCAACAGATTTCGGGACGTTAATACCACCGTATTTCAACCGGACGGTTTCTTCCCGGGGGCCGGTGTTGCCAATCGCTTCGACAAGCACTTCTACGGGGTTTCGTTTAGTTTTCTTATTGATGAGCTCGAATGCATCCCGCACTATCCTTATTGCCAGCTGCTTCTTGCCGGTATTATTCTCGGTCTGCATCAGGCTGTTGATAAGTCTCTCGACAATCATCATATTGGCCTTATTGAACTCCTGACGCGAGAACTTGCCGCAGGAGTGGGGGATGATCTGGGGGGTGAGGTTCACATACCGGACGAGGCTCGGGTCGGTAACCTTGACCTCGGATACATCCCACTTGTTGAAGAGCAGCTTCTTTGCTTCGGGTTTCGCTTCGGTTTTTACTTCTGCTTCTACCATCATGATCACCTACGCGGTTTCTCTTTCCTGCCAATGACCATTTCATGGAGGCAGACATTGTTGACGCTCGTAACGACGTACCGGACACCAGGAATATCTCCCATAGACCGGCCCAGTCGTCCACCAATACCCTCAATCTCGACCTCGTCGTGCTCATCGATAAAGTTGATGGCACCGTCGCCAACCGCAAAAGCGGTGACCTGCCGGCCGTTCTTGATGAGCTGGACGCGCACGCATTTCCGGATCGCCGAATTGGGCTGTTTTGCCTCGACACCGACTTTCTCCAGCACGATACCCCTCGCTTGCGGAGCGCCTTCCAGCGGATCCGACTTAACATCGAGGTTGAGTTCACGGCGAGCGTAGTTCTTGTCGCTCCACCGGAATTTTTTTGAGTCCCGAACCAGTTTTCTGGCTGCGAATTTACCCTGTCCCATTAAAGAGCCTCATTTCAGTTGTTTTTGTGGTTGTCGATACCCCACAATTGAGATATGTACTAAAGCGGGGAACCGATTTATAAATTGTGGCATCCACCAGCCTGTCTTATTCTATTATCCCCCACTCATAATAAGATTATATCTTCATGCCGCCAAACTTATGGGCAATGACCGTCGCGATTTACAAAGAAGTCCAGATTGATGCAAGCCACCGGCTCCTCCATTACCAGGGGAAGTGCGCAAACCTGCATGGCCACCGCTGGAAGATAGAAGTCTGGATAGAAGGCGAACCGGACGCGACGACCGGCATCCTGCTTGATTATAATGTCATAAAGGAAGCAATTGGAAAGTACGACCACCAGATCATCCTTAACCACGACGATCCTATGATGCCGTGTATCGAAAAGTTCCAGCATGTACTCACCACGCCGGGTGATCCTACAAGCGAACTGCTCGCCAAAATTTTCAAGGAGAATCTTGATGGTATCTGCGTAGGGCAGCGTATCAAGGCGCATGTTACCAAGATCCGTGTCTGGGAATCGCCGAATTGTTATGCAGAGATCGCAGAATGAAGATTGTCGAGATTTTTGAAAGCCTCCAGGGGGAGGGGAAAAACCAAGGCAGGCCCTGCCTGTTCATCCGGCTTGCAGGCTGTAACCTTTCCTGTCGCTGGTGCGATACCGCGTACGCCCAATCTGGCGGGACAGATATCGGCTACGATGAGATCCTCGAACAGTGCTGGCGGAAGAATCCGCGCCTAGTCTGTATTACAGGAGGTGAACCCCTCCTCCAGAAAGATGCCCTTTTATCCCTTCTTCCTTCTCTGTACAAGCGGGGAACAGCCATCGAAATAGAAACCAACGGAACGATCGCATTTGCCGATCTGCAACCATTCGCGTCTATCTGTATGGATGTCAAATGCCCTTCTTCTGGTGAGACAAGCGATCTTTCAATCCTTTCCACAATCAGGTGTACAGATAGCGTTAAGTTTGTAGTGATGGACGAGGGTGACTGCCGGTACGCAAAAGAGGTACTCGATAACTATCCAATTGCCGGAGAAATATTTTTCTCTCCGGTCTGCGGCACAAATTACCAGCCTATTATCCGGTATATTCTTGAAAACGACCTGCAGGTGCGATTTCAGCTCCAGCTCCACAAGATTATCGGAGTAAAATGATGAAAGCGGTTTGTCTTCTCTCGGGAGGGATGGACTCTACAACTCTTGCGTACTATGCAAAGAGCAAAGGCTACGAAATTCTCGCTCTTCATGCAAACTACGGCCAGCGCACAGAAAAAAAGGAACAAACCTGCGCCAGGAAAATTGCAGCGCTGCTTGGTGGCCTGGATTTTGTTGAGATCGATCTCCGGTATTTCCGGCAGTTCGGCGCAAGCAGTCTTACTGACACAACAATACCTGTCGACGAGTTTGATCCGGCCCGGACTCTTGTTCCCAACACCTATGTCCCATTCCGGAATGCAAATCTCCTTGCCATTGCCACCAGTTTTGCCGAAGCACGCGATGCAGACGCAATCTTTATCGGAGTGCAGGCACTCGACTATTCCGGGTATCCCGACTGCCGGCCGGCATTCATCGATGCCTTCAGACAATTAATCGAGCTCGGGACAAAGGAGACTACGCATATAGAACTTTTTGCGCCGTTTATCCACATGACCAAAACGGATATCCTTAAGCTTGGAAAAGAACTTGGGGTCCCGTACGAGCACACGTGGTCGTGTTACCAGAATGAAGAAAGAGCATGCGGTACCTGCGGATCCTGTCATTTCAGGAGCGAGGCGTTTTTAGCGCTCGGTATAACCGATCCGACCCCCTATGAGGTGGAATGATGGAGATATTCCGGGGAAGGCGTCTCTGGATAGAAAAAGCGAATATTCGGTTTCCCAATGGAGTTGAAGCGGAGAAGGTAATCGTGCACCCGAGCGCTGCGGTCGCGATATTACCTATAACATCTTCCGGGTATAAGCTGCTGCGACAATACCGGTACGCAATCGGCCAGTACATATACGAAGCGCCTGCAGGAACCATGGAAGAAGGAGAGGATCCGCCTGCCACGGCACACCGTGAGCTCATAGAGGAGGCCGGTGTTGCGGCAGGCTCTATGATCCCCCGGGGTTTTATCTATACGACCCCCGGTTTTACCGATGAGAAGATCTGGCTCTTTGAGGCCAGGGACCTTTCTCCCTCCCATGAATTTGAAAAAGATGCAGACGAAGTGATTGAAGTGATAGATGTGACCAGAGATGAGATAACCGCAATGATTGCAAATGGCACGATCTGCGATGCAAAAACAATCTGCCTTTTCCAACGATGCATGGAGGAATAAAGCATGCGCGCATTTATTGTTGCTGCAGTCATTGCCTGCCTTGTCGTACTTGCTTTTTGTGCCGGTTGCTCGAGTACGACAGCGCCCTCGTATTCAGTGGACAATAACGGTATTCTCTCTGTTACCTGTGCGCCAGTCACTACGAACGAGACGGTACTCTTTTCAAACGATACCTACACCGAGTCAAAAATTATCCTCCATACCCAGTCTGGTGATGTAGTCACCTACCTGAGTTACCCGAAACTGCCAAAGGCGGTGTTGTTGTATCTTCCGGGAGCTGGGGAGAAGATAACCGGGCATGAGGAGAGAATGGTTCAGTATGCCGCTGACGGGTATGCATTTATGTTTCTTGACTATCGGGGACGATATGGTGGGGAGACAAACGGTTATCCACTTAACCCCAATACGGATTTTGCACTGTTCGAGAACAAAGAATGGCCTGAATATTACCTGACCATCTGCGACATCTCGTCGGCACGTGCTATTCTTGCCTCCCGGTTCGGTGTTCCGGTCTATGCGGTTGGGGGCAGTAACGGAGGCCGATATGCGGCAGTTGCGGCCGGCGTCGACAAAAATTTTGCCGGGTATATCGGAATATCTACCGCCGACTGGGGGATCAAAGAGCAGGCACTTGCACAGGGAGGATCAGGAGACATAATACGTTTCGCTACCTCGCTTGAACCAAGTACGTATCTGCCGACCATTTCCCCGCGACCAGTCTGGATGTTCCACAATGCAACCGATCCAATTATTCCCTTTGCCGATGGGCAGGCCCTCTTTGCAACTGCGAATGAGCCAAAGAACTTCACCGTATTTAATGGCGGACATGGAATTGACCAGGATGTCGACAACCTGCTCATGGCCCGCTTGGCGCAAATTTATGGCACACCAACGTGAATAGGTACTAGCTTTATACAGAGGCTGAATTCCGCTCATGACAGACCCCGTAGAGATGGACGAAGCGCGCAAGCGCTACGAGTTCAAAAAAACACTAGAGAAACTGGAAGCTCAGGAAGGGGACGGTACGGAGCTTATCACGCTTTATATCCCCCCAGACAAGCAGATATATGACGTAACGGGCCAGCTCAAAGATGAGTTTGGCCAGTGTGCAAACATCAAGAGCAAACAGACCAGGACAAACGTGCAGAGCGCCATCTCTTCGATCTTATCACGGCTCAAGTACTACAAGCGTCCACCGGAAAAAGGGATGGCGGTCTTCTGTGGTACAGTCAAGCTTTATGGAGATCGCACCGATCTCCAGTGCACAGTAATCGAACCTCCTGAACCCCTCAATCTCTATATGTACCGGTGCAGCTCGAATTTCGAGCTCGAACCCCTCAAGCAGATGCTTGAAGAGAAGTTTGTCTACGGACTTCTGGTGCTTGACCGGCGTGAGGCATACTGGGGCTTTTTGCGCGGTAACCGGATCGAACCCATGGGTGGGGCAACCTCAACCGTGCCCGGTAAACAGCGTAAAGGAGGCCAATCCGCAGCCCGGTTTGGCAGGCTCCGTGAGATAGCGATCAACGAGTTCTACACAAAAGTAGGCGAACGCTCCAGCGCGATCTTTTTAGCGGAAAAGAACTTCTTCGAGCGGTTCAAGGGCCTTTTAATCGGTGGCCCGAGCCCGACAAAAGAAGAATTCGAAGACGGGAATTTCCTCCACCATGAAGTCCAGAAAAAGATCATCGGTCTCTTTGATGTCGCATATACTAACGAAGACGGCCTGCCAGAACTGGTTGATGCCGCAAAAGACGCTCTTTCAGGCATGGCGGTTGTTAAAGAGAAATCCTTCATGGATCGGTTCTTAAAAGAACTGGTGAAAGATAACGGGCTCGCTGCTTACGGAGAGGATAGCATCCGGAAAAATCTCGAAGTCGGAGCAGTAGATATACTCCTCCTTTCTTCAAACTTACGGAAGTCCCGGCTCAAAATAAAATGCCAGAGCTGCGACTACACCGATGAAAGAACCGTAAGCATGCCGGTGGGAACAACGGTCAGGGATATCGACCTCGGCACATGCCCTAAATGCACCGCACCACTCGTACTTGAAGAAGAAATTGATATTATCGACGAACTTGCAAAACTTGCCGATCAATCCAGCGCAAAAGTAGAGCTGATATCTGACGATTTCGAGGAGGGTTCTATCCTTTACTCTGCATTCGGCGGGATTGCAGCAATTCTCCGGTACAGGACGGGATACTGATGGTTTTCGATGCGACGGCTATAATTAACAAGGCTCTTACTGAATGCACGGGTTTGACTGACATCCAGCTCATCGATGGCGGTGAACACGCAGACCTCGCATCAACGGTTGCATTTTCCCTTGCAAAGGCAAAAAAACAAGCGCCGGTGAAAATTGCCCAGGATATCGTAACAGCACTTGCAGGCAACAAGGATCTTACAGACAGGGGAATTAGCGTCGAGGCCAAGGGACCGTATATCAATTTCATCCTTGGGAGTATGTATGTCAGTGCTACGCTCAAGGAGGCAACGCAGAAAGGCTACGGATCGCTCCCTAGAAAGGAAACACGAGTCGTCCTCGAGCACACAAGCGCTAATCCCAATGGTCCTCTTCACGTAGGCCATATCAGGAACTCCATTATCGGGGATACCCTTGCCCGGGCATTCCGGAAGGCCGGCTTCCCTCTTGAAGTCCAATATTATGTCAATGACATGGGCCGTCAGATCGCCATTGTTGTATGGGGTTTTAGCAATCTCGAACATG
>Ga0326727_10005247_pt1 | contig 37387 bp, 37 predicted proteins | sample MB2enrmetagenome_FD_207643 | JGI IMG/M metagenome (GOLD analysis project Ga0326727, IMG submission 207643) | Lab enriched peat soil microbial communities from McLean, Ithaca, NY, United States - MB29MY | ecosystem: Environmental > Terrestrial > Soil > Wetlands > Peat | place: USA: New York... | reverse complement strand
CCCGCCAGAATCGCGGCAAAGAGACTCCGAATCTTTACGCCGAAAGCGGTACCACCAAGCTGACCAAGGAGCGCGCCTACGCCCTCATGCTCGAAGAGCATCCCGAGGTTTACGGCGCGTTCGTGGCACAGCACAACGCGAAGGGCCTGATCGCCACGCTCGAACGGGCTGGCATTCGCCTCGCCCGGTAGCAGAGAGGAGACAGACATGGCATTCGAACAGACATTACGTAATGTAGGGATTCCGGCGGCGGCCGACCTCACGAGCAACGGGACTGTGAATCCGCAGTTCTACTTCGTGACCGTCAACTCGTCCGGACAGATCAACTTCACGGGCGCTGGCGCCGTCGCCGATGGCGTTGTCCAGGACAAGCCCAACGCGCAGGGCGTGGAGGCCGAGGTCGCCATCCTTGGCATCACCAAGCTGCTGACCGGCGCGGCGGTCAATGCCGGTGATCCGCTCATGGCCAACGCCAGCGGCCAGGCCATCACCGCGACTACAGGCAATTTCGTGCGGGCGCGGGCGCTGGCAGCATCGGGCGGTGCTGGCGTGATCATCCCCGCGCTGCTTCTCGGCCCGTACAAGATGTAGCGATTCACCAATAGGAGAAATAACAAATGCCTCAGCCAACACTACAAGACGTTCACGTCAATCGACCGCTGACGAATATCTCCGTGGCCTACCTTCAGGAGGCGGCCGGAGTTGAGTTCGTCGCGGACAAAGCCTTTCCGGCGGTGCCGGTCGAAAACAAAAGCGATCTCTACTACACCTACGCGCGGGCGGATTTCAACCGCGATGAGATGCAGAAGCGCGCGCTTTCCACCGAGTCCGCCGGCACGGGTTACAACCTGAATTCCACCGGCACGTACAACTGCGACGTCTGGTCGCTGCACAAGGACGTGGATGATCAGATCCGCTCCAACAGCGACTCGCCGCTCGCCCCCGACCGCGACGCCACCATCTTCCTGACGCAGAAAGCGCTGATCCGCCGCGAGAACCAGTGGGTCTCCAGGTTCTTCGGCACAGGGATCTGGACCAACAACGTCAGCGGCCAAGCGACCGCGGACTCCACGCACGTCATCTATTGGGACGCCGCGAACTACCCGAACGGCAGCCCGATTACCGACATTCGCAACGCAAAGACCCAGATGCGGCTGTCGAGCGGCGGCTTCGCGCCGAACATCTTCGTGGTAAGCCGCCCGGTGTTCGACAAACTCGTGGATCACCCCGACTTCATCGACCGCACCAAGTACGGCCAGACCGCACCGAACCCGGCAGTGGCCACCCGCCAGATCATGGCCGAGATTCTTGAACTGGACGAGATCCTGGTCATTGACGCGGTGTATAACACGGCGGCGGAGGGCGCAACCGAATCCAACGCGTTCATCGGCGGCATGAGCGCGGCGCTGTTCTACCGCCCAAAAAACGCCGGCCTGATGACGCCCAGCGCCGGGTACGTGTTCAACTGGACGGGCCTGATCGGAACCACCGGCGGCGCCGGTGTCCGCATCAAGACCTTCCGCATGGAGCACCTGGCGTCGGATCGCGTGGAGATCGACTCGGCGTTCGATATGCGCCTGGTCTCTGCGGATCTCGGCTTCTACTTCAACAACGTGATCTCGGCGGTGTAGCCATGATGCTTCGTCGTGAATCATGGGCGCGGCTGACCAGGGGTCTGGTTCCGCCGCTGTACGTTCTGCGCCCGTTGCAGGGCTTTACGCCGTCTGACATCGGCGACGAGTATCCCGCACCGGCCGCCACAAACAAGGTCCAGTTGACGCGCGCGCGGCAACTCTACGAGCAACGCAGGATCGGGACTCAGGCCGAGGCCGAACGGGCAATCTCCAAGCTTCCCAAGCAGGAACCGGCCAAGGCGGGAAAGGAAAAGAGGCATGGCAGTCAAAGTGGAAAAAACACCCGTTAACGCTCCGGAGTTTCAGAGCGCGGGTCCGCAGCCGAACTTCAAGGGCAGCTACCCATCGAAGCAGAAGCAGTTCCTGTCGGCGGTGCAAACGGGCAACGGCGCGCAGCAGAGCATCGCGCACGGCCTGGGAGCAGTGCCTGCGGGCGTGCTGGTCTCCTGCGCGGACAACAGCGGAAGCACCAACGTTTTCACGGTCACAGAAGGTACGCACACCGCGACCAACGTGCTCGTGACGGTGACCACGGGGGCCAAGTACAAGGTCCTGGCCTGGCTCTGATCGCGACGAGTGAGCGAACCTGCGCGCTGGGAGCGAGGCTTACCGTTAAGTTGGCAGAATGAGGCTCTCTTTGTTCCTGCGTTCGTCGAACCACGCTCTGACGCGGCCATCCCATTCATGTGCCCCGGAATTCGTGGACCAGTGAGGTACCTGTATGATCGGTCTGGTTCGGGGCTTCTCCCACCATCGCAGGCTCGACGAGGAGCATAGCCTTGAACGTCGCCAGGGCCCCGGCAACCTCCTTTCCGCCATGCATGTCACCAAGATCATTTTAGGTTTGAGGAAGTCGATCTCAGCAGATAAGCAATTCAGCGAAACATCGATCATGGGCTGACTCAACGCGTCATTGAAGTTCCCGCCCCTGAATTTGATTAGATCAGTAACGTGAAAGACCGGTTGCCCCTGTACGAACGCGACTAGATCGGGTAAACACCGCAGGCGGGTCAATCGTTGGTCCAGCCTCGACATGTAGTTTCCGCGGCCGTCATAGTGCTCACCAAATGACGGTCGCTCACCGATAACGACTATGCATCCGGCGGTAGCACCCAACGAGCCAACAAAGCCAGGGTACGTCCCGTCGGGTTTTATTGGACGTAAGCTTCTCAACTTCGCCTCGACATCCTTGTCGTCAGGTAACAGTCCCCAATGTTCTAGGCCGGTCGCTGGGTCAAGTGGCCACCACCAAGGATCACAGTGTTCAGGTAGTTGCTTTCCGGTTCGCCGTTGACGGCGCTGTTTGTCCTGACCGTGTTTCGTAAACTCGCAGAGCAAATGGGAACGGATAATGTCAATCAATTCTCCATTCCCTGGCGAGCTCGTTGGACTCTGATTCGACATCTAAAGGTAAAGTCTAATGAAAGCAAACTCGTTCGGCAATATCCCGGTGCCGACGCCCGGCACGCCCGTCCCAGTTTCCACCGACCCGAACTTGCGCGTGGAGCGGTTGCGCTTCGCCGCCGTAATCGGTCAGACGGGACGCGTGTTTCTCGGCGTCTCCGGCATGAATAAAGCGAACGGCACGGGCGTGGTCAAGGAGTTCTGGCCCACGGGCTCTGGTGGCGGCGTCGCGGATTCATTCGACATCTGGGCGGAAGACTCCCGGCACTTGCTGCAGCCCTCGGATTACTACATTGATGCCAACAACGCGGGCGAGGGACTGATCGTCGCCTACTGGACGTGAACGTTTCGCATGCCCAACTGGCCCACAATTGAGTCCGTAGTGGACGGCGTCATGTTGCAGACGTTTGGCGAGCCGGTGGTGTACCAACCGGTGCAGGCCGGCGCGGCCCAAGGCGACCCGTTCACGTTAACCGCCATTCGCCACCTTCGTCCGCGCGAGGAGTCGGGCGCGGTGGCGAACTTCGAGGAGATCTCAGTGAATCCCTCCGACTTCTCGAATCCGCCGGCGAAGGGCGATTGGGTGACTGCCTGGGGCACGCAATACGTGGTGACGACGGTGCGGCAGCCGGATGCCTACGGCATGCTCAACCTGGCACTGCTGCAGCGCGCGAGTTGACGCTTCTGTGATCAATCCGAAAACAATACTTGGCGAGTGGGTCACCGCGATCCAGTCCTGCCCGGACCTGGTGACTGCGGTTGGCGGCGACAGCAACAACATCCGCGCGTTCATGGAAGGGCTGGCTACCGACAACAATCTTCGGCTGGCTATTCTCCAGATGCCCCCCGGCTCGATCCTGGTGGCGTGGAACGGTACGACGCCGCGGCGTCTTACGGGCGGCGCACTGCATTTCGCGCATCGCTTCTCAATTTACTTGCGCGCGCCGGAGCAGAATTCCACCGCCACGTATGCCGATCTGTTCTGGCTGCTGGTGAGCGCGGTCCCAACGGGTGCTCCATCGTGGTCTTCGCTCTTGCATTTCCAGGTCGACCCCAATTGTTACCCGATGGACATGGATCTTCCGTCCGCGCAGCGAAATACGGTGGTAGTGAGCGCAGACGGCGCAACGCTCGATTATTTCGAGGTGCAAGCAACGCTGGTTGAGCAAGGCAATCCCGGCGGGGAGTGAAGGAGAACGTTATGGATTGGGTTTTCATGCAATCGCCCGAGGGCGAAGTGAAGGAAGTCGAGGCGACAGCCGCAGAGCTTACACCGCTCATGGTCGCCGGGTGGCGTCAGGTTCCCCCGCCAGCGGCCACTGGCCCAAAACCGGCAACCCCGGTTCAGGAGAAAAAGTAGCATGGCAAACATCAATGAACTGCTGAACGGCTGGGGATTCGGCAAGCAGACCGCCATCGGGACGGCGAATGCTTCCAGCGCCATCTGGCGTCACACGAACCTCAATACCAAGCCGTGGGCCAAGGTCCCGGTGAACGAGGACGACCGCGCGGAAATCGGCAAAGGTCACGAGTTCCCAACGCAGCTCTTCAAGTCGCATTACAACATGCCGACTTACGAGGTCTCGAAATACGCTTCGTCGGAGATTCTCGCGTGGGCGATGGCCTTCTCACTGGGCAACGTCACCGTGAGCGGCAGCGGTCCGTACACGTACACGATCATCCCGGCTCTGGGAGCGACGAACCCGACCGGCCTCGAGTTGCCCTACTTCTCGTTCGTGCAGCAGATCCGGCCTGGTGGTTCAGCGGTGCTGGACGAAATGCTGGTGGGCTGCGCCGTCAAGTCGTGGAAGCTGTCCATCAAGAACTCTCCTGGCCGCGCCAGCGCGATGTGCGCCGCGGAATGCGTCACCACCGGCCAATACACCTCGCCCAGCGGCATCACGCTTCCCGCCGTCTACGCGCCGCACGAATTCAATGCCGGCATGATCAGCGCGTTGACGTTCAACGGCATCAACTATCTCTCAGGCGGCAGTGCCAAGGATTTCGTGTCCATGGAAGCGTCTTGGGACAACAACTTTCGCCCCGGCTTTTTCCCCGGCTCGGGAACGCAGGATGGCTACCAGGTCCAGGGGCGTTTCGAGTGGGGCGACCGCGTCTTCGCGGTGCAGTTCGTGGTGCGCGTTGAGGCCGGATCGGCCGAGTACTCGAACCTGATCAATCTGACCACCGGGACGGCCACGTTCACCGTGACCCGCGACGCCAACAACTCATTCACGATGCTCATTCAGAAGATGGGCTTCAACGTCGCGGAACTCAGCAACACCGACGGAATCGTGACGCTCCAGATCACCGGCGTGCAGCTTTACGACCCCACCAACGGGCTGGTGACGATGACCGTGGTCACGCCGCAAACGGGTATCTGCCAATAGGAGGCTTGAATGGAAACCGAAAAGAAAGCGGGCTTCGATGCGTCGAAGCCGTTTGTGGTGCCGATCCTGTCGGGCGGCGAGAAGAGTTGCGAGGTGCGCTTCCCTTCAGACGAAGAGTGGTGCGCCTGGGCGCGCGCCCAACGTACCGTGCGGCACTTTCTCGGGCGCGGGAAGTCGCAGAGCGAAGATGTGGACCTGCCGAAGATCAACGCGGAGTTGTTCGCGAAGATCCGCACCGACAAAGAAGGGCCGGAGTTCGATGACGCCGAGGCCGGCATGGTCATTGGTCGCATCGAGCGGTGCGCCGTGGCCAGCGTCGAGCGCGAAGGCATCAACTACCGGATCGAGATGAAGGTTCCTGGCGCGCGCGTGGTTCATGTGTTGCGGATGCCTACCGCCAAGGAGATGCAGGACCACGAACGGGCTTCCACCAGCGTCGTGGCTGCGCGGAGGTCGGTCGAGACGCGGGCGTTCCTGGAGCCGAGCGGCGCGCTCTATGACAAGCTGCACATCTCGCACGATGGCTATGCCGGCGCGGTGCCCATCGTACACAAGTCGGCCGCAGTGTCCGAGGTGATCGCGCAACTGGCAATCGAGGCCGACGAAGACCCGGAATGACCGCGCCCGGCGAATGGCCGGAGGAGCCGGGCGTTCGATTCCTGATCCGGTCGGTGCTGCACCAGGGCGGGCTATGCGGCACTGATGAAGAGTGCCCCGACCGCGTCTTCCGCTGCCGGAAGTGCGGCTACTCGGCGCAGACAGAATTGAATGGCTGCCCCGCTTGCGGCGCGGATTGGAAGGCCATCGACGTAAGCCACGGGCCTAGCTGCCCGAAGAACCTGCTTGACGAGGCGATGGACTCGCCCAACGGCGCTCTCGTGCGACGATGCTTCCGCATTTTGAACGCCCGTGGTATCGGCTTGACAATCACGTTGGCGGACATTACAGAGGAGGAGTTTCGCGTAATGGAACTGATAGAATCCGCGCGCCAGGATCTGGTCCATCATTCTGAAAATGGTATCCGCGTTTCGCGATAGACTCTGCCGGGAAGGCCACGGAGTTGGCCTCCGGGGGATGTCCGAGAGGGGCTAGAATGTTCCGTATGCTGCGAAAGTTTGGCTATGTGGCCGGCCTTGTCCTGGGCCCCCTCTTGATTTGGCGGCTCGTTCTGCTCTTGCAGCAGGGTAAAAGCGGGTCTCCACTCTTTGCAGTGATGTTGATCGCGGCAATCGCTTGGTTGGCCGCTCTGTTGTGGTTCCTTCCCAAGCTTCAAGTCCGATCGGTGAGTGCGGGAGCAAATGAACAGAAAGGCCCTTTTGAACTCGAAAACGAAGCACGGCGCACAATGGCGCAGATAATCGGAGGGCTGGCCATCCTCCTGACTCTGTATTCGACAATATCGACGCTCAACCTTTCTCGTGATCAACTTGCTCTTGCTCGACAAGGCCAAATCGCTGATCGTCTCACCAAAGCCTACAGTTTGTTCGCCGATCCCAAGATGCGGGTGTTCGGCATATATTCGCTTCAGAGCGCTGCGCTCGATTCGCCCAAGGACCATTGGCCGGTCTTGGAGCTTTTGACAGCCTATATTAGAGAGAATGCCGCTTGGGACCCCTCCAAGAAAGGAGATGCACCGAGGCCCCGTCCTGAGGTCGAGGCCATCATGAAGGTCCTTCAGCAACGCGATGTTCGCAACGAGAAGAATCAGTCCCTCGAGTTCGAGAATGACCAGGACACTTTGCTTGCGATCACCGGATGGGAAAAGGACCCGGAGTTTGATAAGAAAATCGACTTGCGAGAGTCCGATCTGAGGCGCGTAGATCTGACCGCAGTGTACCTGAAGCGTGCAATCCTGTCTGACACTCACCTGGAGTCGGCTACTTTAGAAGATGCCCATCTGGAACGGGTTTACGCGCCAGGCGTGCATCTTGAGCATGCATACCTGCCGAACGCGCACCTGCAGTGGGCGTATCTGGTTGGGGCCTCCTTTGACGGTGCCCGTATTGAAGGGGCGGATCTGCGACACACGTATGGAGTGATGCAGGAACAGATAGACGCAGCAGAAGGTGATCAGTCTACAAAGCTTCCGAGTGGCATCACTCGCCCAGCGCGGTGGCCTCGCAAATAACAGTCGACAGCATCAAACGAACCCGCCGAAAAAGGCTTGGTTCAGTCCTTATTAGAGTCGAGTTCCGCGGCTGCTGATCATACGCTGTCTTGGGAAGAGTGGCTATGCCCAGGTTCCAAACGGTCCTCAAGAGCGCCCGCTTCGTCTATTCGCCCTACAGCGCGACCGAGATGCAGGGCTTCGCGCAGGTGCTGGCAGATTCGATCCGGGGCCGCATCCAACACGGCCAGAACATCTACGACCAGGCGGCCGCGCCGCTGAGGCCCGGACTGCCGGGTCGGCGCGGGTATCCCGACTACAAGGCAGCGCGCGGCCTCCGGCCCGTTCGCGATTGGACCTGGAGCGGGCACACTCTGCGCTGCCTCAAGGTACTGACGGCGAACGAAAACCGCGCGGCGATCGGGTTCCTCGCCGAGTCCCTTCCTGGCCGGCGGCTGACCGCTTCGCAGATCGCCGCCTTCAACAACCGGCGGGAGGCGCAGTGGGGTGTCTCGCCGCGCGACCGCCAGGCAGTTCTCGCCGCATTCCAGGCACGTCCTTTCGTGATGCTCAAGGCAGCGTAAATGGCAGACCAAGCAGAGCGCGTGATCCTCGAAGCCGAGGACCAGGTCACGCCAATAGTGGACAAGGCCAACGCCGGCCTGGACAGCTTCGAGAAGAAAGCCGAATCGTCGCATGGCAAGGTGATCCGGATTTCGGACCAGACGCGAACCAGTGTCCAGCGCTTGATTGCCTCCCTGGAAAAGCAGGCCGAAACGTATGGGAAATCCGGCGTCGAACGGTTGATCACCCAGCGGGATCAACTGTTACAGCGGTACAACCGCGAGCCGCAGGCCATCGACGCGATCACGAGGTCCTACGAGAAGATGATCGCCATGGAGGAGAAGGCCGCGCGCGAAGCTCTGGCGGTCAAAGCGGCCAAGGAGGCCGAAGAGGCGTTGCGGAAGCAGGCCGAATCCATTACCTCGTTCGGCGAGCGCGTCAGCCAATTCATGGAGAACCCGCTCCAGGGGGCGAAGGGTGCACTCTCGTCCGTGCTTACGGCTCTCGGTCCCTTCGGTGTTGCGGTCGCGAGCGGCGCGGCCGTCCTCGGCACCATTGCCGTGTCCGCATTCGAGGCGGCGAAAAGTCTCGGCGAGTACGGCACGCGCGTGAAGGACGCGGAGTTGCGCACCGGTTTGGCCGCGAAGGAAGTCGGGCAGTTCGGCTTTGCGGCACGCGCGGTGGGGCAGGACATCTCGATTGTCGAGCGCTTGATGCGCGGCCTCTCCCAGGCGGCCGACGACAATTCCCAGGAGGGCGAGAAGGTGCGGACCACCCTGCGCGGGATGGGCATCGATCTGCACACCGCCACCGGAGAAATGAAACCCACGTCCGAGATTCTGGTTGAGATCTCCGAGGGTTTGAACAAACTCCCGGAAGGGCTTCAGCGAGACGCGGCCGCCATGGACTTGTTCAAGCGGGTGGGCGTGGAGGCGATTCCGTTCATGACGGAACTCAACGAGAACCTGCGCGTGGCCCACGAGCAGGGCTTCGGGCCGACCGAGGAGGACATCCGCCGATTCTCCGAATACCAGCGCGAAGTGACCGTGCTCGAAACCAAGTGGGACTCGCTGGTCCGCAAGTTCAAAGAAGGGCTGGTCGTTACCGTGACCTGGGTCGGGAAGGGCGTCGATTGGTTCCTCAACAACATCTCGACTGCCGGCGACGATGAACGGCAGCGCCGCGAAGAGGAACAGGCGATGCAGGATGCCGCCGACATTCGGGCGGCGGGCGGCATCGGGGCGAAGATGTCGATCTCCGGACATCGGCGGGAAGTGGCCGACTTGGAACGCCGGGCACCGGACATCATGAAGAACCGCGATGCCACGTTGAAGCAAATCGAGGATTTGCGGGCCCAACAGCAAGGGCTGGTTGGCGACTTCGGCATTCTGCAAGCCATCGCTCCCACGCGCGACGAGGAGGCACGCGCGAAGCGTGCGGATGACATTCAGGGCCAGATTCAGCAGTTGCAGAAGATGCTGGATGACGCCGAGGCAGCCACCAAGCGGAAGGACCTGCGGGCCGGCAAGGAAGAGACGGATCGCATTCGCGCCCGCTTCTTTGGCACGCACGAGGGCATGGAGAAGGCATACGCGGATGCCAAGAAGGACGTCGAGCGGCTCCAGAAGCAACTGCTCGAACCGGACAAGCCGTTGACGAAGGCCCAAGCGCAGGATCTGGGCCAGCAACTCCAGGTCGCGGAAGCTACCGAGGCGCGCCGTAAGGCAGCACTGGACGCGACCGCAAAGGGCGCGGAGCAGCTCAAGGATTTCCGTCGCCAGGCGGCAGAGTTCGAGAAGAAGGGCGATGAAGCCGAACTCGACGCAATAGGCAAGATCTACTATCAGCGGGATCAACTTCTGAAACAGGCCGCGCAAGTGAAGGCGTCGGAATCGGAAATTGCGGCGATCCGCAAGGCGGCCGACGAGCAGGCAGCCGCCATATCGAAGAAGGCATCGGAGGAATTCGAGAAGTACGAAGAGAAGCAAAGGGCAGAGCAAAGCAAGAAGATGCTGGCCCTCATGATGCCATCCAAAGAGCAGATGAAGGAGTGGGAGGAAGGCTTCGCCGCGCAGGAACGGATCGAGGACATCGGAGTCCAGGAGCAGCGGGATGAGTTGCGGCGGCGCGCCGCGCGATCCGCGCGCATGGCGGAACTGACTGCCGGGCAGGAAACTCCGATGGCAATGTCCGAGGCCGAAAAGCGCGAGCAGTCGGCGCGAAAAGAAGAGGCAGCGGCGCAGCAAGCCTACCAGATCAGACTCGATCTGGCCGTGCAGTTGGCGGGCATCGAAGCGGAGCGGATATCGAAAGAGGAGAACGCGGCCAAGCGCTCCGTCCTGGCGGCGCAGGCGCAGAAAGACCTCTTCACGGAAATCGCGCAGGCGCAGGATCAGTTCGAGGAAAAGGAGGCTCAGCTCCAGCAGAAACGCCAGCAGGAGATCCAGTCGCAGTTCGACAACCTGCAGAAACAGGCCGAGAAGCTGATCGACGTTCTATTTACGAAGCCTAAGAACTTCGGCAAGGACCTGGTGAACACGATCCACGCGGCGGTGCTCAAGCCAGTGACGGAGACGCTGGGCGGCGCGGCGGCGAATATTCTCCATCCGATCATCTACGGGCCAGACGGACAGGGCGGACTAAACGGGATGTTGCGCGGCACATCAAAGGACCCGGTGCGCGTATCCACCGACCAGAACACCGCCGCGACCATGCAGAACAGCGCGGTGATGGCGGCGTTGACGGGCATTCTCGCCGCCGGGATGGGGATCGCCGCTCCCCACGTGTCTGCCGGAAGTGCCGGAGTGCCGAGTATCGCCATTCCGTCGATTTCCGCGGCTGCGCCGGCCAGCGTTGGCATGCAGGTGGCGTGGGGCGGCTATTCCCCGGCTCCCTGGAGTTCCAGTGGCGTGGGCGCTCCGGTCTCTTCCGGCGGTGCCGGTGGTGTGGCTTCGGTTTCCGGACCCAGTTCCGCCGACCTGGCCAACCTGCCCGTCTCCCATTCCGCCGCCAGCATGAACCCGCTGGCGATGATTCTGGGGAGCGGCGGTGCCGGCGCGAAGGGCGGGACCTCTGGCATTTACAGCATGTTCTCAAAGGATGGCTTCTCGAAGACGCTGTCCAACTTGAAAGGAACGGTCTGGAACCAGAAGGCATGGGACGCTTCCGATAGCAACTTCTGGGGTGGCGTCCAGGGCGTCGCGAAGTCGCCCGCAGCCGGTGCCGCTGGGATGATGCTTGCGACCAGCGGACTGTTCGGATCGCAGCGCGGCACGTGGACCGGCGCTCTCGAAGATACCGCTGGCGGCGCGCTAATCGGCGAGCAGATGGGCGGTCCACTGGGAGCCGCAATCGGAGCAGCGGCGGGTTTCACTGCCGGAGTGGTCGAGAAACTCCTCGGGATCGAGTCGCCGCAAAGGAAGGCTCACGACGACATCAAGAGCATCTACGGCGTGGACATCCCGCAGAACAGCGGCACGATCAAGCAGGTTGTCCAGATTGCGCAGTCGCAGTTCGGCGGGGATATCGCGGTGGCCGTGCGGTCGCCGAGCGTCCGTCAACTCGTCATGCTGTACTCGGAAGCCACGGGCCAGAAGATGCCGCTGTCGGCCACGACACCCTATGCCGGGAGCCTGGTGGAGCAGGGCGGCAAGCTGTATCAACAGGCCAGCTACCAGGATGGTCAGGCCCACGTCTACGGATCGAACATTCCAACGCTCGGCGGGATCGCGGCCGGAACTTATCCGACGCCGGGTGGCCCAAACACGGCAGGCGGCACCGGCGCGACGTACATGTCGCTGAGCATAAGCGGCTCCGACGCGGCAAACTTCATGACCGGACAATTCGTCACGCCGCAGTTCGTCACCGACCAGGCGATGGCGGCGCAGTATTCGAGTTACGGGCGCACCCAGCAATCCGCCAACATGCAGCTACCTGGATTGACGGTGGCGTGATCCGGTGCCAGGCAACCTCACACAAGTCGAGCCAAACGGGGTGATGCCGGCATCGTTGTGCACCGCTTTCACGGAGTTGCGGGAGTACGCTCAACTCCAGAACCAGTATCACGACGGGACGATCCAGCGCGCGCAACTTGCGCAGACCTCGCGCCGAACGTTCCGGCTCAGCAAACGCTTGAGCGAGTCGCTGCTTTCGGCGCTGTACAGCTTTTGGGTCTCGCAGAATGCCGGGCTGACCCCGTTCGCCTTCTACAATCCGTTCGACGTGGCGTCGGGCCAGCAGATCGGCAGCAACTACGATTCCACCGGCAACAACACACAGGGGCGCGTGACGGTGGTGTTCCGGGGGAACTGGGCGCAGGCCACAGACGTTGCGCGGACGAACGTGCAGGGGCTGGAACTTGTGGAGGTGGCGTAAGTCCGTGTTTTTGGTTTGACTGATGTGCTTTTGCCGGAGGTTCACGGGTGTGGTTAAATCGCATCATGCCCGTTGCTACAATGACTTGTTTGATCGAGTTCAAGGGCCTGGAGCCGATATGCGCGGCGAATGGAACGAACGGTCGAGATCAATTGCATATCCTGCACTAGAGGGGAGGCTATATGGCTGATTTCAGGCTCCTTTACACGATTGGAGTGAGGCGAGTTCTTCGAATGTCATTCATTCTGCCGCTCGCTGTTCTTGTTGCACTCCTTATATTGGCTTCTCGAACCTTTGGTCCGCGAGGGACTGGGTTGCCGCCGTCTCAGACGATCCTCGATCTCGCCGGCTGGTCGATACCACTACTCTCCTCATCGCTGGCCCTAGGATTTGTGGTGATGGCGATTATCCAGTTGTTCAAGCCGGAGGTGAGGGCAGCATTTCATGCGGGTGAAATAGGCCGTTGGCTCGGCAGAGGCTCCTATCGTGGGATCGCAGATGAATTCGTTTATCTAGTAAGCCCACGTGCTCACGATGCTCTGTTGGAGCTGCCCATCGAGCAGCTAGCAGCGCAAATTCAGGCTGCTTCTGACGCAGCGTTTGCTGATACGTTCGGCTCTCAGTCCCCGATGCATCAGGAGCGCGGGGCACACCTGATTCAATTGCTCCTGGGCGACGACTACAGGTACCCGCCACAAATGCCTGACGAGCCAAGGTACAGAGCTGGCGTGGCTTACTTAGTTCAGCGAAGGCTCGATGATTTGCAGATCCAGGTACGGCAACAATGGCGTCGTGTACTCAGAGTAATGTCCCTGTTCATCAGTTTGGTTCTTACTGTGTTCGTGGCCAGCGTTTTTGGTCTCTGGCGTCAGAACCCAATCGGGACTGCATTCTTGGTGCTGCTGTTCTCACTTCTTGGAGCGTTTTTTGCTTCCGCGGCTCGCGACTTCATTGCAGTCTTTGAGCGTTTGCGAAATTGACACGATAATCGTTGGGAAGGATATATGAGTAGGGAGCTCCAAATAATGCGTGACGGCTTTGGCAATCCGAGGGTTTACACATTGCCACAGGCCGAGGCACCAGATTGGAATAGCCCCATCTGCTTCCTCCTGCATGGCTACAACGTAGAGCCCCAAGGTGCTTTGCGCTCCTTCACGAATCTTTTTGATGCCGTGCGTCGAAAAGCTACTTTGCTGCCGTCATTGTTGGCATCGCGCAGTTGGCTGGTGTATTGGGCAGGATATGCAAGCGGCGGATTGGCGAGCGGCAAAACTCTCACGTCACCGCTTACTTACGCTTCACAGATTCCATCTGCCTGTGAGGCTGCTGCAGCGTTAAGACAGTACATCGATCAAGAGAGCTCGGGTCGAGCACAAGTGACGTTAATAGCTCACTCTTTAGGATGTAGGGTAGCTCTTGAATTACTTGACAGCTATGCCACTCTTGCGACACCAACAACTCTGGACTTTCCACTCGTGGTCCTAATGGCGGCCGCCGTTCCAACTTACTTTTTCGAGGACCTTCAGCGGCTGTGGAGAGGGGCTCTCTTACCAAAAGTATCACTGGTGCTATTTTCTGAGAAAGACTCGATCTTGACCGGGCCATTCAGGATAGGCCAGACCATCGCCGGCGAAGGGGTACTCCCGAGGGCGGTAGGAGCCACGGGGAGGCCTTCAGGGGGCTTTTGGAGCCAGAGGGTGTCCACGCAGAACAAGCACTCAGGATACTTTGATGATCCGGCAACCGCCACGGAGATAGCCCGCGTGCTTGGCCAGGCGGCTCCGCGAGCTTTACCAGAACGCGGGTCAGAGGGCATGGTTCTCCAGAGTGAAAAGCTTCCGGCGAACGAGTTGGCCTCACGGTCGCCGACTGAACGGCGCTTTATTACTTAGTTACTTAACGTCGCAGATCCCCTTATGGGGATTCCTAGCTCTTACCTCTTATTAAAGTGCGTCAGCACTGAAATGCGTGAGCATTCAGTTTATCGATAGCGCTGACCGTTACTCAAATGTCTGACACCATCGGCCGCATCGCCGTCCCTACGGTGACCAACTCGGGCCAGACATTCCCGCTCACAACGCGATACCCGTTCGGATTCTCCGTCGAACGTCCGGTGATTGTGCATCGCTTCGGCAGCCTCGACGCCAAGCAGGAGCAGCGGTACTACGTCGGGATCGGCCCGCGCAAGTTTCAGTTCAAGCACCCGAACCTGAACTGGGCCGAAACGAACCAGCTCAAGGCATTCTGGGAGTCGATGCAGGGGCCGTGGCAGGCCTTCACCTACACCGTCCCCAATCCCGATGGAACAACCAGGGGCGTGCTCGTAACCTTCGAGCAGGCACCGATTTCGTTCGAGTACCTGCGCACCGCCGTCCAGGTTGGACTGAACTTCATCGAGGTCGTCGATCCGACCCAGGCACCCAGCTACACGATCAACTCCACCTGCCTGCGATTCCCCTCGACCGCGCTGTCCACGGCGCTGCTCTCCGAAGTGCAGCAGATCGTCCCACTCATCCATATCCGCGTGCGCGAATCCGCGGTCCCCGACATCTATGTCTCCGACCGGCGCGCCACGGTGGGCGGCCAGCTATACCTACCTCGATTGATTGGAATCGGCGAGCCCGGCTCCGACGTTCTCATCTCGCAGGACATCAAAGGCACCTCCGATAACGTCCGCTTCACCTTCGGCAACGGCGACCGCGTGATGACGCAGCTTGCCAACGACACCGACCTGAAGTATGCCGAGATCGACCTCTGCCTCTTCCACGTGAACTCCGGGATTCTGGTGCAGCTTTGGAAAGGCGTCATCCAAAACTTCACCAGCGACGGGACACCGATCTTCCCGGTGACCTGCTCCGACGGGTTCTTCCAGATCATGAACCAGTACCCGGAGCGGCAGGTCAGCCGCCAGTGCTGGAAGACCTACAACGATGGCGTGAACTGCCCGTGGGCCAGCAAGGGGCGCAGTGCCTCGGCGGTGACGGCCGCCGGCGGCGATCCCACGAGCTGCGACTATTACCTTGAATCGGCGAATGGTTGCCAGGTGCATGGCATGTCGCCCTATTTCGGCGGGCAGCAGGCCGATCCGCAGGGCGTCGTTATCAAGGACGACTCCACTGGCTTCCTCGGCTTCGGCCGCAACACCGTGACGGCGACTTCGATCATCTCGGACACAGTCTGGGGCCTGGCGCTGCCGGAGATCTGGTGCAACTCGGGCGGCAATCCGCTTTATGCGTTCATGGCTACCGCGCTGATGGTGGATTACCGCGATGAATCGGGCTATGCGGACTCGCTCGGCATCTTGAGCGCCGGACCTCTCGGTGGATTCACCCCTTCGGCTGTCGTCACGAACGCGGATGGCTACAAATACGTGGTCGCTCCGATGGTCGATGGGTACCTCTGGCAAGGACTGGCGGTCAACGGCAACCTGAACATCACGAAATACCAGCCAGGCATGGGGCTGCGCTACGTCACCGGCAGCGACCCGGCGAACCCGAGCAGCGACTACTTCTCGCTCGGCCAGGGATCGCCGCAAGTTTGGGAACCGAACGTCTACGCGGCGGGCACGGCCGCGTGCGAAATTCGCATCGTCAAGTCCACCACGATTCAACCGAGTACGCCCGACCAGCACCAGATGACGGTCCCCATCGACTACGGCATGTGGGGCTGGACCTGGGACCAAAGCGGCAACCGAACAGGGGTCAGGGGACTGATCAATCCATTTTGGATTGCGGTCAACATGCTGCTGCGCGCGATGGGTTTGTTTGGCGATCCGTCCACGGGATCGAACCCCGCCGGCGGGACCGGCCCGACGTCGTCCGCGCAGCTCGCCACGTTCGTGCTGCCGTCGCTGATAGTGGGTGACGGAAGTGGCGCGGCCGAAATCGCCGCGGCGCAAGTGACCCCGATCCTGGGCGTCACGTCGCCAATCGTGAACTATGCTCTCACCACCGCAGGGGAGGCGCTCACCGCTCCGCAGATCAATCTCAACCCCGACGGCAGTTATTCGTTTTCGTATTGGACCAGCCCGCCACCGCCGCCTCCGGAGGGAACCGGAGTGCAGACCACCATGTCGATTACGGAGGCGCTCTCGCTTGGGTATGTCACGGAGACCAGCGTCCAGGGCACCGAAACCCAGTTCCAATTCCAGGGAGTCATCAGCAGCCAGAAGCCGTTCCGCGACTGGCTCACCGAGGTGCTCAACTGCTGCCTGGGCTTCTATACGTGGGAGTTCGGGAAGCTGAAGCTCGGCTGCCGGATCAACGCCAGCGCGGTGGATGCGTACACGCTCGCGAATTCTCTGTTTCAGACCCTGCGGCTGACGCCGATCCAGGCTGGTTTCGAGCACCTGGTGCTTTCGTTCGCCGATGTTGCTTATCAGTACCAAGCAAACACGGCTGACTATTGCGACAAGAGCCACGCGGCTTACTACGGCCGCGCCGGATCTCCGCTCACGACTCAGATGCACTCGGTGGGCTGTTCGTCACTCAGCCAGGCGCTGCGGATCGCGGCCACACGGACGCGCGAAGAAGTCGGCGGCGTGACTCCCGCCGAATGGCGCGACGCGCGAACGGCGGCGTGGCAGACGACGCTGCTCGGCCTCGGCAACGAGGTCGGGCAAGTGGTCTCGATGACCCACCCGGACATTCCCGGCCTCCATGGTACATGCAACGTCTCCGGCAGCACTGCAACGTGGGTAAGCGGCGATCCATGGACCTATGCCGGAAGCGCGACCGGGGATTCGGAATTGGTCAACAAGGAAATCGTGATCGGCGGCGCGCAGGTGACGATCACCGCCGTCAGCAGCGACGGTTCCACAATCACCACGTCGCCAGCGCCTCCATCCGGGAGCGGCCTTTCATTCCAGGTCATCACGATGTGCTTCCGCATTCAGCGATGGAGCCTGAAGAAGGACTGGTCGGTGCAGATCGAGGGGCAGACCGTCACGGACTCGATGTACGACCTGGACGTTGGCCCGAAGCCAATGGACGTGGTGCCCGCGCCTCTGCCGGCCTTGTATTATGCGATCCCGCTCGGCCCCGCCTGGGCACCGTACCAGGTGCAGGCGGCGGCGAATGACGCGCTGTTTCCGGGCGAGTGGACCTTCGATACCGACCAGTCCTACGCACAGATGGCCGACGGCAGCATGCTTGCGAACCTGGTGGTGACCGGGAAGCTGCCAGTGAACGAGTTCAGCGCCACCGGTGCGGGTGCGCCCGGTATCGGATCGGTCTCGCAGTCCGCGACGGGCGGATCATTGCCAGCCGACGCGACGCTGCGCGTGGCTATCTGCGCGATAGATTCAAGCGGGCTTCCTTCGGCTCCGTCGAATATCACCATCATCGGAACGTCGGCCTCTGGAACGGACACGTTCACGTTGGAAGGCATCACTTGGCCGGCGGTCGCGGGTCTCGTTTCGTACGTGCTATTCGTCGCGACGCAGGACGATTTGATCTGCGCGCAGGGCACCGGGACGTTGACGGCGGGCGCGAGCAACACCTACACGCCCGGCTTGATCACGTTCGCCGGGCCGTTGGTGCGCTCGACATGGGCGCTGCCGTCGCCATACGTCAGCAAGGTCCGATTGAAGGCCAAGCATGAGATTCACGGTGGGATCATCGGTGGGTCCATCGACAGCGTGTCGGCCGGCACGCTGGTTACTGGGTATCTCCAGGGCGCGCCGCCATCCACGAACCCATCGTGGACGCCGGTTGGCCGCATCATCTCGATCATCGGCAGGCCAGAAAACTCCACGCCGTATTTCAGCGCGAAGGTTACCTCGTGGAACCAGAGCACCGGCGCCATCGGCGTCACGCCCGACCCCAACGGCATCGTGCAGGAGGGCGACTGCTTCGTTCTGCGGTTCAACGCCGACGCTTCAAATTCCGCGAACCTCAACTCGATCACGGACTCCGGATGCCAGAACATCGCCTATCCCGCCGGGATGACGCCCGGAGCGGAAGTCGGCAACCTGATCCGCGTGATTCAGGGCGCCTCGCGCGGCACGCCGCCGCGCAAGATCGTCTCCAACACGGCGACCACCCTCACGTGGGACCTCCCCATGCTTATCAACCCCGGCGATGTATGGATCGTCGAGGAGCCGACCTGGCCGTACTCCTGCGACACGACCTCGCTCGATAACGGCAATCCACTGGCGGTCACGACGATTAACATGCCCACCAGTAATTTCGTGGACGAGACCCTCGCGATCGCAGGCTTCACGGTGGACGTGAACGGCAACGAGTCGCCCGACGGCGACGCGCCGATCCGTGAAGACTGGGTGTTCGGAGCGGACGGACTCTCGAAGGTCGCCGGCCTCGTCTTCCAGATGCAAGGGACGCTCGGCGTCGAGTCCAATGCGGCGCAGCCTCTGTATTTGAATCACCCGGTCACCGTCGGCGACGTGAAGGGTTATGTGCAGGCCGCCCCAACCGGCTCCGGGATCACATTCACGATCTATGTGGGCACCACGGCGTGGCTGACATTGACCATTCCGGCAGGCCAGACCGTGGTGGTCGCAACGCCGTCGCAGATTGGCGCTTTGTCGCAAATCCCGGCCAATACAGCGGTCTCAATCGGCATCACGGCGGTTGGAACCACATTCCCCGGATCGGACCTCTCGGTGTTCATCTACTCGTAAACCACCGTGGAGCAGATTTACAAACTGCAACCGCATCGCACCATTGCGCTGCAGGGCTTCGACGACTATGGCGCGGCGGCGGCACTATGGGGTGCGTCCGACACAGGGTTCACCGTCTCCGGCGTCTTCCGCGACCTCGCCGATTTTGCTGTACTGGTCCTGTTCCAGAAGGACGATCCGTTCGGACACCCGCTTTTCTCGTATCTTCCCGACGGCGACCTCACCGGGCTCGTTCTTGATTTCGACGTCACATGGCAGGGCATCCAGTCCTGGGAGTCGCTCAAGAACGCCTGGACCGACTGGAACACGCTCGACTGCACCGTGAACGGGGCGGGCCAAAAGGTGCCGTGGTTCGGCACCAGCGGTATCACGATCAGCTGCAACACGACCGGCCGCACCGGCGCGTCGGCCACCTACACGCTCAACCTGAACAGCCCGCAGGCCGGCGACAAGGTCACGCTGTGGTATCAGAACCAGTCCTTCATCAGCCCGGCGATCTCCGCGTCACACCCAACCACCGATCAGGCCATGTGGTGGCAGGGCAACGCCGCATACAACCACTGGGTCACAATCGGGTCGGCCACGTACTCCTGCCTGGAGGATTCGCTGAACAGCGCCGGCGTGGCGATCAACATCGCCGGCCAGATCAACGCGTCCGATCCGAATTGCACGGCCACCACGGGCGGAACCTATGGCAACGAGATTTTTATCACGTTGAAAAGTGGAATCTCCGGGCCGGTGGCGGTTTCGAGTTCGGACGGATCGGCCGCGGACACGCTCACGCAGACAACCGCCGCATCCATCCTGCAGTCCATTGCCCAGCAGATCAACGCCGTCAATTGGGTGCTGAACGGCCCCGCCGTGCTCGCCGCCGCCGTGGTGCTGCCGAATCAGTTGGTGATCACCGCGACGCCGGGCGCTGACGGCAACATGGTGGCGTTCTACCAGACGGACGACAACAGCAGCAGCCGTCTGTACTTCACCGCCACCAACTGGAACTTATCCGGCGGCTCCTCGGACAACGTGTCCTGGCACGTCCACATCGACTTTACGGCGCTCGGCTGGAGCAGCGTGGACAAGGTCTGGTGGACCATCGCGCCCGCACTCCCGAACAGCCAAGCTTACCAGTCAACTGAGTGGCAGATGGTCGTTACCAACTGGACGGTCGCCAGCACGCCAGCGAGCCAGCGCATGCTCAACGTGGCCGGGCCAGGATCGGTCCGGATCGAGGAGGACAGTACGTGGGTGAGCACTTGCGGATACTGGGAGGCCGCCCCCGGCAACGATCCCGTGAACGGCGCGTTCGCCTTCTGGAGCCAGGGACGGGCGATCCGGGCGGCGGCTTCCGGTGCCAGCGTCACCATCGAGACGCACTGCCAGTACACGCACGACATCTACGTTGGCACGCGCCTTGATACCATCTGCGGCATCGTGACCGCGACGCTGGACGGCGGCGCGCCGGTAACGCTCGACTGCTACTATCCCACCGCCACGACTACCCAGACGCGGCGCCTGCTCTTCTCCGGCGTCGCGGCGGGCGAGCACAGCGTGGTGATAACGCTCTCGGGCAACAAAAACGCGTCGAGCCAGGGCTGGTACTTCTATTTCGACTTCCTCGAATGCGCCGTGGCGAGCGCCGTTCCCGATCCGGCGGCGACGACCACCGCCGTGGGGGTCGCGACCGACTTCGACACGGACAACACATACAAGCTGTCGCCGCAGAGGCTGGTGTGGAACATCCAGAAGCTCGGGCTGCTCGGCGAGATCGACCACTACTGCGGCGTCTTCTGGTGGAAACAATCGGTCGCGTCCAATCCCGCGTATCCCACATGCACGGTCACGTTCTCCGGGAGTTGGAACGATCAGGATGTGGTTTGGCTGTACATCGGCGGCTCCGCGATCGGCAAGACGGTCTTCGGCGGGCAGGACAACAGCAACACCATAGCCCGGCACTTCGCCAACTTCATCAACGCGATCTTCGATGGCGTCTGGGCCACGGCATCTGGCAGCGTCCTCACGATCACATCCCATTCGTTCGGCAGCGTGTGGCAGTACCACGTTTACACGGCACTCCCCGACTCGAACACCGGCAGCGGCCAAGCTGCGGCGACGGGAGATCTTCAGGGCGGAACCTATGGTGTGACGTGGGTGATCGACCCAACCCAGACGCCGGTGCTCAACCGGGCGTTCCGCGACTGGACTACGGACTTCTTCAATCAGCTCAAGGCGAACAACATGAGCGCCGTCTGCTCGTTTTCACAGGAACTGGTGCAGCCGCCGGACAATCCTGCCGGCGGCGCGGTGTGGGTTCAACGCTTTCCCGACGGCACGGCGGTCGAAACCGCCACCGGCTTCGGTACCCTGAACAGTTCGCAAGTCGCCTTCAGTTCCGGACCGCAGAACTACATCGCGCAGGCGCATGCCGCGATAGCCGCACTCATGCTGGCGGCGGGGCTGACACCCAAACTCCAGTTTGGCGAAATCCTCTGGTGGTTCCAGGCGAATGCATCCGGCATGGCGTTTTACGACGCCGACACGCAGGCCGCAGCACAGTCGGCGCTCGGCCGCGCGCTGGCGACCTTTCTTACGCCGGATGACGATCCCTCGGTCAACAGCTACGCCGACGCCAACTTCCTGCGGACGCGCCTGTACAACTATGTGGCTGCAATCCAAAGCTACGTCCTATCGCAGTGCCCGTCTGCCATCTTCGAACTGCTGTGGCCGATGGACGTGAACGACCCGGACAACTGCAAGCTCATGCGGTACATCAATCTGCCCTCGCAGTGGACGGCGCGCGCAGGATCGGGCTTCGACACGTTCCTCATCGAGGGCTATCAATATCCGGGAATCGACCACGATCTGGACCAAGCGATCCGCTGCGCGCAATACCCATGGACGGAACTCGCCTGGGATCAGGTCCACTGCCGCTACCTGATGGGCCTTTACTATGCCACCTGGCCGTGGTCGCGGGAGTTCGTCAACATCAGCCGCCTAGGGCTGCCGATCATCAAGCTTTGGGCCTACGACCACGTGTGCCTTTTCGGATGGCCGCTGCCGCTGCCAACGAGCGACGACAGCTCGTTTATCTACTGAAGTTGACCGGTGGTCGCGCCAGGCGTGCAGGGCAGTGTGTTTCGTTGGGAGGCTAATCTCCAGAGGGGAAGGCGTTAAAATCACTCTGTACCCGATTCTTGAGCCGATGCCGGATGATGAACATCTGAAATACGACGTTTTCCTGAGTCACGCGCACGTCGATGCTGATCTTGTGGAGCCCTTGGCTGCACGCCTCGAAGATGAAAGTGGCCTGCGGGTTTGGCTTGACAAGTGGGTCCTGATCCCCGGCGCACATTGGCAACAGGAGATGGCTAAGGGACTTGAAGAGGCCAGGACATGTGCTGTGTGCATTGGGCGAAGCACCCCGGCGGGATGGTTTCGGGAAGAAGTTGAGAGAGCACTGAATCGCCAGACGAAGCAATCGACCTTCCGGGTTATTCCGGTGATTCTTCCGGACGGCGATTCTTCAATTGTCGATAACTTTCTTGAGTTACGGACGTGGGTCGTCTTCAAGAAAGGCCTCGACGACAAATATGCCTTCCACCTCTTGACGTGCGGTGTCAGAGGGGTCGCACCCGGACGATCCCCCGCCTCACGTCTTGAGGTCGATCTTGATGTGACGATGATACGTGAAAAACTGACGAGAATTCGGGCTTTGAGGACCGAGCGGCTGATCGATGACGATATTGCATTGGAGTACCAGCGGAGACTTCTCGACCAGTTGATGACAGGACGAGGTTGAAAGTGACGCCAGAAACACAATATGACGTGTTCGTCAGCTACTCAAAGCCAGACGATCGTATCGCAACGACACTGGCCGAGGCTCTTCGGGAGGCGGGTCTGCGAGTGTGGTTTGACAGGTGGTCTCTGGTTCCAGGAGAGGCTTGGCAGCGATCAATTGAGGACGCAATAGCAAGGGCCCGCTCGATCGTAGTGTGCGTTGGAGCCACGGGGGTTGGTGCTTGGCAGCAAGCAGAAATGCAGAGCCTCCTGCGTAGCGCTCTCAGTGATCAGCGTGGCCCACGTGTGATCCCGGTTATCCTCCCTGGCGCCGACTTTCAATTGCTCCCAGCCTTCCTCCGCGCAGTGGTCTCCATCGACATGCGGAAGGGCCTCTCGGACGAGATCGCGATAGGTCGACTGGTGTCTGCGATTGAAGGGCCTCGCGAGCGCAGCGAGATCGCCCAGGAGCAGGAGGTCGGCGACAACTTGAGGCTTGCATCTGACCTGGATGGTGCCACCATGCACTACGAGCGTGCGCTGCGGATAGCCAGAACAACCTATGGCAGCGCTCATCCCTTAAGTGCCGAGTTACTGAATCGGCTGGCTGGTGTGCAACGGGAAATGGGAAATTATTCACGCGCTCAGTCATATCTCGATGAGGCCCTCCAAATCCAATTAGCTGTTGGAAGCGAGTCGGAAGGGCTTTCAACGACCTTCAACAATCTCGGCAGTGTACTGCGAGACCAGGGGCGGTTGATAGAAGCGATGGATTATTTCCAACGCGCGCTGGCCATCGACGAGAAAGCCTCGGGATCTAACAATCCGATCGTTGCCAACCGGCTGAACAACCTGGGTAGTGTGTTGCGGGACCAGGGGCGACTGGAAGAAGCCGCCGCTCATTTCCAACGCGCGCTTGCCATCGACGAAAAAGCCCTAGGAGCTGACAATCCGACTGTCGCCAATCGGCTCAGCAATTTGGGCAGCGTGCTACGGGATCAGGGACGATTGGAGGAGGCAGTAACCCTTTTCCAGCGCGCATTAGCCATTGATGAGAAAGCCTTCGGATCCGACAATCCGACTGTCGCCAACCGGCTCAGCAACCTGGGCAGTGTGTTGCGGGACCAGGGGCGACTGGAAGAAGCCGCCGCCTATTTCCAGCGAGCACTGGCTATCGACGAAAAGGCACTCGGTCCGGATCACCCGACGGTGGCCAATCGGCTCAATAGCCTAGGCAGCGTGCTTCGGGACCAGGGGCGACTGGAAGAAGCCGCCGCCTATTTCCAACGTGCGTTGGCTATCGACGAAAAAGCGCTCGGTCCGGATCACCCGACGGTGGCCAACCGGCTGAACAATCTGGGTAGTGTGTTGCGGGACCAAGGGCGACTGGAAGAAGCCGCCGCCTATTTCCAGCGAGCACTGGCTATCGACGAAAAGGCGCTCGGTCCGGATCACCCAAGTTCGGCAACAGTCTTGAACAACTTGGCCGGCGTGTACGCTCAGTTCAAGACTGGAGACCGCGACGCGAATCTGAGGGAAGCGATTGATCTCCTTGAACGGGCGCATGCGAGTTTCCTGCGACTAGGATCGGCCTTCGAGACAGGCCAGACCCTCGCTAACCTTGCGGTTGCCTATAGCCGCCTCAGGAGCGGGGACCGCCATGACAATTTGCAACGGGCGCTCCACTATTGCGACGAAGCTCTTCGTATCCTTCGGCAACTCGGCCTCGTTGGCGATCAGAGCGAAACCGTTAGAGAGCTACAACACACCCGACAGAAACTGGTTGCAAGCTTGGCGGAACCCACTTAGCCTTAGCCGAAAGCCCACAGAACTTTCGCGATAGGATGCCGCCTACCAGAACTGTACGAGCCCGGAGCTTTGCGAGTTACTTTGCGATGAGTATCCCCCTGGGACACAAATGGCGGGCGAGCCCTTCACCGTCTGAAGAGAAAGGCGTGTACCATCCTAATCGGTCCCAAGTGAAGTCAAGATGCTGAGCTGCAGCATCGAGGCTCCGCCGAATCCATCCCTTTTTTCGATTTGCTCGACAGACCCACGCCATGCCGACTGACCACACGCCGTTGACGGCGGGCAGTTTAGTTGACTTTTGCGAGTCGTACTCCTCCCAAGTACATCGCCACACTCTGTGGCGTCGCTCAAGAATCAGGTAAGAGACCGCTCGGTCTCCCTCAGTACCAATAAAGATCTGGTAATGCCTGTCGTCGTCGGGCTCATCAGCGTGATATGCGACGAAACTGAACTCAACATCACCAGCCATAATGAGGCTCAATTCCTGGGCGACACGGCGATGCGCTCGAGGTGAGCCGGCGTTCACCAGACGAACGGAATTCGCGCCGGACGACGAAACAGACTTTATCTGGGTGATGGCACTTCGCTTCAGGCCGAATACGACGCCGTCGTGGTACTTGCGGTGCTGGTGACGATCGCGAGGAAGCGTTTCCACAAAACTGAAGCCGCAGTCAGGGCACTTCACGCTCAGTTCCCCTGTGATCCGATCAACGAAAACAGGCCGTGGCGAAGCCGTCGAAGGAGCGGGCCTTGCACTCTCATAATAATCCCGTCCCGATCCGCAAAATTTACTCTTGAAGCGATCAAGCACACCAACCAATCCTGACTCTTAAGAATCAATGACTTACGCCCAGAGTCGCTGGGGGAGAGGTGGTTGGAAACCATGGTTTTTGGGGAGCCAATTGTTTTTCTACGAGTTTCCCTACCCGATTCCCCTTGACGCCATCGGCCCGCCCGCCGCGCGTGTTTCCCCAAATGTTTCTGCGGTTTTGCGGCTCTCGCCGCCCTCTCCGTTCGCAACCCCACCTATTTGAGGAGCGGTCGTAACCGTCATGGTTGCGACCGCGGGCCTGGAATCCGCGTGCGAATTCTCCACGTTCTCCGCTTGACAGGTCCGAACCCTTGACAGGGGGGTTACGTGCGGGCGGGCGGAGGGCACGGATTGCGAAACTGGCGGAGGCTCCCCCACTGGCGCGAGGACGCTGCGGGCACCCTGGTCAAAGGTCCGCAAATAGGTTCTGGATTTCTGTAATACCGAAGCTGCCACTCTCCCCTGATTCTCGGTAGTCGTTCTGGCCAGACTCCTCGTCGTCGGATGGTGCGTTCTCCGCTTCGGCCTTAAGCTTTGGGACCAGTTCTTTGCGCAGCCGAATTGCAGTGGCCCGGCACCCCGACAATTGCTTTGGAGCGAGTTTCCATAGTTTCAGAAGGGCAGTTGCCAGTGAGAGGGTATCCTCGGCGGCTGTCTCCATCTCGCTACGCGAGTCCCACTCCCTCGCGCGCTCAACCTTATCGATTATTCGTTCCAGGACCCGTCCGATGTCGTCGATATTGCGTTGCGGAAACCGAATCTGTCGCAGGAATCGTGGCTCGGCTGAGTTCGCGGCCAGCGCGAGATCCAACCATTCTGTGAACGGTTCATGGTCCCACAGCCTTCCGTCGGACGTCCGCTCGAGTTCTCGCCGCAGAGATCCTTCCGCGCAAATCCACGACGGCCAAATGTCAGGAATAGGCGGGAGCGGCCTCAAGCCTGCTGTAGCCGCCACGTATGTGGAGAGCACATTCGGCTCAAGGGCTTCACCGGAACCATTCCACCTTCTGCAAGCTCGCAGGCAGACGGTCGACAGTATCTCGCGAAACTTGGCGCAAGTGGTGGCATCCTCTGTCGCCTTGCTTGCGCTATCCAGAGTACTGATCAGTTCAGCGATCTGGTTCGCCGTGCCGGTTTCAGCTACGTGTTCGCTGCGCACTTGAAGGACATCCCAGGATTCCGGCGAATTCATCAGAGGCAACCGGCGATCACCAGAGGCGCCTCCCGTATCGGAAATCGCGAGTTTTATCCCACCGAGCCCAGTGGAAGACAGAAACGACTGCTGTAAACAGCCATCGCGCGCCAGTTCGTCGATGACAAGATCGCGATAGCTGGGATGCATCCAGTCGACTTCAGCATCACCCTTGATGAACGCCTCACGCAATTCATCGAGGACCTCCCCACCCGCACGCCGACATTCGATTGGGCACCGGCCGGCATAAAGTGTCAATAATGCCGGACGGCTCAAACGGGTGCCGGCTTCCAGAAGCGTGATCAGGAGCCATTTGTGTGCGGCCGAGAGCGAGGCAAACGTCTTCCGCATCCGCTCAGTGGGATTTCGAATAGCCTCGCGGATTTGGTGATAGATAACCTCGTCCGACTGATTCTGATGATTTGCGAGGTCCAGTTCGGGGAGATTCTCATGGATGAAACGCCGAATACGCTCCGGCGTGAAATTCGGATCATAGACAATGCTGATCGCGTTGCATCGGATCAGCTTCCTGAGCTTCTCTTCCAAATCCGCCGCACGCGCGTGGCGGTACAGGATGAGCGATCTCTCCTTCAGCGACAACTGCCCTGCGTCGACCAACACGGCGGCCGGATTAGGGAAGCGGTGCGCCTGACCCTGGAGATCCATAGATTTCAGTGCCCGTTCAAGAATGTGCTTCCGACTCGTCCAGATTAGCCAGTGTTTGGCATTGACGGCACGCAAGGCTGCTTCTAGCCGTTGTTCCCACTTCCTTCCGCGTGCCGGGTCGTACTCAGTTCGGCCAAATGCGTCGTCGGCAATGAATACCTGCCTTCTATCTTCCATTAACCTGCGGAACACATCTTCAGGTTCCTGGCAAACGACCGCCTCCCACCCAGCCGTGAGCTGAGTCAGAGCGATCATTCGGGCTATGGCCGTCTTTCCCATTTCGGGGGGTCCTTCGAGCACCAAGAAATGATGCTTACGCAAGACCTCCCAAGAACGCTCAAACGCGGACGTCGGAACGAACACGTAGCAGACTTCCTTCGCCGCTTCGATCGCCAGCCTGCTGGCGTTCAGAATATCTCTGTCGACCGCCTTTGCCAGAAGGTCGTCCAAATCGCGCAGACTGAGCACCTGCGGAAATGCACGACGTAGGTTAGGGTGGTTGTCCAGCAGATCGCAGATATCACTGCCGCCGAGCGTGTGCACATTGACACCCGGTAGCACTTCGAGGAGGAGACTCTGGATTCGCGTTCGGAGGACACCGGAAACCGGCGCATTCGTGATGACGACGTAACTGCGCAGCTTGGACCAGAAAGATCTGCCCCGCGCCGATTGCAGAAGCGCTTTGATACGTGTGGCAGGATCATCATCGAGGCTGGCCTCGGGCAACATGCGTTGACGAATGCTTGAGCATTCGTTACGCACTGCACCGAGGACCAAATCATCCGGCTTCGCGCCGGCAGAGTTCGCGTTCTGGACGAACTTCACCTGAAAAAGGAACGGGCCTTCCGCATCGCGCTGTTTGTCAGGAAAGCGCAAAGCGCCCGGGCAGTACGCGTCACGGCCAAAATCGTTTGTTCCGCCCCAGGATTCCACCCCGATGCCAAACTCTGCTTTGAGCAGCGATTGCACCATCGATTCGAACTGAAACCACCCGAGATCGTCAAGCCGATAGCGGACCATAGCCGGTTATTGTGATACGTCCGTTTCCTACGCTCACTGATTATGATCGCAATTTGTTGAGAATAAAGCATCTGCCACAGCCTCCTCCCATTACGCTCGGAGGCGGGTAGGCACCATCGCCTCGTCAAGCGTTTCCGGGGTTCGTCAACCTCGCTGAGTGCGCCCCAAGATTGCACATTTTCGGAACTCGCGGAGTATCTATTACCGGAGCACGAAATGCTCCAATACACCAGACAGCGGGCAGGCCGCAAAGCGGAAACCGTTGTGGGTGTCGGTTCAGCCGGCAACCATGACGGAATTCCTGCCCGCTGATTCCGACACCCACAGCCGTTCGTTTCCACACGGCACGCCCCCCGGAGAGCGGAACGGATGATCGAATCGGACCCCATCACCAGCGAAGCCATTGCCACGGTTGCCGAACTGCTTGCGGCCGCGTACCGCCGATACCTCGCCGCGAACCGGCTTGAAACAGCATCGGAGGCCGTCAACGGAGAGCTTGATAACGACCGCACAAAGAGCCCTCATGCACAGTAGACAAACCATGCGAACGACCAAAGGCAAGGATCTACGTGCACAGATTGATCAGCTCAGACAGATGACCGTCCCTGAGTTGCGGCGGTGGCATCTTGAGACCTTCGGCGAGGAGGCGAAATCGTGCCACCGCCAATTCCTCTTCTGGCAGATTGCACGCCGTCTGCAATCCGCCTCGACCCCGCCGTTGAGCGAAGAGGCCCGGCAGTTTGCGCTGGCGCTCGCCCGCGATTCCGCTCTCGATCGCCGCATGTCGGACAACATACGACGACGCCGGATTGGGTTGCCCATCGACCTCACGGTGACAACAACGCTCCGCAGCGGCCACGACTCGCGGTTGCCCCTGCCAGGCAGCCTTCTAGCCCGCGATTACAAGGGACAAACGATTGTTGTGAAGGTGCTCCACTCCGGCTTCGAGTATGACGGGCGAGTCTTCGGTTCGTTGAGCGCCGTAGCCCAGGAAGTCACGGGGGCCAAGTGGAATGGGTTCGCGTTTTTCGGCCTCGCAAACGATCGCAGCATCGTCCGGAAGGAGAAATCGCGGTGACAATCGATAGAACCGAAGCGCAACACCAGCTCCGGCGCGCGGCTGTGCGGTGCGCCATTTATACCCGGAAATCGACGGAGGAGGGGCTGGAGCAGGATTTCAATACGCTAGACGCGCAGCGCGAAGCATCCGAGGCCTTCATCAAGAGCCAGACGCAGGAAGGATGGCAGGCCCTCACCGACCGCTATGACGACGGCGGCTTCACCGGCGCCAACATGGACAGGCCAGCTCTCCAGCGCCTGCTGGAGGACATAAAGGACGGCCGCGTCAACTGCGTCGTGGTCTACAAAGTGGACCGCCTCACGCGGTCGCTCATGGACTTCGCGAAGATCGTAGAGGTGCTCGACAAGCACGGCGTCAGTTTCGTGTCGGTAACGCAACAGTTCAATACGACCAGTTCACTGGGACGCCTAACGCTCCACATCCTTCTATCCTTCGCCCAATTTGAGCGCGAGATGATCGCCGAGCGCACGCGCGACAAGATGTCGGCCGCCCGGCGTAAGGGGAAATGGGTTGGCGGGGTTCCGGTCCTCGGTTACGACGTCAGCCCGAAAGGGGGCTCGCTCGTCGTCAACGAGGGAGAAGCCGAACGCGTGCGCGCCATCTTCGATATGTATCTGGAATACGGCTCGTTGATGCCGGTCATCAAAGAACTGGACAACCGCGGCTGGGCACTGAAGGCGTGGACCACCCGCAGGGGAACCGAAGCAGGCGGCGGGCCGTTTTCGAAGACGCGGCTCTACAACCTGCTCATCAACGTCGTATACCTCGGCAAAGTCAGCCATCGAGGGCAACTCTACGACGGCGAGCAACCGCAGATCGTCAGCACCGAAGTCTGGCAGCGCGTGCAGCAGCGGCTGAAGTCGAACGGCAGGGTTGGAGGATACGAGATCCGAAACAAGTACGGCGCGATCCTCAAGGGTATCCTCCGGTGCAAGAGTTGCGACGCGGGCATGATTCACACCTACACGAAGAAGACCGCCAACAAGCTCTATCGATATTACGTCTGCGTCACGGCGCACCAGCACGGATGGAACAAATGCCCCACGCGTTCGGTTTCAGCGCCCGCCATCGAAGAGGCTGTGGTCGCTCAGATCCGCGGCATCGGCGCCAGCCCGGCGATGATCGAAGCCGTCGTTGGCGAACTCGAAGAAGATCAACTGGCCCAACGCGCCGATCTTGAGCAGGAAAAGCGAGTGGCCGAGCGGGAAATCCGGCGGATCAATGACGAAATCGCGGCGGTGATCCGTCCGGTGGCGGCGCAGGGCCCCGGCATGAGGTTAGCGACGGATCGCCTGGCGGATCTCCAGGACCGGGCGTCGGCACTCGAGCGTAGGCTGGGCGAGATTCGAAATCAGCTCGCTGCGAAGGTCTCCGAGGGCGTGGACCGCGCGCACGTGTCGAGAGTGCTTCGGGACTTCGATCGCGCCTGGCAGCAGATGACGCCCCGCGAACAGGAGAAGCTGGTGAAATCGTTGGTGCACCAAGTCACGTACGACGGCCCGACGGAGGCGGTCACGGTGGCATTCCGGTCGGCGGCATTGAAGCAGATGTGCATGCCCGCGAATGTATAGGAGGCGAGGGACGATGAGAACAGATTCAGACACGAGCAAGATCGTCGAGGTGCGATGCTCCCTCAAGCGGCATGTGCGGCAGCGCAGCCAAACGGCCGATCCCACTGCTCTGCCCATCGTGGATGCGCTGGAACTGCGCGCCAAGCTTCCCCGCATCACCCACACCGTCGCGCGGGCCCTGATGTTCGAGCACGCTATCGCGAACGGCGAGGCCGCCGACTTTGCCGATTTGGCCCGGCTCACGGCCACGACACGCGAACGCGTCAGCCAAGTGATGAAGATGATGCGGCTTGCGCCGGATATTCAGGACGAAATCCTGCGTCTGCCGCCGGTGCGACGCCCCCAACGCGCGATCACCGTGCCGGAGGTCGCGGCCATCACCGATCAGATAGTGTGGGACGATCAACGGGAGTCCTGGCGTAAGTTAAAGCAACGAAATGGCTTAAGCGAGTAGTGAATAGATCGTCGGTCGGGGCGGGTTTCCGCAAAAGAACTTTATTTCTACCGCAGACAACAATTTAACAATCCGTGCTTTCGCTTTTCCTTCGCCCGTGATACGCTGTGCCTTGGACCCGCGTAACGCAATTTATCGCGGGCCTCGTCAGGCTCGGCTTTCCGTGGTCGGTGAACCTGGGAATTCGTGCGCGGCGGTCCATTCTTGGGAGCGCTGGCGGGGTCCGACTAGCTTTCTGTGAGGCCGCCAATGAGCCCGCGATACACGCCGAAAGTCTTTCTCCGGCAGGCTCCGAACCGCCTGCTCCAGAGTTATTTTGCAGCCAAGGGTCTGCTGGGCGATCTTCCCTGGCACGACCTGAGGGAGACAAGAATCGAGCCTATCCACCAGGCAATCCTCGCGTTACCGGAAGCCCAACGCCGCGAAGTCGGCCGCGATTTTCGCGCTATCTGGGACCTGGCTGCACGCCGTGGGTCCGCGCTTCTGATACGCATCGCAAAGCAGCGTGGCGTGGAGTTGACCACAGCGGGCTCTAATCGGCGCACTCCTTACGAGCGGGCGCTGTCGGCCTTCCTGGAACAGCCCGCAGTGTTTACAGAGGCCACCGCCGCCAGCCGCTGGGAGTTGCTGCCGCGCGGCCTGACGGAGAAGCGCAACGGCCTTCCGAAGATTGCTCCGGACACGTCGGATGCCACCCTGGCCAATTTTGGTGGGATTCTGTCCCGGTATTTTCAGGAGGAGCAGGGCCGGGGCGAGCACTGCAAGGTGGAGCACTTTGCGCAGAGCCATTTGGACTACTTCTTCGCGTACCCCGCCGATTATTGGAATACCTTCCTTGGCTACGAAGCGGACGGCGAACTCGCACGCAAGGACTGGAAGCCAGCCTTCGAGGTGGTGATTGCCTTTGACAGGACCGCCGGCACAGTGGGGACATGCGCCGAGGGCGGCAGCAAGGTGCGGGCGGATTTGGGGGCGCTTTTCGCGCGCGCGGTTCTCCACGTGGACCAGGATCCGGTGCCTCTGCCGGGAGCGCAGTACAACCTGCAGGGTCTGCTGGATCGCAACCTCGTCTTCACCACGCAGCCGGGCGACAACCTGGAATTTGTGCGCGCGAAGTCGATCCGCGTGCGCTGGCCGGGTAACCAGAAGCGGTATGTAAACTTCGATGTCGACGGGCGGGACATCCACGCTAACGTTCACGATCTGATCGACGACGTGCTCGGGGGCGCCGCGGTTGAGCGCGACAGACTGCTTGTAGTGGGCGCCTCGATTCAGGCAGTATTCTCTAACCGCATCGTCAGCTTCGATCTCGCGTGGCCGTCCACCTGCAATCTGGGCGATACCCCGGAAGAACTGATCCTGAATGAATCTCTGAAGCGATGGGGTATCGATGCCACTCTGTGCTGAACTCCGACCGTTTTGGTGGCGAGCGGAAGAAGCCGAAGCACTATTGGCGGCGGACGAGATCCAGCGGTGGCCGGCGCGCGCGCGAGAGGCACTGGCCGGATTGGGGATGCTGCGCGAAGCCGGCTTGGCAGCGGAGGTAACGTGTTACTCCTGCGGGCACGCCCACGGCGCAGCCGTTTTCTATCCCAATGAGGATATCCACGGGCGCACCCGGCCCCACATCGTCTGCCCGGAAGACGGGCTGATAGAGGTGGAATTGGATGATATGCGCCAGTGGCTTGTGGACAGGCGCACCCTGGCCACCGCTCTGAATTCAGATCTCGAACTGGCGGGCATGGTCGAACCGGTCGTGCTGAACCGGATTTGGGCACTGGGCCGCCGCCAGATGGCCGGACGGTTCCACGAGTTCTTTCTCGTATGCGGCGCCAACGGCCGCGATGCCCATATCCTCGTAAACGGGTTGGCGCGCATTCTCGACGCGGTGTCTCCGGTGGTGTTCGTGCCCGATGCCTTGCCGCGGGGCGAGGAGTGGAAACAGGCGGGCATGACCATGCTGCGGCTGTCTCAGGTGGCGCGCGTCGAAACCGGCACACTCCAGGTAGACACGGCATTCATCGAAGATATCCTCCAGAAAGACGGGCCGCGCGCGACCCCTGCCGCCACCGCTGTCTTCCCAACTCCGCACGGAGCGACGTGGGAGGAAATACGGCTCGTGATCGGCGATCTGTCCTTGAGGGCGGAGGCGCGCGGGATTCGGCGGGAATACGATTTCAAGCAACTGGGCTTCGCCAATATGCGGAGTGGCGGCCTGATCCCCAATGCGAAATGGGAATTTCTGCTCCTGGTGGCGCGGCTCGGCGGGGTTCTCGCCTTTGATGATCAACGCCTGAGTAGCGCGCAGAGAAGCAACCTCAAGAATTATGTGAAGAACACGCGCGACTGGATGCAGGCGTTCTTTGGGCTTGACGGTGAGGATCCCGTACCGGCCAACAAGGACCTGCGCCGATACGAATGCCGCCTCCAGGTCGCGCCGGAGGAAGGGGTCAGGTTCCCGACGCCACCCGGCGCTAATTGGAGCAATGTCTCCGTGAGGGAGACCAGGCAGGGAACGCTTCTGATTTCAGTCGACGCGGTGCGCATCAGGGGCGCCGCCAATTACGACCCGGCTGGCCGCCGTCTAACAGAAGCCGCGGTGGACATGGGCTCCATCGCGAAGGATTACGATCTAACGTTTCTCGGGTTGGTGAAGGACCGCCGTCCAACTGCGACCTGCAAACGTCTGCTGGAGGTCCTGCGGAAATCTGGAAGGATCACTGCGCCCGAGGACGATGCCGCCATGCTGGACCTCTCGCGTTTTCTGTGCTCGCTCATGCAGATCGATGAAGCTCCCTTCCACTTTACGTACGGCGCTTCGATTTGGTCTGCTCAATTTGAAGCCATCAGTTTCGGTCAGCACGATCCCGCAAGCGCGCCGGATCGCGGCGCGATGGCAATTTAGAGAATCAATGGAGTTCCGAAATCGAAGGAGATTAAGTCATGAGTCACCCTGCAAACATTTTCACTACCGAAGAGTCGATGGACCTGGAGCGCATGGTCGAGATGCGCGAAACAGAGAAGCTCACGAACTGGTGCGTCCAGAACGGTGAGCGGCTCGCCCTAGCCGTCAAGGCCTGGACTGCACTGGAGGAATTGCTACGGCGGTCGCACATCGCGGAACTGGGCTGGTGGACCGACCCCGGACAGTTCATGGCGAAGCTCTCTCTTGTGCATCACAGCACCAAGGGCTTCGATCTAGAGGGCATCGACGAGGACGAGGAGTGGTACAGCGATGATCTCGCTCAGTGCATTCAATATGCCGTTGCTGACGTGCTGGCGGTAGAGGAGACAATGGATGCAGAGGATGCCGAGGAGGCAATTGCGGAATGACCGCGATCATCTGCCCGCTCGCTCGATTGCTCGCGGACGGCGCGTCCAAATTCGAAGGTGCGTGGGAGATTCCAGTCCCGCGTGATGGCTGGCAGACGAGGGTGACCGTATCGATCAAGCTCGCCGGCGAGAAATTGCACGTTTCGATTAGCGCTTTCGGCCGCCATCCGGACGACCGGCGTGCGAGGCGCCGGGGCTGTGTCTATTACCCGGCGTTTTTTGGGGATGCGCTCGCGAAGAGCATCACTGCCGAGTGGTTCGACGACGTGTTGGCGCGCGAGATCGAGACGGCGATGATCGCCGCGCGAAGCTTCCGCGACGAGGATTTATCCGAAGAGGCTTTACCGGAGCATTACAAGCAGCCGGAGTTCTACGAGGGCATGGCCGGATACTTCGGATCAACCTTGGAGCGGTGCGCCAAGTGAAACTGCCGCCCGGCGCGTCCGGCGACTTCTCAAGAGTGAATACTCCCGACCCGGATCACCTCCCCAGGCCGGATACGCTCCAGGGCGGCGAGGCATTCGGGAATGGAAGGGAGCAGGTCCTGGATTCGGTTTGATCGTGCGCGCACGATGAGAACCGCGATTTTCCCCGACGATACGTCCTGCTGATAAGGAACGCTTTTGTCCAACGTCAGCAGGACATCGAATAGCGGCTCCGCCAGAGACAGTAATTCCCCGTTCTTCCTGCCCGCCCACCCGCATTCCGTGACGGTCCGGCAATCGTGGCCCTGCAAATAGCTCGCAAGCTTGCGCGGAAGATTCTCGTCAATCAGGACCCTCATCGCGCACGCGTGAGAACGGTTTTCGCTTCTTCGAGCGCGGCGATGGCTGCTTCCCTACTGACCGAAGGGAAGTTGTCCAGGAATTCGTCCAGCGTGTCACCAGCTTCGAGGTAGTCGATGAGCGAATCGACCGGAACGCGCGTGCCACGGAAGCAGGGCGTGCCGCCCAGAATCTCGGGATCGCTGACGATTACCGACGCCTTATCCATACCCGCCTGCCGATTCCAGTCTAACAGGGTCCACGGGACCGCCGCCGGTGATTGATCACCGGCGTTTTCGACCGCTCCAGCGACATGAAGAGATTTTAATTCAGCCGCTATCCGCCCTGTTTCCAAGCACATCTTTTCACTGCCACGGCCTCAGGCCATTCCGCCGGTAATCAATCACCGGGTACGGCAGCGGGAGCCAACGAAACATGAACTCACCGCTGCCGACAACCGAAACAACAGCCGGAAACCAAGGCCAGCCCGATGCCGTGCCGGCAGGGCAGGAAGCGATCATCCGGGACGCATTTGATGACGTCGCCCTCGTAATCGGCGGCATCGCCGTTATCCATAACCTTGATGACGATCTGGTTTGGACGCTGATGAAGCGCCTGGATCGAATCCGGGTCCGGTTGCTGCGGAACCTCAAGGGGGCCAGCGCCAACGAGACCTTCGAGCCAGGGGCGCGGAAACCGCCACGGACGCACGCAGCCGTGGATGAGTTTCTGTTCCGCAACCGGGCGGGCATGGGGGAGTGACGGACGCCATGATTCACGTCACAGATCTCTCGCCCGGCCAACGGCGCCTTCTACGCCTCTTTCAGGCGATCAATTTCGGCCGCATTGAGGAATTGGAAGTTCGCGGCGGCCAGCCACAGTTCAGCCCGCTGCCACGGGTCTTCGTCGAGTTGAAGCTGGATGTGGACGATGGCCCGCGTCCAGAATCGAGCCTGCAACATTTTCCCCTCCGTAGCCAGGTGGGGCGTTTCTTCACCCAACTGGCCCAACTCCGCGACGGCACTGTCGAGTGCATCGAGATCCGGCACGGGCTTCCGTTCCGCATGGTGGTGGAAGCAATGCCGGCGGAGGTGGAGCCGTGATCGCCGCCGCGACATCGATATTGGACCCTTTCGTCATTCAGCAGGCCGAAATCTGCGCGAGCCGGATGGTAGGCAATTACGGTTTTTCCCCGGATGACTGGGAAGACCTACGGCAGGAGTTGTTGCTCGACTACCTTGAGCGTCTTCCCTGCTTCGATTCCAACCGCGGCGATTTGCGAGGCTTTGGGTACGGCGTGGTTCGGAATCGTGCCGTCAAACTGGCGGCGCGCCGGTGCAGATCCATCGACCACCAGGACGCTGAGGCGCACAACCATCGGATGTATTGCGCCGTTGTTGCGCGGCCAGATGCCCAACTCGACGTCCGGCTCGACGTCCAGGGCGTCCTATCGAGATTGCCGTATCATCTGCAGGCTCTGGCCCGGCAATTGAGCGAGATGAACCTGACGGAGGTCTGCCGGCAAACGGGAAAATCGCGCTCGCGGATTCACCAGTTGATCCGGCAGATCCGTAGCGCGTTCATGGAAGCGGGTGTGACGCCGGAGATCCTCTCCCGCCGAGGTGCACGGTGAAAGGCGGCGAGCCGATTTCCATCGCAAAAATCCGGCTCGATGGAGGCACCCAGCCCAGAGCCGCGCTGAACGTCAACGCCATCGAGGATTACGCGAAAGCAATGAGCGCGGGGGCCAAGTTCCCGCCGGTCGCCGTTTTCTATGACGGCGAGCACTACTGGCTCGC
>Ga0326727_10005246_pt1 | contig 37389 bp, 26 predicted proteins | sample MB2enrmetagenome_FD_207643 | JGI IMG/M metagenome (GOLD analysis project Ga0326727, IMG submission 207643) | Lab enriched peat soil microbial communities from McLean, Ithaca, NY, United States - MB29MY | ecosystem: Environmental > Terrestrial > Soil > Wetlands > Peat | place: USA: New York... | reverse complement strand
CCAGTCCAACGGTGTGGGGGAATAAGATTAGCGGGCGGGCTTGCCCGCCGGCGCCAACGGCGGGCAGGCCCGCCCGCTAAACGACGTTGCCACCAATCAGCTATGGTCATTGAGAACCTGGACACGACGCCCCTTGCCCCATGGCTCTTGGGCCCCGGCTGGGTCGGCGGCGTGCTGTTGAGCCCGTGGGCGATGGCGGTCGAGATACCGCTGTTGGTGCTGGCGGCCTGGTGGGGGGTGCGGGCCTTGCGGCGCGGGCCGACCGTAGTCAGCCGCCGGGCGGGGGTGACGGCCGGCCTGCTGGTCTGGGGCGCGCTGCTACTGGCCGGCTTGCTGGCCGTGCTGTGGTCCCTCAATCTGACGATCGTGCCTGGCAAGTCTTCGCCCGCCGCGGGTGCCGAAGCTGGCGTCACCGGCGAATCGCCCCCCGCGACAAACGCGGCCACGCCGCCCAATCCAGGGTCGTCGCCGCCGCCGCCGCGGATGACAACCCGCACGCTTGTGGCCTCTCTGATCAGTCCCCTGGCCCACGGACTCGGCATCCTGCTGGGGTCCGCGTGGTATGAAGGGGCCCTCTACCGCTGGCTCCTGGTGGTGGCGACCCTAGTGGCGGCCGTGTTTGCCGTCGGCTGGCTGGTGACGGCGGTCCGCACGGGGCCTGTCGAGGCGACCGCCCGCAGCGGCCAGGCCCTGCTGGAGGCGGTGCTGGACCTGGCGCGGACCTCCCCGCGGCGGGTCGCGGCCCTGGCCTGGCTGGCCTTCCGCGATTCGCTCCGCCGCAAGGCCCTGGTGGTTTTCGCGGTGTTTCTCGTGTTGATGGCGTTTGCCGGCTGGTTCCTCAGTCCGCAGAGCGATCACCCGGCGCGGCTTTATTTGCAATTCGTCATGATCGCCACCGGCCGGTTGATGTTGCTGATGGCGCTGTTCCTCAGCGCGCTGAGCCTGCCGGGCGATATCAAGGACCGCACGATCACCACGATCGTCACCAAGCCGGTGCGGGCGACCGAAATCGTGCTGGGCCGCGTGCTGGGGTTCAGCCTTATCGGCACGGGGCTGTTGCTCGGCATGGCCGCGGTGAGCTACGTGTTCACGATCCGCGGCCTGGCGCACACGCACCAATTGACGGCCGCCATGCTGCACGACGAGGTCGTGCCCGGCCGGCCGGGCACGTGGAAGAAGGGCACGACCAGCTATGTACACGGCCACAAGCACGACGTCTCGATCTCTCCCTCCGGCGACGCGGTGGTTGAGGTGCAGCAGGACCACTGGCACGACATTATTGGGATCGAGGGCTCCGGCGATTCGGCCGTCTACCGCCTCGGCGAGCCGCAGGGCATGCTGGTGGCGCGGGTGCCCATCTACGGCAAGCTGCGTTTCACCGACAACCAGGGCAAGGAGGTCGAGCGGGGCGTCAACGTCGGCGACGAGTGGACCTACCGCAGCTTCATCCTGGGCGGGGGCCGGGCCAGCGCCATTTGGACCTTTGCGGGCATCAACCGCGAGGCGTTCCCGGAGTCGATGTTTCCCGAAGCCATCCCCATCGAGATGACGATCGAGGTCTTCCGCTCGCACAAGGGCGACGTCTCCAAGCCGATCCTGGGCATGCTGTGGGTCCGCAACCCGCAGACGGGGCGGCAGGTCACGGTGCGGAACTTCGGGGCCCGCAAGTTCGCCACCGACGTGCAGTGGATCCCGCGGACGCTCGTGGACCGCAAGAGCGACGGCCGCACGGAGCGCGTCGACCTGTTGGACGAGATGGTCTCCGACGACGGGCAACTGGAGATCGGGCTGCAGTGCGTCTATCCGGGGCAGTACTTCGGCGTCGCCCAGGCCGACCTGTATTTCCGCGCCCGCGACGCCTCGTTCCTGACCAACTACCTGAAGGGCTTCATGGGCCTGTGGCTGCAGATGGTGCTGGTGCTGGCGACGGGCGTGATGCTCAGCACGTTCCTCAGCGCCCCGGTGGCCATTCTCGCCACGGCCGCGGTGGTGATCGGAGGACTTTGCAGCGCGTACGTCGGCCAGTTGGCGGCGGGGAAGATGATCGGCGGCGGGCCGTTCGAGTCTTTCATCCGCATCGTGACCCAGCAGAACATGATCATGGAGCTGGAACCGGGCTTGCAGACCAACGTGGCCCTGATGAGCGACAAGCTGATGCAGGGGCTGCTGTGGATCCTGTCGTCGGTGCTGCCGGCCTTCAAGCAGTTCGACCTGGCGGATTCGGTGGCCTACGGCTTCGACATCAGCGGCATGGTTTTCGGCAAGTGTTTGCTGCGCGCGGCGGCGTTCTTGCTGCCGGCCATGGTGGCCGGCTATTTCTTCCTGAAGGTTCGCGAGGTGGCCAAATGAGCCCGCCGGCCCCGTTCAGCGCCCGCCGTCGCTCGCTGGCCTGGAAGATCGGCTACCTGGCGGCGATCGGCCTGTTGTTGATGCCGTTGTTCCTGCTGAGCCACCCGGCCACGCGGGCCGTCGACCCGAAGGGGCAGCGCGGCCGCCCCGGCGGATACCTCGCGCAGCTCCGCCAGGAATACGGCCTGAACCAGGCCGACATCGGCCAGATCGACCCCACCACGGAAACCATCCGCCTCACGACCCTTGGCATGCGGGGCGTCGCCGGCAACCTGCTCTGGTCCAAGGCCAACGAGTACCAGATGAAAAAGGACTGGACGAACCTCCGCGCCACGCTCGAGCAGATCAGCCGGCTGCAGCCGCACTCCATCGGCGTCTGGCGCTACCAGGCCTGGAACCTCTCCTACAACGTCTCGGTGGCCTTCGACGACTACCACGACAAATACTACTGGGTCATGGAGGGCATCAAGTTCATCGAGCGCGGGGCCGAGCTGAACGAGCACGAGCCCCGCTTGCTCTGGGACGTCGGCTGGTTCATTTCGCAGAAGATCGGCCGCGCGGACGAGGCCGATCTCTACCGCAAGCTCTTCCGGCAGGACGACGAGTTCCACGGCTCCCGCCCCCCGGAAAAGCGCGACAACTGGCTGGTCGGCAAAGCGTACTTCCACGAGGCCGAGCAACGCGTGAACGCCGAGCACCCGATCCACGGCCTCTCCGACCCGGTCTTCTTTTCCAACGCCCCGATGTGCCAGTTCTATTACGCCGAGGCGCTGGAGAAGGACGGGACGTTCGGGGACGTGGCCGTGCGGGCGTGGAAACAGGCGGGGGCCGAGTGGCATGAATACGGCGACCTGGAGATGCCCACCAGCCACGACGTGACCGTGCGGCTGAACGACCAGGAGATGTGGGAGCGGCAGGCCCGCCAGACCGCCGCGGAGCTGGACAAGCTGGCCCCGGGGCTGCGCGCGAAGATTGCCGGGGAGAAGCGGGCGAAGCTCTCGGCGGCCCAGATCGCGGCCTGCCAGACCCCGCTGGAGAAGCGCACCCGGGAGCAGATCCGCCTGGCCGGCGACGCCGAGCCGCGGCTGGCCGTTACGAACGAGGAGGTTGCCCGCCGCGTCCCCGACTCCCGCGGCCGCCGCGCGGCCCTCGCGCTGGCCGAGCAGGCCACCCACGAAGCAGACATGGCCACCTGGATTCGCCAGGCACGTTCGCCAGTGAACTTCGAGTACTGGCGGCTGCGGGCCGAGGTCGAGCAGACCGCGGAGGCCGTCGCCGCCCACAGGGCCCGGTACGGCGGCGACCAGGCCTTCGCCCACGGCGACCTGATCGCCGCGCGCGAGGCCTACGAGCACGCACTCAAGCTCTGGCGGACCGTGCTGGACCGCTTCCCCGCTTTCATGGAAGACATCAACACCGGCGAAGAGCTGATGCGCGTGATCCGCCGCTATCGCGAAATGCTCAAGCAATTGGACGAGCCGTTCCCCAAGCCCTTCATTCTGCAGGACATCATCGACAAGCACGGCAACCGCGGCGATTAAGGGCCGGCCGAAGCATGACTTCGGCGTACTCCCCACGCTCCGCGCGAGAAGCACAGTGAAGACCTTCTTGCGCCACGCTCGCGCACTACCTGAGCGCCAGCACCGCCAGGAAGACGATCCAGGCGGCTTCCAGGGCGGCGGCGCACGCCAACAGCCAGCGGCGGACGGCCGGCGAAAAGAGCTGCTTTTCTTGCATGGCCGCTCAGTCCGGGTTCGAGATGCGGAAGTCCTGCCGCAGCGCGGTGTCGAAATCGAAGACGTCGTCGAAATCCTCACGGCGGTCGGCGGGCGTCTTCCGCATCCGCCCGATGCGGATCAAGCTGAAGACGATCTCGCCGAGATCGCCCGTGCTGCGGATCCCCCAGTTGGCCAACACCAGCTTGGCCATGTAGCCGTACTGGTCCAGCGCGTAGCGGCGGCTGGCTTCGCACAGGTCCCGGCCGGAGACGTGGTGCTCGGCGGCGCCGGGCTCCTCGTCCGCTGCGCCGCCGGCCGGTTGCCCCCCGGCTGCCGGCTCGCTCGCACCCGCGGCCCCCATGCCCAACACGCTCTGCGCGTAGTGCAGCGCCTCGAACACGAACACGTACGCCTCCAGCGGATAACGGCGATCCTCTTCGAGGAGTTGGACAATCGCGGGATCGAGCATACGTCTGGCAGTCCTCAGCTTTCCGCGGCCGGGTCCTTCGTCTCCGCGGGGGCGGCACTGGGCGGCGCCTGCGGCAGCTCCCTCCGCTCGTACAACTCGTACTCGTAGCGCAGACAGCACTTCAGTCTCCCGCAGCGGCCGGAAATCTTGGTCGGGTCCAGCGTCGCCTTCTGCAGCTTGGCCATCTTCATCGACACCGGCGGCATCTGTACCAAATGCGTGTTGCAGCACACCGGCACGCCGCAATCGCCGTAGTCGGCCAGCAGCTTGGCCTCGTCGCGCACGCCGATCTGCCGCATCTCGATGCGGGTCTGGAACTCGCCGGCAAGCAACCGCACCAGCTCGCGGAAATCGACCCGGTTCTCGGCCAGGTAGTAGATGATCACCCGCTCCCCCCCGAAAACGTGCTCCACATCCACCAATTGCATGGCCAAGCCGAGTTGGGCCACGTACTTCTGGCAAGTCTCCATCTCGCGGCGGGCCTGCTGGCGAATGCGGTCCAGCTCCCGGCCGTCCTCCGCCGTCATCTCGCGGAGGATCTGACCCTCGGACGGGTCCCTCAGGCAGGCCGCCGCCAGTTCCGTCGCCTCGCAGAGGATCTCGCCGTCTTCCAGGCCGCGGTCCGTGCGGGCAATGACCCGCGTGCCCCGGCGGTAGACGACATTCCCCTGGGCGGAGAATACCCCCAGGAAACGCATCACCCCGTAACGAACCACGTGGTTGGGCATGGTGTACTACGTCAAGGGGGCAGAGGTAAGGCGGAAGGCGGAGAAAATGTGTTTAACCATGGGGCTGGGCGTTGGCTACGTCTCACCAGGCGCCTTCTCCGCACCGCCGTCCTGCGGGTCGTGCCCCGCCTGCTGCGCATGGCGGGACTCGTATTCCTCACACAGCACCGAGGGGCATACGTCTTCTACCCCACACGTGGGGCAGACGATCCGAATCAGGTCCGTGCTGCTGAGCCGCAAATTGTGCGTCTGGCAGATCTCATACAGTTGGCGAAGGTGTTTGCACGGCATAAGACACTATTTTACCGCGCAGCCTTCCCATTGGGCAACCTTCGGGTAAACTGAGGAACCACCGAACTGCCAGGAGCCGGCCATAGGACCTATGGGACCTATGCGACCTATAGGACCTATTTCGGAGCCCCCTGATTTGTAAGGATCCAGCCGTGCGTTGGTTTCAGCACGAGTTGACGTTGCCCTCCTTTCCCAAGGGCTTCCACCCGATCACACACCATATCTTGGAGGCCCTGCCGGAGTTGCCGCAGGCCAAGGTCGGCCTGCTGCACGTGTTCCTCCAGCACACGTCCGCCTCCCTGACGATCAACGAAAACGCCGATCCGGACGTGCTCGTGGATCTCGACCGCGTGCTGGACGCCCTGGTCCCCGAAGATTTCCCCTATCGCCACGCGGAAGAGGGGGATGACGACATGCCGGGCCACGTGAAGGCGTCGCTGATGAGCAACTCGCTTTCGATCCCCGTCCGTGACGGCCGCCTGTGCCTGGGCGTGTGGCAGGGGATCTGCCTCTGCGAACACCGCCGCCGCGGCGGGCGGAGACGCCTGGTCCTCACCCTGCAAGGGGAGGTGCTGTGAGCCGGTAGGTCCCGCTTGCCGAGCGGAACTCCGGCACAGAAGTCCGGCGCTCTCGCTCACCCCGCACAGTCCCGCTCGGCAAGCGGGACCTACTTCGTGTTGCCCGGGGAATCGGCGGCTGGCTTGCGGGCCTGGCTTGCCTGGACGGCCGAGGTGGCAAGCTGCATCGCGGCCCGGATTTCCGCCGGGCTGAAATAGGGCGACGTCCCGCCCCCGGCCCGCCGCTGCTGCTTCGTGGCCAACTGCTGCCAGCTCATGTCGTTTTGCAGGTACCAGGCCGCCGCTTGGGCCACCCGCTGGCTGATCTTCCCGTCGCCGAGCATGCGGCAGAGTTCCTGCACTGCCGGCCGGTCGGTGAAGCTCTCGATGGGCACGATCGTGTAAGGCACGGTGGGATGGGGCTCCGTCTTGCCGTGCTCCAGGCAGACGGTGGGGACCTTCATGCTTTCGGTTTTTTCCGGGGCGATGTACATCATGCCGCCCATTCCGCCGCCCATTCCCATTCCGCCGCCCACTCCTTGGTTCCCGCGCCCGGCTCCGGCCCCGGCCCCGGCCCCGGCGGCCTGGGCCAACACGGGCACGCCGGCAAAGGCCTGCGGGAGCTTGACCGTGAGCGGTTTCTCCGTCTTGTTCTCGATGGTGATCCGCGCCTCGCGCGAGTCCTTGGGGACGAAGCGGACCGCCAGATCGCCGTTGCGCATGCCTTCGAACAGATCGAGCTGTTGGGCGTCGGCGGGCGGTGCCGCCGGGGCCGCGTTGTCCGGCCGGTCTGCGGCGGCCAACACCACCGGCACCAGGGCCGCGCCCAGCACTCCGACGAGCCACGTCCGCCAGCCACCCCGCGTCGCAGAAGAATACGTCGCCATAAAATCTGAGTCCTCGTGTTGTGCGGCCGGGCACCTGCCCATGCCCCGGACCACGTCCCCGCCGGGAGCGGCGACGATTCGGCCGATCGCCTTACCCCAGCGCGCCAACTGTACCCTAATTGGCCGGGGCGGAAAAGTCAAGGCGGCGGCTGGTGGCTGGTGACTGGCGGCGAGTGACAAATGGCGAGTGGGCAGTACCGCACAATGGGTGGACAGATCATTTTGCAAGTTTCAATCTGCAATTCTCAATCGGCAATCCGCCGCCCTTTGGCTCTCCACCGCCTCCTGCGGGCCAAGTACAATGAAGGGTTGTGCGCCTCCTCACCCCCGCGCGAGGTCGTGTATTGTGACCGATGGCAAAGACCGTGGCGAGGCGGTCGGGGCAACCGCGGCGAGCAACCCGGGGCTTCGCCGCGCCCTGGTGGCCGCCCGAGTCGCCGAAGAGAACCGCGGCCGCGAGATCGTCGTGCTCGACATGCGCGAGATGACCTCGCTCTTTGATTACTTCGTCGTGGCCAGCGGGACCAGCCGCCGGCAACTGCACGCCATGAGCGAGGAAATCGACCGCGTCTTGGAAAAGGAGCTGGGCGACCGGCGGTTGGGAATCGAGGGCTACCGGGAGAGCCGCTGGATCCTGCTGGACTACGGCGACGTGGTGGTCCACCTGTTCGAGCCCGAGACCCGCGCCTACTACGCCATCGAGGAGCTCTGGGCGGCGGCCAAGCGGGTGCCGCGGGAACAGGGATTAGGGATTGGGGATTAGGGATTGGAAGCCGCTCGCGGCTTTGCATGGGTCGCCGCGGAGACCATGCTATGCATGGTGCCCATCCGCGCGAAGTTAATGAGCATCCTACCCGACCTGAAAGATCGTTTTCGCCGGGCGCTGGCCGGTCTGGCCGACAAGCCGGACGAGTGGCTGGAGCTGATCCGCCAGAGCCAGGACCCGAAGTTCGGCGATTACCAGGCCAATTTTGCCATGCCGCTGGGAAAGCGGCTGGGGCGGCCGCCGCGGCAGGTGGCCGCCGAGGTGTTGGCCCGGCTCGACGTGGCCGACCTGTGCCACCCGCCCGAGATCGCCGGACCGGGGTTCATCAACCTGCGGCTGCGGGACGAGTGGCTGGCCGGGCAGCTCGCCGCGGTGGCCGGCGACCGACGGTTGGGCATCGTCCCCACCGCCCGGCCGCGAACCTACGTGATCGACTTCTCCGCCCCCAACGTGGCCAAGCCGATGCACGTCGGCCACATCCGCTCGACAGTGCTCGGCGACGCGCTGTGCCGCATCTTGCGGTTCCTCGGCCACCAGGTCACCAGCGACAACCACGTCGGCGACTGGGGCACGCAGTTCGGCATGATCCTTTACGGCTACAAGCACTTCCTCGACGCGGCGGCCTACCGCACCCATCCGGTCCAGGAGTTGGCCCGGCTCTACCGGCTGGTGCGGCAGTTGGCCGATACCCCTGCCCCCGAGTCGCCGGAGGAAGGCAGTGAGCTCACAGGCGGCGGTCGCTCGGAGGTGGCCCAAGCCGTGCTCGCCGAGACCGCCAAGCTCCACGCCGGCGACCCGGAGAACCGCCGGCTGTGGCAAGAATTCATGCCCTATTGCCTGGAGGAAATCGAGCGAATCTACCGGCGGCTGGACGTGCGTTTCGAGTACACGCTGGGCGAGAGTTTCTACAACGACATGCTGCCGGACGTGGTCGAGGATCTCCTGCGCCGCGGCATCGCCCGCACCAGCGACGGCGCGGTGTGCGTCTTCCTGGAAGGGGAGCCGGCGCCGATGATCGTGCGGAAGCAGGACGGGGCGTTTCTCTACGCCACCACCGACCTGGCCACGATCCGCTATCGCCTCCAGCGCTGGCGCCCGGACGCCATCCTGTACGTGGTGGACCATCGCCAGGGGCTGCACTTCCGCCAGCTTTTCGCGGCGGCGCGGAAGTGCGGCTATGAGGACGTCGAGCTGGTGCACGTCAGCTTCGGCACGGTGTTGGGCAACGACGGCCGGCCCTTCCGCACCCGCGAGGGGGACACGGTGGGGCTGGAGGGCCTGCTGGACGAGGCGGTGCGGCGGGCCGCTGCGATCGTCGCCGCCAACGACGACGCCAAGCCCGACGGCCCCGAACTCTCCCCCGCGGACCGCGCCCGCGTCGCCGAGAGCGTGGGCATCGCCGCCCTGAAATACGCCGACCTGGCGCAGAATCGCACCAGCGATTACGTTTTCAGCTACGACAAGATGCTGGCGATGAACGGCAACACGGCCACGTACATGCAGTACGCCTACGCCCGCGTGCGGAGCATTTTTTCCAAGGGGCAGGTGGACGCGGAGACGCTGCGGGCCGTGGGCGGGCGGGCACCGGGCGCAAGCCTGGTCGCGCTCGGAACGCCCGCCGAGCGGGCGCTGGGCCTGGAGCTGCTCCGCTTCGCCGAGGCGTTGGACCTGGCGCTGGCCGACTACCGCCCGAGCCAGTTGACCACCTACTTGTTCGAGCTGGCCAATCGTTATTCGACGTTCTTCGAGCAGTGCCCCGTGCTGCGGGCCGACACGCCTGAGCTGCGGCAGAGCCGGCTCATGTTGTGCGATCTGACCGCGCGGACGATCCAAAAAGGGCTGGAGCTGTTGGGGATCCGGGTGGTGGAGAGGATGTAAAATACGGGGGTCCAGATGACGCATGCCGACCTGATCTGGAACCGAGCTGCGATGCAGGAGGCGGGCGGCGTAGGCGAGCGAGGCGATCTCGCATTATCGGCGCTTCTTCGCGCCCACAACCTTGCCATGAACGGTGGCGTGCTTCAAGCCGTGGAGCTCTTAAGCGCTGAGGAGCGCTCCGACGCCCGAGACGGCTATCAGTTCTTCGGCCTCGCACCGGTAGCCGATCTGCTGGAGCATGCGCGCCAGCTTTTCGATGCGGGCGAAGACCTGGAGGAGCACGAACCACGGTTGGATAGAGAATACTGGCGCCTTGTTCCCGACGATACGGCGCTCGTTGAACGCTTCGAACAGCACCTTCGTTTGCATCCCTCCGACTTCGCGCCCCTGTAATCACTGCCAACACCGGCCGGCCGTGGCGGCAGGGCGGGCAGGCTCGCCCGCTAAACGCGTGCGGCAGTCTCAATCTGAAATCTCAAATCTGAAATTTCAAATCCCGGGCTCTGTCCGCGGACATTCATCCGCGGCTAGCGTCGTCGCCTCGTCGGCGATTCCCTTCCGCCGGTCGGCGGTCCACTGGATGACGTAGTAGAAGACGGGCGTGAGGAAGATGCCGAAGAGCGTCACGCCGAGCATGCCGGCGAAGACGGCGGTGCCCAGCGTGCGGCGCATTTCCGCCCCGGCCCCTACGGCCACCGCCAGGGGGATCACGCCGATGATGAAAGCCAGGCTGGTCATGATGATGGGCCGCAGGCGGAGCTTGCAGGCGGCCAGGGTGGCGTCGCGGCGCGAGGCCCCCGCCTCGTGCGTCCGCTTGGCGAACTCCACGATGAGGATGGCGTTCTTGCTGGCCAGGCCGATCAGCACCACGAAACCCACCTGGGTGAAGATGTTGATGTCCATCGCCGCGGCGGCCACGCCCAGCACCGAGAACAGCAGGCACATCGGCACCACCAGGATCACGGCCAGCGGCAGCGACCAGCTCTCGTACTGCGCGGCCAGCACGAGGAACACCAGCACCACCGCCAGCAGGAAGACCTTCATGGCCGTGTTGCCGGTGCCCAACTGCAGCATCGCCAGCTCGGTCCACTCCGCCTGCATGCCGGGCAGCAGCGCCGCGTCGGCCACCGCGGCCATGCGATCGATGGCCTGGCCGGAGCTGACCCCCGCGGCGGCGTTGCCGTTGATGGGGGCGGCCGGGTACATGTTGTAGCGGGCGATCATCACCGGGCCGCGGATGGGCACCACCTTGCTGAACGAGCCCAGCGAGACCATCGCGCCCTGCGCGTTGCGGATCTTCAGTTGCCGCAGGTCCTCGATCTGGCGGCGGTAGTTGGGCTCCGCCTGCACGTTGACCTGCCAGGTGCGGCCGAACTTGTTGAAATCGTTGACGTACAGCGAGCCCAGGAACACCTGCAGCGTGTCGAAGACGTCGCCCAGCGACAGCCCCATGGTCTTGGCCTGCGAGCGGTTCAGGTCCAGGAACAGCCAGGGGGTATTGGCGCGGAAGCTGGTGAACAGGCCGGCCAGCCCCGGCGTGGCGTTGCCCGCGGCAACGATCTCCTGGCCGACGTCCTGCAGGGCTTTGGGGCCGTTGTCCTGGCGGTCCTCGACCATGATCTTGAAGCCGCCGGCGGTGCCCAGGCCGTCGACGGGGGGTGCTCCGAAGATGCTGATGTCGGCCTGCGGGACCGCGGCGTGGAACTTGCGCTTCAGGTCCGCGGCGATTGTATCGGCGGAGAGCCCGGCCTTGGCGCGGCGGTGGAAATCGTCCAGCACCACGTACATGGCCCCGAAGTTCGGGGCGTTGGCCCCCAACAGCAGCGATTGCCCGGCCAGTGCCAGGGTATGCCGCACGCCGTTGTACTCGGCGCCGTCTGCGGCGTCGTCCGCGGGCCTGGCGATGCCCTCGATCCGCCGCATGACCTCGGCCGTCCGCTCCAGCGAAGCGGCGTCGGGAAGCTGCACGTTCACCAGCAGGTAGCCTTTGTCCTGCATGGGGATGAAGCCGGTGGGCGTGTGCGTGAAGCTCCACCAGGTCGTGCCCAGCAGGCCTGCGTAGACGACCAGCACCAGCAGGCTGATGCGGAGCGACATGCCCACCACCCGGCCGTAGACGCCGGTGAAGCGGTTGAAGTAGCCGTTGAAGACCTCGAACGCGTGGAAGAGGACGCGGTTCAGCGGCCGGTGGAAGAGCCAGGCGGCCAGTGCCGCGGCGGCGGCCACCAGCCAGGGGAAATACTCGCTCAGGGTTTCGCCCGACCACGGGGCGAGCCAAACCGCCAGCGGCGCCAGCCACGGCGAGAGGAACTCGTAGCCCAGCCAGAAGCCCAGCGGCGGGAAGGCCCACCACGGCAACACCTCGCGGGAGGCCTCTTCCACTTCCCGGGGGCGCAACAAGAGCGCGCTGAGGGCCGGGCTGAGGGTCAGCGAGTTGAAGGCCGAGAGCAGCGTCGAGGTGGCGATCGTCAGGGCGAACTGGCGGAAGAACTGGCCCGTGATGCCGCCGATGAACGCGCAGGGCACGAAGACCGCGCTCAGGACCAGGCCCACGGCGATTACCGGGCCGGAGACCTGCGACATGGCCTTGATCGTCGCCTCGCGCGGGGCGAGCCCGGTTTCGATGTGGTGCTCGACCGCCTCGACCACCACGATGGCGTCGTCCACCACGATGCCGATGGCCAGCACCAATCCGAAGAGCGTGAGGTTGTTCAGGCTGAAGTTCGCGGCCGCCATGACGGCGAAGGTGCCGATGATGGCCACGGGCACGGCCACCAGGGGGATGATCGCGGACCGCCAGTTCCGCAGGAACAAGAGCACCACCAGGGCCACCAGCAGCACGGCGTCGCGGAGGGCCTTGAACACCTCGCGGATCGACTCCTGGATGAACGGCGTGGTGTCGTAGATGATGGCGTAGTCCATGCCTTCGGGGAAGCGTTTCTTGAGCTTCTCCATTTGCTCCCGCACCCGCGTGGCGGTGGCCAGGGCGTTGGAGCCGGGCAGTTGGTAGACCGAGAGCGCCACCGAGGGGCGATGGTCCATCGTGCAGACCTGGTCGTAGTTTTGCGCGCCCAGCTCGACGCGGCCCACGTCGCGGACGCGGATGATCCGTCCGCCGGTGTCGGTCCGCAGGATCATGTCCGCGAACTGCTCGGCGTCGGCCAGTCGCCCCAGCGTGGTCACCGTGTATTGGAAGGCCTGGCCGTGGGGCACGGGCGGTTGGCCGATCTGCCCGGCGGCCACCTGCACGTTCTGCTGCTGGATCGCCAGCACCACGTCGTCGGCCGTGAGGTTCCGCGTGGACATCTTCTGCGGGTCCAGCCACAACCGCATGCTGTAGTCGCGCTGGCCCAGGTAGCTGATGTCGCCCACGCCCGGCAGCCGCGCCAGCTCGTCGCGCAATTGGATCGTGGCGTAGTTGCTCAGGTCCAGGTCGCTCTGGCTGCCGTCGGGCGAGAACAGGTTGATGAGCATCAGCACGGCGGGCGACTTCTTCTTGACCGACACCCCCTTGCGCAGCACCAGGGCTGGCAGGATCGGCTCGGCCAGCGACTCGCGGTTCTGCACCAGCACCTGGGCCATGTTCAGATCGACCCCCACCTTGAAGGTGATCGTCAGCGTGTAGGTGCCGTCGTTGGTGCACTGGGAGGACATGTAGAGCATGTTCTCCACGCCGTTGACCTGCTGCTCGATCGGCGCGGCCACCGTGTCGGCCACCACCTGGGCGTTCGCCCCGGGATAGACCGCCGAGACCTCCACCGTGGGCGGCGTGATCTCCGGGTACTGGGCGATGGGCAAGGTCCACAGCGCCAGGCCCCCGGCCAGCGTGATGATGATCGACAGCACCGAGGCGAAGATCGGCCGATAGATGAAGAAGCGGGAAAACATGGGGGCGGTCGGTTGTCAGTTGTCGGTTGTCAGTTGTCGGTGAAGTAGCCGCGGCGACCATGCTCAGCACGGTGCCCGATCCGCGCGAGGGATTGGTGATTTCAGATTTGAGATTCCGGCTCCGTTTAGCGGGCTTACCTTGCCCGCCGTTTGCGATTACAACGATTCTGTTTCGTCCGGCGGCACTTCGTCGTTTGGGGCCGCCGGCCGCCCATTGCGGCCCAGCAGCCAGGGGATGCCCAGCGTCAGCGGCAACAGCAACACGTCGCCTGAGAGGCGCATCAGCCGTGAACTGAACAGCCGCGAGCGGCTCACCCGGTCGACCACAACGAAAAACACGGGGGTCAGGAAGATGCCGAACAGGCTCACGCCCAACATGCCGCTGAAGACGGCGGTGCCCAGCAGCCGCCGCATTTCCGCCCCCGCCCCGCGGGCCACCAGGAGCGACGACACGCCGAGGATGAAGGCGGCGGAAGTCATCACGATGGGCCGCAGCCGCAGGCGGCAGGCGCCCAGGGCCGCGGCCCGCGGCGAGGCCCCCGCCTCCCGCTGCCGTTTGGCGAACTCCACCAGCAGAATGGCGTTCTTGCTGGCCAGGCCCACCAGTACCACGAAGCCGATCTGCGTGAAGATGTTGATGTCGGCCCGCGTGACGAATACCCCGACCACCGCGCACAGCAGGCACAGCGGCACCACCAGGATCACGGCCAGCGGCAGCGACCAGCTCTCGTATTGGGCCGCCAGCATGAGGAACACCATCAGGATGGCGAAGCCGAAGATATACATGGCCGTGTTGCCGGCCTGCAACTCCATGAACGCCAGCTCCGTCCATTCGCAGACGGTGGAGCGCGCCAGCTTCTGCTCGCCCAGCCGCTCCATGAGCTTGATGGCGTCGCCGGAGCTGGTCCGCGGGCCCGCCTGGCCCAGGATGCCGGCCGCCAGGTAGGTGTTGTAGCGGGTCAGGATCAGCGGGCTGTTGATCGGCCGCATGTCGGCCAGGGCCCCCAAGGGGGTCATGCCGCCCTGGCTGTTGCGGACCTTCATTTGTGCGACCTTTTCCACCTGGGTGCGGAAGCCGGCCTCCGCCTGCACGATCACCTGCCAGGTCCGCCCGAAGCGGTTGAAATCGTTGACGTAGAGCGATCCGAGAAAGACCTGCAAGGCGTTGTTGACGGCGGCCACGGGCACCCCCATCGCCTGACACTGCGAGCGGTTCAAATCGAAGAAGTAGGAGGGGATGCTGGCGCGGAAGGTGTTGAACAAGCCGACCAACAGCGGCACCTTGCCGCCCTGGCCGGTGAGGGAGCGGGCCGCCGCAGTCAGCCCGTCGCTGGCCTCCTGCAGCCGCACGGGGCCGAGCAGGTCGCCGCGGTCCTCGACCATGATCTTGAACCCGCCGGTCCGGGACACCCCGCGGATCGGCGGCGCCGGCAGGACCGTGATGATGGCCTCGGGGATCTCCGCGGCCACCCGTTTCCGCAGCGCGGCGGCGATGGCCTCGCTGTACAACTCCGGGGCGCGGCGATCGGGGAAGTCGTCGAGGATCAGGAACATCGAGCCGAAGTTCGCGGCGCGGGCGTTGAGCATGAACGACATCCCTACCACTTCCAACGCGTGCTTCACCCCGCTGTGCGGCTCCAGCACGATCTTCTCCACGCGGCTGATCACCTGGCGGGTCCGCTCCAGGGAAGCGGAGTCGGGCAGTTGCACGTTCAGCATCAGGTAACCCATGTCCTGGGTGGGGATGAATCCCCTGGGCAACTGCTGGAAGCCCCACCAGGTGAGCCCCAACAGCGCGGCGTAGACCAGCAGGGCCGGCCCCGGGAATCGCAACAGCTTGCGCACCGCGCGGAGGTACATGGCGATCGAGGCGCGGAAGCCGCGGTTGAACCCGCGGAAGCCCCACACAAGGATGCGGTTGACCAGCCGGCCGGCCAGCCAGCCGGCCGGCGCGGCGGCAGCGACCACGATCCAGGGCAGCAGCGTGCCGGCCCAGGCGCGGAACCGCTCGGGCCCCGCGGCCAGCAGCGGCTCCAGCCGCACCGCCAGCCACGGGGCGGCCAGGGCATACCCCAACCACCCCGCCAGGGCCACGAAGGCCAGCCGCGGCAGCGGCTCGTGCGTCTCCTGGTCGCGCGAGCGCAAGAGGATCGCCGCCAGCGCCGGGCTGAGGCTCAGCGAGTTGAACGTGGAGAGGATCGTGGCGCTGGAGATGGTCAGCGCGAATTGCTGGAAGAACCGCCCCGTGATCCCGCCGATGAACGCGCAGGGCACGAACACCGCGCTCAGCACCAGCCCCACCGCCACCACCGGCACGGAGACCTGCGACATGGCCTTGATCGTCGCCTCGCGCGGCGCCATGCCCTGCTCGATGTGGTGCTCGATCGCCTCGACCACCACAATGGCGTCGTCCACCACGATGCCGAAGAGCGTCAGGTTGTTCAGGCTGAACCCGGCCACCGCCATCACCGCGAAGGTGCCGATGATGGCTACCGGCACGGCCACCAGCGGGATGATCGCCGACCGCCAGTTCTGCAAGAACAAGAGGACCACCATCGCCACCAGCAGCACCGCGTCGCGGAGCGACTTGAACACCTCCTCGATCGTCTGGCGGGTGTAGGGCGTGGTGTCGAACTGGATCTGGTAGATCATGTCCGGGGGAAAGGCCTTGGCCAGCTCGTCCATCTTGGCGCGGATCCGGTCGGCCAGCTCCAGGGCGTTGGCATCGGGGAGTTGCCAGACTGCCAGGCCGACCGAGGTCTTGCCGTCCAGCCGGCAGCCGACGTCCTCGTTCTTGGCCCCCAGCACGACCCGGCCCACGTCGCGGATGCGGATCAGCCGCCCGCCGGCATCCGCGCGGAGCACGATGTCGGCGAACTGTTCGGGATCGACCAGCCGGCCGAGCGTGGAGAGCGTGATCTGGCAGGCCTGCCCCGGCTGGACCGGCGGCATGCCGATCTGCCCGCAGGCTACCTGGGCGTTCTGCTCCATGACCGCGGCGACCACGTCGTCCGCCGTGAGATTGCGGACCGCCAGCCGGTCCGGGTCCAGCCAGATCCGCATGCTGTAGTCGAGCTGCCCGAGGATCGTCACGTCGCTCACGCCCGGCAGGCGGACCAGCTCCTCGCGGATGTGCATTAGGGAGTAATTGCTCAGGTAGAGCTGGTTGTAGGTGCCGCCGGGCGAGTTGATGTTGACCGACATGACGATGTCCGGCGACATTTTCTTGGTGGTCACGCCCGTCTGCTTGATGACGTCCGGCAGCAGGGGCAGGGCCAGGTTGACGCGGTTCTGCACGAGCACCTGGGCCATGTTCAGGTCCACGCCGTGCTGAAAGGTCACGTTCAGCATGTAGGAGCCGTCGTTGGCGCACTGCGACGACATGTAGAGCATCTTCTCCACGCCGTTGACCTGCTGCTCGATCGGCGCCGCCACCGTCTCGGCCACCACCTCCGCGCTGGCGCCGGGATAGGTGCAACTGACGACTACCGTGGGCGGGGCGATCGGCGGATACTGCGCCAGCGGCAACTCGAACACCGCGATCCCGCCGGCCAGCGTGACCGTGATCGACAGCACCGCGGCAAAGATCGGACGATCGATGAAGAATCGCGAGAACATCGGCCGCTCAAGGGGGGAATCACTTGACCAGGGGAGGCCCCGACGGCACGGCCGGCTTGGCCGCCGGCGGGTCCGCCGCGGTCACTTTCACCTCCTGCGTCCGGACCTTCATGCCGTTGCTGGTAATCCGCTGCAGGCCGTCGACGACGACCCACTCGCCCGCGGCCACCCCCTCCTCGACCACCCGCAGGCCGTCGTCCTGGATCGCCCCCAGCCGCACGCGGCGGTAAGCCACCTTGCTGTCCTGGCCGACGACATACACCGAGTCCCGGTCCTGGTCGGTCTTGATGGCCCGCTGCGAGATCAGCACCGCCTCGTGCGGCAGCCCGATGGGCAGGCGGATCTTGGCGTACAGCCCCGGCGACAGCAGCCGGTCGGGATTGGCGAACACGCCCCGCGCCCGCAGCGTGCCCTGCATGCGGTCCAGGGCGTTGTCCACGAAATTGATCACGCCCTCGTGGGGAAACCCCGTTTCGTCCTTCAGCCGCAGGTAGACCGGCATCTTCGCCACCCGCGAGGACTTGACCTTGCCCGCGCGGATCAATCGCCGCACCTGCAGCATCGTCCCCTCGTCGACGTCGAAATAGGCGTACATCGGATCGAGCGAAACGATCGTGGTCAAGAGCGTGATGTCCGCCTGGACCAGGTTGCCCGGATCGACCAGCCGCCGGCTGACCTGGCCGCTGAAGGGAGCCGTCACGAGGGTGAAGCCGAGGTTCAGTTGCGCGGACTCGCGGGCCGCGTCGGCCGTCTTCACCGCCGCGACCGCCGCATCGCGGTCGCCCTTGGTCTGGTCGAAGTCCCCCTGGGCAATCGCGTGCTTCGCCAGCAACTCCTGGGCCCGCTTGTAGTCCAGCTCCAGCCGGTCCCGGAGGGCCTGGGCCTGCACCAGCGCGGCCTCCGTCCGGTCGACTTCCGCCTGGTAAACCCGCGGATCGATCTTGAACAGCGGCGCCCCCTCCTTCACTTCGTAGCCCTCCCGGTTCTCGAAGAACACCTTGTCCAGATAGCCGGTCACGTGGGCCCGCAACTGCACCGTGTTGACCGCGTCGGTGTATCCGTCGAACTCCTTGTAATTGCTCACGGTGCGGACCACCGGCTGGGCGACCACGACCTCGGGATCTTCCGCCCCGCCGGGAGGGCCGCCGGCCGCTTGATTGGCCGCCGCGCCGCGGCCGCAACCGCCACCGGCCGTCACCATCAGCAACAGGCCCAACGCGAGGAAGCGGAATATCCCGGGGCACCCGCGCTGGGATTTGCCGGGGGAACCGGCTCGATCGCGCCCTCTGCGCGACGCTAATGCTGGCCTCTTCATGGCAGAGCTTAACCTATCGTTGTTGCAGCGGCATACAGTGGAATTCTAGGCCCCAGCGCAGCCTGGGTGCGGGGAATTCCGGCGTGTCTGGAGGGGAAGGACTTCAGCGTGTCCGCAAAGTTGTCAATACTACCGTAATGTTAATACAGTTAAAGTAATTTAGCAAGCCAGTTTACCCGAGTTGCCCAATCGGTAGCGGGTAACATTTTGGAACCCTCGAACAGTAAGTTCGTGTCCTGATCGCCCTGTCACTCCCCAACGGAATGGCAAGTAAGTACCCGTTGATGGGGTATGCTAGGCATATTGCTTAGGGGTGGTTTATTATGCACCGCATCTCCGGTTTTCGCAGTTCTCGGCCGGGCAAATTGCGGGGCCTTGCTTGCTTTGCCCAGGTTGCCCAATTAAGATCAAGTAGGTCAGTTCCCGCGCGCCAGCGATGTCTGCGCCAGGGCGGGCCGCTGAATCCTTCGTCCAATTGACGCTCCCACTGGCGTGCAGCCTGCACCGGCTGGTGGGAGCGTACCGGCTCATAGTCCTGAATTAGGAGAACATACCCATGCGTTGTCGAGTTCCCGGCCTCTGGGCGGTCCTCGTGTTGGCGATTGTGGCCGCGCTGGCAGGGGCTTCGCGGGTGTTCGGGCAAGGCGGCGTGACGGTCGATGCCGAGGGCGTGCTGCGGTTGAAGACCTCCGCCGAGCCCGGCGGACGGCTCGCCAAGGAACATGCCAACGCGGCCCGCACCTCGTTGGGCTCGAAGGCCGCCGCCCTCAGCAAGCTCCGCAAGATCTCGCTCAAACACCTGGAACAAGCCATTTCCCAGAAACAGGGCGCGGTGAGCGACGAGATGCGGTACCTGGCCGGGTTGCTCCGCGTCCGCTACGTGTTCTTTTATCCCGAGAGCCACGACATCGTGTTGGCCGGGCCCGCCGAGGGCTGGCGGACCGATCCGCTGGGTCGCGTCGTGGGAATCCAGAGCGGGCGGCCGGTGGTCCGGCTCGAAGACCTGGTCGTTGCCTTGCGATGCTTCGCCCCAGGCGGCCGGCAGACCAAGCTGGTCGGCTGCTCGATCGACCCGACCCAGGAAGGCCTGGCCGCCACGCAACGCTTCCTCCGCACCACTCACCCCCGTTCACCCGCCGAAGTCCAGAACATCGTCGCCGGGCTGAGGGCCAATCTCGGCATGGAGACGATCAGCGTCTTCGGCGTGTCGCCCGAGACCCATTTCGCCCAAGTGATGGTCGAGGCCGACTACCGCATGAAACTCATCGGCATCGGCCTGGAGAAACCGCCGGTCCGGCTGGCCAGCTACGTGGACCGCGCCAACCCTGCGCAGGGTAGCCGCAACCTCCAGGTCCGCTGGTTTTTCACCCCCGACTACCAGTGCGTCCGCACCAGCGGCGACGGCCTGGCGATGGAGCTGGTGGGCGACGGCGTCAAGGTAGTTGGCGAGGACGAAGTGGTGGGGGCCGATGGCCAGCGGCAGGGTTCCGGGCACGTGGACCCGGCCAGCCATGCCTTCGTGGCCGCTTTTACGAAGGTTTATTCGGAACTGGCCGACAAGTCGCCGGTCTATGCCGAGTTGCGGAACCTGATCGACCTGTTGGTGGCGGCCGCGTACGTCCGCGACCAGGATCTTTATGGCAAGGCGGAGTGGAAGATGGAGGTTTTCGGCGACGACAAGCTCCTTCCGGTGGAGACCTACACCGCGCCGAAACAGGTGCCGGCGACCGTCAACGTCGTCTGGCGGAACAAGACGGCGATGACGCCCTTCGGCGGCGTGCAAATCGACCCGCTGGCCGCGCTGAGCTCCGAGAACCGGCTGCCCGACGAGGACGGCAAGCTCGCCAAGGTTCGCCGACAGACCACCCTCGGGCTGGCCAAGGGCCAGTGGTGGTACGACTGAGCGGTCAACCCTCTGCCGCATTTCTCAGCAACGTGTAGGGTCGAGCAAACTCAAGCCCTGGCGGGACTTCCGTCGCGGGCTCGCAGCCATTGTCGACCAGGCCCGGATCAGGGTTCGAACGGATTGCGAGCCCCACCACCAGTTTACCACCTATACTCTACACGGGGTGCATGCCAGCTCTTGTGAATTCCCTCAACCGGCACGGGTAATCTGGGGTGGTGATGAAGGGGTGGCCGGCGCGGGTTCGCAGGTGCTCGACGAGGCGGTTATCCTCGCAGAAGGCCGCCGCACGGGCCTGGCAGGATCGCTTTTTCCCCCGAGCGGGCCAGCGTGAGAAATGCGGGCTAGCCAAGCCCCGGCGGTTCCTGTATAGTATGCTTTAGGAGGCGGACTCTCTTCAAGACACCCGTTCTGCGACAGGTCCGGATGGCCTGGCGTGGGGACATCTTCGCTTGTTCAACCACTCATCAGTTGTTTCCATTGACTCATGCGCTCCCCTATAGGGGCCGAGCGATTTGTGGCGTTTGCGCAGGCCCGACGAGGGTCTGCGCACAGGTACCGTAGCGTTTGATACGCCACATGGGGGCCAGGGCGCCGCCGGCTTATTCGAGGGCCGGGCGTTGCTCCCTGGCCCCACTTTTTCCCCCTGCTTCCCCCGGTTACAATAGACGGCTGTTGCTGGCAGGCACCGGGTGGAATGCGCTGATGAAACATTGGGGGGACGTGGCGATCATCGGGGTTGGGCTGATCGGCGGGTCGATCGGCTTGGCTCTCCGCCAGCGGGCTCTGGCGGACAACGTCATCGGCATCGGCCGCCGGCAGGTTAGCCTGCGCATCGCACGCCGGGTCGGCGCGGTCACCCACACCACGGTCGACCTGGCCAAGGGGGTCGCCCGCGCGGAACTGGTCATCGTCTGCACGCCTGCCGGGCAGATCGTCGAGCACGTCCGCCAGGCCGCCGCGGCGTGTCCGGAAGGGACGTTGCTTACCGATGCGGGCAGCGCGAAACAGGCGATCGTCGAGGCCCTGGACGGCCAGTTGCCCCGCGGCTGCCGTTTCCTCGGCTCGCACCCCATCGCCGGCAGCGAGAAGGGCGGCCCAAGCAGTGCCCAGGCCAACCTGTTCGAGGGCCGCGTGGCCGTCTTGACCCCCACCCGCAACACCCGCGCCGAGGACTTCGACCTGCTGGAGGAGTTCTGGCAGGGCCTCGGGTCGGTGGTCCTGCAAATGTCGCCGGAGGAACACGACCGGGCTTTGGCCGTCACCAGCCACCTGCCGCACATGGCGGCTGCGGCCCTGGCGGTGACCGTGTCCGAGCCCTGCTTTCGCCTGGCGGGCGGCGGCCTGTTGGACGCCACACGCCTGGCTGCCGGCGATCCCAACCTGTGGCAGCAGATCCTGCTGATGAACCGCGGGAACGTGCTGACGGCCCTGGAGCAGTTCGGCGGCAATCTCTCCGCCCTGCACGCCGCCATCCGCGACGGCAACGAGGCCGAGCTGAAACGCTTCCTCACCACGGCGAAGAAGAATCGCGATGCTTTGGGAAGTTGACATCTACCCGGCCGACGGACAGCCGGACCTGCTGGGCGGCCAGGTGGCGGCCGCCAGCGCAGAACTCGGCTTGGCCGAGGGCCTGGCGGTAGCCGCCGCACGCGGCTACCTGATCCAGGCCGACCTGGAGGCGGGCCAGATCCGGCGGATCACCGACGAGTTGTTGACCGATCGCGTGGTGGAGCGGGCCGTCGTGGCGGCCGTGGGCGACCCGGTCCTGACCACCCCGCCGGCGAAGCCGCCAGCGGCTAATCCCCGCGACGCAGTCGCGGGGCTTTATTCAAACCCTCAATTTCCAACCTCTAATCCCCAATCCCCAATCCCTAATCCCTGCTTGCTGGTGCACGTCTTGCCCAAGCCGGGCGTGATGGACCCCGTGGCCCAAAGCGTGCAGGCGGCGATTAGCGACTTCGGCCTGCGGGCGGAGGCAGTCCGCACGCTGAAGAAATACTGGATCGCCGGCCTGCCGCAGGGGCGGATCCAGGCCCTCTCGGCGAAGGTCCTGGCCAACGACGCCATCGAGCAGGCCGTGGTCGGCCCGCTGGGCTTCCAGCGGCTGGAGCTGGGCGCGCCTTACCGGTTCCGCCTGGTCAGCGTGCCGATCCGCGACATGGACGACGGCCCCTTGAGCGAGCTGAGCCTGCAGAGCCAGCTCTACCTCTCGCTGGCCGAGATGCAGACGATCCGCGCGCATTTCCGGCAGTTCGGACGCGACCCGACGGACATCGAGCTGGAAAGCCTGGCCCAAACCTGGAGCGAGCATTGCAGCCACAAGACGCTCGCCGGCCGCATCCGCTACCGCGATCCTGCGGGAGAGCGGCATTTCCAGAACCTGCTCCGCGAGACGATCTTCGCGGCAACCGAGAAAATTCGCGGCGAGCTGGGCCCCGACGACTGGTGCGTGAGCGTCTTCCGCGACAACGCCGGGGTGGTGCGATTCGACGAGGACTACAACGTCGTCTTCAAGGTCGAGACGCACAACCACCCCTCGGCCTTGGAACCTTACGGCGGGGCGAACACGGGCATCGGCGGGGTGATTCGCGACCCGATGGGCACCGGCATGGGGGCCAAACCCATCGCCAACACCGACGTGTTCTGCTTCGCCCCCCCCGACACGCCCGCCGAGCAACTCCCGCCCGGCGTGCTGCACCCGCGGCGGGTCGCCAAGGGCGTGGTGGCCGGCGTGCGGGATTACGGCAACCGCATGGGCATCCCCACCGTCAACGGCGCCATCTACTTCGATCCCCGCTACCTGGGCAACCCGCTGGTGTTCTGCGGCAACGTCGGCCTCATCCCCCGCCACCTGTCGTTCAAGCAGCCCAAGGCCGGCGACCTGATCGTGGCGGTCGGCGGGCGGACCGGCCGCGACGGCATCCACGGCGCTACCTTCAGCTCCGCCGAGCTGACCAGCCAGAGCGATACCGTCTCCGGCGGGGCCGTCCAGATCGGCAACGCCATTACGGAGAAGATGCTGCTGGACGTGCTCCTGGCCGCCCGCCGGCGCGGACTCTACAACGCCGTGACCGACTGCGGCGCCGGCGGGTTCTCCAGCGCGGTGGGCGAAATGGGCGAGCATATCGGCGCCGTTGTGCAGCTCGATCGTGCGCCCCTGAAATACGAAGGACTCTCCTATACCGAAATTTGGATCTCCGAGGCCCAGGAGCGGATGGTCCTGAGCGTTCCGCCGGAGAAGTGGGAGGAATTGCGGCTGCTTTGCGAGTCCGAAGGGGTCGAGGCCACCGAGATCGGGCAATTCGAGGCGACCGGCCGGCTGCACCTGAAATACTTGGGCCGGACAGTGGCGGACCTGGCGATGGATTTCCTGCACCACGGCCGCCCGCCGGTCCTCCGCGACGCGGTCTATGAGCTGCCGGCGAGCGGGGCTTCGCACGCGCCGCCGCTTGCGGCTTCGCACACTCCGGGCGAAGCCGCAAGCGGTCCCTATACCAGGGCGCTCTTGGCGATCCTCGGTTCGCTGAATGTTTGCAGCAAGGAGTGGGTCGTCCGCCAGTACGACCACGAGGTGCAAGGGGCCACCGTGGTCAAGCCGCTGGTGGGCGCGGCCAACGACGGTCCGGGCGACGCGGCCGTGCTGCGGCCCGTCCCCGGCACATACCGCGGCATCGTCCTGGCCTGCGGCATGAATCCCTGCTACGGCGACCTGGACCCGTACTGGATGGCGGCCTCCGCCATCGACGAGGCGGTCCGCAACTGCGTGGCCGTCGGCGGCGATCCCGAGCGGACCGCGCTGTTGGACAATTTCTGCTGGGGCAATACCGACCGGCCGGAGACGCTCGGCTCGCTGGTGCGCGCGGCCCTGGCATGCTACGACGTGGCCACCGCGCTGGGCACGCCGTTCATCAGCGGCAAGGACAGCCTCAACAACGAGTTCCGTCCCGCCGGCGCCGAGCCCATCGCCGTGCCGCCCTCGCTCCTGATCAGCGCCCTGGGCCAGATCGCCGATGTCCGCCGCGCGGTGACGATGGACCTCAAAGAACCCGGTAACCTGCTCTACCAGGTCGGACTGACCCGCGACGAGCTGGGCGGATCGCACTTCGCCCGGCTGGCGGGGGTTGCAGGCGGCCAGGTGCCGCGGGTCGATGCCCCCGCGGCCCGGCAGCTCTTTGCGGCCGTTCACCGGGCCATCCAGGCCGGCCTGCTCCGCGCCTGCCACGACCTCAGCGAAGGCGGCCTGGCCGTGGCCGCCGCCGAAATGGCCTTCGCCGGCGGACTGGGCGCGCGGATCTCGCTGGCCGGCGTGCCTTGCGACGGCCACCCGCCTTCGGCGGGTACCCGCCCCGCGGCCGTGCGGCTTTTCAGCGAGTCGAACACCCGCTTCCTGTGCGAGGTCCGGCCCGCCGACGCCCCGCGGTTGGAAGAGATGCTCCGCGGCATCCCCCATGCCCGAATCGGCACAGTCACCAGCGAGCCGAGCCTGGCCATTCTCGACGGCACGACCGCTGTCGTCGAGGCCGCCCTAGCGACCCTGAAGGATGCCTGGCAGAAACCGCTGCGATGGTGAAGGAGTTTTCAGTTATCAGTTCTCAGTGATCAGTTGTTGCGAAGCCGCAAGCGGCAGACACGTCAGGTCTGAAATCTCAAATCTGAAATCACAGATTCTTCATGCCCCCCAACGTCCTGATCCTCCGCGCCCCGGGCACCAATTGCGACCAGGAAACCGCCTGGGCCTTCGAGTTGGCCGGCGCGAAGCCCGAGACCCTGCACGTCAACCGCCTGCTGGAGCGGCCGGCACTGTTGGCCGACTTCCAGATCCTCTGCATCCCGGGCGGCTTCAGCTACGGCGACGACGTGGCCGCCGGGCAGATCCTCGCCGTGCAAATGCGCCGCCACCTGGCCGCCGCCCTGGGGCAATTCAAGGCGGCGGGAAAACTCATCCTCGGCATCTGCAACGGATTCCAGGCCCTCATCAAGTCGGGCGTGCTGCTGGAGGACGACCCCTCGCTGGGCCTCCCCGCCACGTTGGCCACCAACGACTCGGGCAGGTATGAAGACCGCTGGGTGCGGTTGGGCGTCGTCGGCCCGCGGTGCGTCTTCCTCCGCGGCATCCAACGGATGTATCTCCCGGTGGCCCACGGCGAGGGCAAGTTCATCGCCCGCGACCCCGCGGTCTTCCGCCGGCTCGAGGAGGCCGGGCAGCTCGTGCTGCGGTACCTGCCGCTGGGCGTAAACGGCGATGGTCCCGGCCCGGGCGTGCCGTTGCCCTTCCCCGACAATCCCAACGGCTCGATGGGCAACGTGGCGGGGGTCTGCGACGCGACCGGCCGGGTGCTGGGACTGATGCCCCATCCCGAGCGGCACATCGACCCCACGCAGCACCCCCGCTGGACCCGCGGCGAGGCCGGCCCGGTGGGCGACGGCCTGGCCGTGTTCGCCAACGCGGTGGCGTACTTCCGCTAGGTCGAATTTCCTCCTAGAGAGAATTGGCGTTGCTCTCCCAACCGGCGGATCGGTACTATCTGCGACTGCGACCCGGCGGCCGGTGCAAGGATGCTTCTTGGGGACCCCCGCGACGCGAGGCATGAAATGGTCCTGGTGCGCACAATTGTTCTGCTTGTGATATCGAACGTCTTCATGACCTTCGCCTGGTATTCGCATCTCCGCAATCTGAGCGACAAGAAGTGGTCTGTCGCGGCGCTCTTGAACGAGGGTGGTATAATTACCGGCGTTGGGTAACGTTTCTTTCGATCACCGTAAAAGGAGGGATGACTATGGCTCTTTCCGTGAAGAAGATCACCCTGTGGCGCGGCGAAGTCCAGAACAAGCCCGGCATGTTGGGCAAAGTGCTCGGTCCGGTGGCCGGGGCCGGCGCGGACTTGCAGATTGTGATGGGTTATCACTACCACGGGGCCGGAAGCAAGGCCGCCATCGAGGTGTATCCCGTAGCGGGCAAGAAAGCGACGACTGCCGCGCGGGCTGCGGGGCTCAGCGCCTCGTCTATTCCGACGCTGTTGGTCGAGGGCGATGACATGCCCGGTTTGGGGGCCGCCATTGCCCAGGCGATTGCCGGGGCGGGGATCAACGTCGGCTTCCTGGTGGCCCAAGTGATTGGGACGAAGTTCTCTGCGGTGATCGGCTTCGAGGACGAGGCGGCATCCCGCAAAGCGGCGAGCCTCATCAAGAAAGCGGCCTCGTGTTAGCATCGCTGCCGGCTAGGATAGATGGAGTGCGTGGCCGCGGGGCGTGATCCACGGCAGCGGCAGGCTGGCCCGGCGAACAACCGCTTGCGGCCTGGCAGGCGGCAGTTGCCATGGCGAGCATTCGCGACGGAGAACGGGGGTTCTCATGTCCATTCATTTGCAGCGTCAGATCGACCGCCTCCGGCAGGATCTCCTCGCCGTGTGTGCCGCGGTCGTGGACCAGGTTCACTTGGCGGTGCAGGCGCTCTTGAACCACGACCAGGACCTGGCCAGGCGGGTGGAGCGGCAGGACCTGGAGATCGACCGGCGCGAAGTGGAAAACGAGGAAGAATACCTGAAAACCCTGGCGCTTTTTCAACCCGTGGCCGGCGATCTGCGATTCATCGTCTGCGCGTTGAAAGTCAACAATGACCTGGAGCGGGTCGGCGACATCGCCGTGAACATCGCGCGCAAAGCGCTGAAACTGGCCTCGCTTCCCCCGACGGCAATTCCCTTCGACCTGGCCGCGATGTCGGAAAAAGCCGAGGCCTTGCTGCAGGACAGCCTGGATGCCATGCTGACGCAGAACGTCAAGCTGGCCGCCAGCGTGTGTGCCAGGGACGTCGAGGTCAACCGCATGAAGCACGCGAACCGCGTGCAGGCGGAGGAAGCGATCCGCCGGACCCCGGGCTGCGCCGCCGCCCTGCTCCAACTGCTGGCCGTTTCCCGCAACTTGGAGCGGATGGCCGACCACGCCGTCAATATCGCCGAAGACCTTATTTATCTGGTCGAGGGAAAGATCGTCCGCCACCAGGAGCACCGCTAAATGAACCTGCGTGATTCCGGGAGGAGGGCGTTCTTCCTCCCAAGATCGTGCACGCTCATTTAGCTGCGACCAGGTGCTTGTGGAGCCAGTCGCCGGCCAGCTTCCACATCCGCGCGGAGAGCACGTGGCCCGCGCCCTCCTCGATGAAATAGCCGAACTGGTCCTGGGCTCCGGCCCGCCGGTACGCCCGCGCGATTGTCCGCAGGCCTGCGCGGACTTCCTCGATCGGGCTGCCGCCGTCGCGCTGGCCGAAGTTCAGGTGCAGCGCCCGGGGCGCGATCAAGGCGGCAATGTCCGGGGTGTCGCCGTACCGGTACAGGCCGGGGATGAAGTTCGGGAAACAGTGCAAGATGTGCGTGCGCTGGATGGCCTTGTAAGTGGGCAGGCAGCAGTTGCCGACCAGGCATTTCAGCCGCGGCTCCCAGGGCCCCACCAGCCAAGTGAAGGTCGAGCCCATCGAGTGGCCGTAACAGCCGATGCGGTCCGGCTGCACCTCCGGCCGGGAGCACAAGTAGTCCACCGCCCGGCGCATGTCCAGGATGTTCTTCCACGCCATGCACTTGCCCGCCACGACGTAGCGGAGAAACTCGAACCGCTCGTAGTCCCCGCCCTTGAGGTCCGCGTGTTGACGCTCGCCGAAGCAGAGGGCATCGGGGCAGAGCACGACGTAACCCTGCTTGACCAGGGCCACGCCCGTGTGGTGCATGGGCATTCCGGCCAGGCCGGCCGGCTCGACCTTGCCCAGTTGCCACTGGCCGTTGTGCTGATGCCAAACGGCCACGGCCGGCGCGGGGCGGCGGGCGTCGACGTCGTCGGGCACGAGCAGGTAGGCCGGGATCGGATCGCCGGGCTCCGCCTCGTAGGTCAGCGACTCGATCCGGTAGCCGTCCTTGCGAATCGTTTCGCGCAGCTTCGGCCGCAGGTCGCAGGGCTCGGGCCACGGTCCGCCCAGGCACCCGAGCAGCTTCTCCCGAAAGCCGGTCGCCGGGGCCTGCTCCGCGCATGCTGCGGGTCGCGGCGATACCTCGGCGCCGCTGGCGATCGCCGCCATAGCCGCTGATCTGGCCAAGAAAGCGCGCCGTTGAATGTCCTTTCGGTCCGACGGGGATTGCTCGGCCATGAGGTGGCTTCTCCTGTGGCGGCGGCAGGGTCAGCGGGAATTGTAGCCCGTTCCCTGCTTTGCGGCCAGCGGGGCGCTTGCCGATCGCCCGGCCTTGACCGACAATACGGCCCATGACCGCCAAAGACCTGCAAACCCGCCTGCGATTTTTGGGAAATCCCCAAGACGCCGCCTTCCTGGCAGGATTCTTCAAGTCCGCTCGCGCTTGCCATAGAATGGCCGTCGCGGCCTGCTCTCACAAGCGACAGGCACTTCCCTCCACCGAGACCCCCAGAGGAGACACGCATGATCCTTCGCAAGATCCTCACGGCTTTGGCGTTGGCGATTCTGCTCGGGTTCGGCATGGGCCGTGCCCAGAACCCGGCGGGGGACCAGATCGACTGGCAGCGGGCCAAACAGATTCACCAGAAAAAGCTGCGGGGCGAGACGCTGACTGAAGAGGAACAATCCTACCACGATCGGGCCGCGCGGGCGATGCAGGCGAAAGCCGGCAAGCAAGCGGACGACGGCATCGACTGGAATCGAGCTCAGCAACTTCATCAGCGGTTCGTCCGCGGCGAGAAGCTGACGGAGGAAGAGCAGGCGTATCACGACCGGGCGGCCAAGGCATTGCGGGCCAAGGGCGGCCCAGGCCAACCGCCGCCGCCCTCCAAGCCGCCGGTCGGATTGAAACCCCTCAGCGACATGACCGCCCAGGATCGTTACAAAAGCCAGGACGGCGGCCTCTACGGCGGCGGCAAGAACGAGCCGCCCCAAGCGCATCTCCAGGCCGCCATGAAACAGGCCAAGCTGATCCGGCCCCTCGATGCCGAAGGCAAGCCCTCCGACGAGGGCAAGATCGTGCTCGTCTCGATCGGCATGTCCAATACCACCCAGGAGTTCTCGGCCTTCGTGCGAATGGCCAACGCCGATACGGACAAGTCGCCGCGGGTGGTCATCGTCGATGGGGCCCAGGGCGGCCAAACCGCGAATGTTTGGGCCAACCCTGGCGCTCGCGACCCCTGGAAAGTGTTCGACGAGCGGCTGCGGCAAGCCGGCGTCACGCCCCAGCAAGTGCAAGCGGCCTGGGTGAAACAGGCCCTCCCCGGACCAGCGAACCTCGGCGATTTCCCCAAGCACGCCGAGGCGCTGAAGGGGCACATGGTGGGGCTTCTGGATCAGGCCAAGCGGCGGCTGCCCAACCTCCGCATCGCCTATCTTTCCAGCCGCATCTACGCGGGCTACGCCCGCACGCCGCTCAACCCCGAGCCCTATGCCTACGAATCGGCCTTCATGGTCCGCTGGTTGATCCAGGATCAGATCCGGGGCGAACCCTCGCTCAACTTCGATCCCGAGAAAGGACCGGTGAAATCGCCCCTTCTCCTCTGGGGGCCGTATCTCTGGGCAGACGGCGAGAAGGGCCGGAAGAGCGACGATCTGGTCTGGAAGCCTGAGGACCTTGGCCCGGACGGCACGCACCCATCCGTGAGCGGGCGGGAAAAGGTCGCCCGGCTGTTGCTGGGGTTCATGAAGACCGATTCCACGGCCAAGGGTTGGTTTGCCAGGGCCGCGCGGTAGGCGCGCCTGGCGGCGTGGCCGCGCGTGACGGAGATTGGCCGTTTGTGCGGGCCGGGATCACTCGATTCCTTCTTGCGCGCAAAGGCGCAAGGCCGCCAAGGCGCAAAAGGAACATGGAGTGCCTAGTACTGGGCGCCCGTCTCCGGGGCGCGCCACGCGGGCCGGTCATCCTCGCTGCTTGGTTTCGGATCGCCGCATTTGCCGATAGGCGAACGCGACGGTGACGGCGAGGAAGATTGCGAGGAAGGCCGCACGATACGCCGTCCAAAACGGGCTTTCCAGCCCGGCGTAAGTGCCAATCAGGTTGGGCGTGAAGGTAGCGACCCCCCATCCCATTACCCAAGCCGTGACGACCACCAGGCAGAGCATCACGACGAGCGAGCGAACGAACCCAATGCCACGCCGTGGTGAGAAGTTGGCCACCGCCGCAGATGCAAACACGAGCGATAGAGCAACGGCGGAGCCAATGGCGTTACCGGGAATCGCGCGGAATCCTGCCGCGCGATCGGACGGCAACATGTCCGTAGAGGCAATCTGCACGAGAAGTATCCCCCCCAATACTGCAAAAGGGATGCAGAATCCACAGAGAGCGAGAGGGATCGCCCAGGCAATCCCGCGGGCCACGCTGGCACGGCGCACACCCAGCGCGGCAGGACCCGACCGGGGAGGTGTCGCGCCCTGGCTCACATCTCGGGATCTCACAGTTGATCTTCCCTCGTCCGTGGCTGATGATTGCCGCTCACGCACCCTCTGCCACCACCGGATTGCGGAGCACGCCGAGCCGCTCGATCTCCACTTCGACCACGTCGCCCGGCTGGAGGAAGACCGGCGGCTTGCGGGCGAAACCGACCCCCGGCGGCGTGCCCGTGAAAAGCAAGTCGCCAGGACTCAGTGTGCAAATGCCGGAGACGTAGCTCACCAGCTTCTCCACCGAGAAAATGAACTGGGCGGTGCTGGAATCCTGCATCAGGCGACCGTTCAGCCGCAACTGGATCCGCAGGCGCGCCGGGTCGGGGATTTCGTCGGCCGTGACCAACCAGGGGCCGCAAGGCGCGAACGTGTCGAACGACTTGCCGGCCAACCATTGGCCGCCCGGCTTGTGAAGCTGCCAGTCGCGGGCGGAGACGTCGTTGCCGCAGCAGTAGGCGGCGACGTGGCCGGCGGCCTCGGCCACCGGGATATGCCGGCCGCCGCGGCCGATGACCACCACCAGCTCGGCCTCATAGTCCACCTGGCGGCTGAGGCGGGGCAGCACGATCGGGGCCTCGTGGGCCGTTACGGCGGTGGGGAACTTGTTGAACAGCACCGGCTCCGGCGGCGGCTCCGCGCCGCTCTCGCGGGCATGGTCGGCGTAGTTCAGCCCGATGCACAGCACCTTCTCCGGCGAGGGGATGGGGGCCAAGAGGCGGACCGGTCCGGCGGGCTGGGGCAGCGGCCGGCCGGAGGTCAGCAGCTTTTCCACCCGCTGGACCGCCGCGGGACCGCCCGCCAAGAAGGCCTTGGGGCAGCTCGGCAGGGCCGGGTCGGCCTGGTTCAGATCGACGATTTTCTCTTGGTGCAGGGCGGCGACGCGCGGCCCCCGCTGGCTGGCATAGGTGACCAATCGCATGACGGCAGCCTTTCTTTCGGTGCGGCGGGGGGGTGATGTGGGATTATAGCGGGCCGTCCATCCTTGCAGGAAGAAGCACGCTCATGGCTAATCTCGCCGATCGGTCACGATCCATCCGAAGACAGGGTCACAAGAGAGCTAGCTCGCGGAAGCTGAGAAGAATCCACCATTCGTGGTTCTCCATCCCGATTACCTGCGCGGCTTCGCACACTGCGGCGCGGAGCGGTGCAGGGCCGACTGCGGAATCCGCTTGGTGCGCGATGAGCTTCAGGGCCTGCGACATTCGTTCCGAGCGGGTTGCAATCCGCTCGTACTCCAGAAGAGTCGCGACGGCATGGCAAGCGGCAGCCCAGGCAGGCGCGGCAATGACCAGGAGGGCGATCCATCTGTCAACCAGGGGCGAAGACGTTACGGCCGCAAAGGGCGAGAGCTGCAGAACGTGAAAGGCCGTCAGAATCATGGTCACGAAGAACAGGCATATTCCCGCGTTCTGCAAGCAGTGCGCGGACCGAGACTTTCGGGCCGCATTGCGATGATGCCAGTCCCCTTGATCGAGAATCCAGTTGCGAAGAATGAACTGCTTGAGCGGCAGAAAGGGGAGTCCTTTGGGGACCCGGCGCAGCGCGTCGGCGATGATCCTGTCGAGGGATGTGAGCAACCAGTTCTTGGGGCTCGGGTAGAAGGGGAAGGGCGTTTTGGTTCCTGAAGAGTTAGGAAACGGAAACTCGCCGACCAGAACGGTGAACACGGCCGCGCGAAGTCGCTCCGCAATATAGCGATTCCGCAGCCATTTCTGATGGTAGCACCCGCGACGATTGGCCGCATAAAGGAACCATGCCGTGCCCAACGCGATAAACTCCAGCAGGCCGATCCACCACCCCCGCTGTCCGTGAAAGAAGACCTCTTGTATGACCGCCAACGTGACGGCCGCCGCCGACAAATAGAAGAATCCCCACCCCGCAACCAAAGAGCGCCGCTGATGCCACAGGGCCAGGCGGTCTGCCCAAACGTAGCGCGGCAGAAGCTGGTCAAGCACCGGCTGCAAAGATCCCGCGTCCAGCCCTGTTTCCCGCGCCGCCCGGGCCAGGTTTTCCGTTTCGCGCTGGGAGGCAAAGAGGAGTTCCGCAGGCTTGACGACGCCTTGTCGGTTGTACTCCGTCAGTTCCACGAATCCGGGTGATAGCGACTCGGCGGCCTCGGGCAAGACGACGGTTCGCGGCGGAGCAGTTCCCTGTGGATCGTATCCCAAGACCTGCGCCGCCGGGGCCTGCGAGTTCTTGGCGTTGATCCACAGCACGGTCTTCTTCTGCTCCAACGCATACTGCACGACCTGAGCGGTGCCCCCAATCCCCCCGGCAGGTTCGCCGTCCCAAATGGCGACGAGGATCTCGCAATGATCCACAACCCACTGGCCCGCGGCCAGATACCCGCGATTGCGGGTCTCGGCAGGAGGCTCTTGGCCTGTCGTTTCGTCCCGGCCTGCTTCCTGAGCGGGGTTTTCCAGCGCCACGACTTCCGACGCCTCGGCCAGCAGGTGTTCAAACTCGGCAAGGTCGTCGGGCTGAGCAAAATCGCGGCGGTATTCTTGTGCCGGGAATGGCAAGACCGCGACGAGACGGGCATCCGCCCGCCGGAGAACGGCCCGGGCAACGATCCGGTCGGCTCCTCGCGCCAGTGCCGAGATGACCGTCCAGCGCAGCGGGGTTTGCTCGCGATCGTCCAGCGTGGCCCCCAGGTGGTCCAAAACGCCGTCCACGACCCGCTCAACAACCTCCTGGCTGCCCAGGCTCCTGTGGCCGGTCACTCCGATCCGCAAGTCGTAGGGCAGGGAATAGATGTTCATCGGCGATCCAGTCTTCCATTGCAGGGGACGCGCTCGGTCGATCCAGGGCGGCAACCCTTGCGGCGATTATAGCCGCCACCGTGCGTGAAAGAAATATGCACCCCCAACGGTGGGGGCGAGAGGGGGTTGCGGTGCGCCGATCCAGCTCGTTATACTTGCGGCGCGATGCTGTTCCGGTAGCTCTCGCAGAAGTCGTGCCCCGTTCTCGCGGCGGATTCACGACCCGTAATTCTCTTGCTTCGGGCGTTCCATGACGATTATCTCCCGTTGAGCCGTTGCCGATGGCGCCGGTGAATTTAGAGTCGGGCGGATTTGTCGCCCCGTCAAAAGGCGAGCCTACTGGATGTACGCAAACTGCCTGAAGGTCGAGAATTGAGACGGGCGAGCGTCGCCAACCTATCCGGCGCAGCCGTTCCCCGATTACATGCTGCTCTTGACGACCCCCACTTGTACCAGAGCAGTGCCCGGCCTTTGTTTGCTGGCCGGAACACGGCAGGCGCCTCAGCGAGTCTCCTTGACCTTTGTCTTTTCCGCCGGCGCGGCACTGTTCAGGATGGCTTTGAACTCCGGCAGCTCGCGGAGCGGAGCCAGGTCCGGGTCCTTCGCAAGCTGGTCGAAATGGTTGAACCCGCCGGCGATTGCTTCGCGAAGCATCCTTAGAGCAAGATCAAATTGCTTCTGGCGATCGGCTTGCTCTTCCTTGGAAGGCGATGACTTGCCCTTGCCAATCGACGCGCCCATGACGCTGTAGAGGCAGGCTGCGTTGTAAAAACTGCCGGCCAAGTTCTTCTGGTGCTCGGGCACGTGCGGGTGCTTTTCCGCCAGCGCCCTGCGGATTGCCAAGGCGGCGAGGAGGGCTGTTTCGGCCTCCTTGGCGCGGCCGGTGCCGAGGTAGAGGGCTCCCAGGTTGTTGTGGCTGGCGGCCAAGCCCTCTTGACATTCGGGCATGTCCGGGTACTTTTCCGCCAGTGTCTTGAAAACGGCCAGGGCGGCGAGGAGGGCCGTTTCGGCGTCCTTGGTCCGGCCGTTGCCGAGGTAGACGTTTCCCAGGCTGTGCTGGCTCTGCGCCAGCGCGTTCTGATACTCGGGCACGTCGGGGTGCTTTTCCACCAGCGCCTTGCGCGTTGCCAGGGCGGCGAGGAAGGCCGTTTCGGCGTCCTTGGCCCGACCCGTGTCGCTGTAGAGAATTCCCAGGTTGCTCTGGCTAATGGCCAGGCCCTTCTGGTACTCGGGCACGTCCGGGTGCTCTCCCGCCAGTGCCTTGCGAATTGCCAGGGCGGCGAGGTAGGCCGTTTCGGCGTCCTTGGCCCGGCCCGCGCCGCGGTACAGGCGTCCCAGGTTGCTCTGGCTGACGGCCAGATTATCCTGATACTCGGGCACGTCCGGGTACTTTTCCGCCAGCGCCTGGCGAGTTGCCAGGGCGGCGAGGTAGGCCGTTTCGGCGTCCTTGGCCCGGCCCGCGCCGCGGTAGAGGACCCCCAGGTTGCCGTGGCTGGCGGCCAGGCCCTTCTGGTACCCGGGCACGTTCGGGTGCTTGTCCGCCAGCGCCTTGTAAATTGCCAGGGCGGCGAGGTAGGCCGTTTCCGCCTCCTCGACCCGGCCGCTGCCGCCGTAGAAGTTTCCCAGGTTGTAGTGAGTCGTGGCCAGATTATCCTGATACTCGGGCATGTCCGGGTACTTTTCCGCCAGCGCCTTGCGAATTGCCAGGGCGGCGAGGTAGGCCGTTTCGGCCTCCTTGGGCCGGCCGGCGCCGCGGTAGAGGACCCCCAGGTTGCCGTAGCTGGTGGCCAAGCCCTTCTGGTACCCGGGCACGTTCGGGTGCTTGTCCGCCAGCGCCTTGTAAACTGCCTGGGCGGCGAGGTAGGCCGTTTCGGCGTCCTTGACCCGGCCGCTGCCGCCGTAGACGTTTCCCAGGTTGTAGTGGGTCGTGGCCAGTTTATCCTGATAGTCGGGTACGTGCGGATGCTCTTCTGCCAGCGCCTTGAAGGCGGCCAGGGCGGCGAGGAAGGCCGTTTCGGCGTGCTTGGCCCGGCCGCTGCCGCGGTAGAGCTTTCCCAGGTTGTTATAAGTAATGGCCAGATCATCCTGACACCCGGGCATGTCCGGGTGCTGTTCCGCCAGCGCCTTTTGAATTGCCAGGGCGGTGAGATAGGCTGTTTCGGCCTCCTTGGCCCGGCCGCTGTCGCTGTAGAGGAGCCCAAGCAGGCCGTAGCTAAAGGCCAGATGGCTCTGATAATCGGGCACGTCCGGGTGCTTTTCCGCCAGTGTCTTGCAAATTGCCAGGGCGGCGAGGTAGGCCGTTTCGGCGTCCTTGGTCCGGCCCGTGTCGCTGTAGGCGTTTCCCAGGTTGTTGTGGCTGCCGGCCAGGTCATTCTGATACGCGGGCACATCCGGGTGCCTTTCCGCCAACGCCTTTTGAATTGCCAGGGCGGCGAGGTAGGCCGTTTTGGCCTCCTTGGTCCGGCCCGTGGCGCTGTAGAGATTCGCCAGGCTGTTGCGGCTAGCGGCCAGTTCATGCTGATATTTGGGCACGTCCGGGTGTTTTTCCGCCAGTGTCTCGCGAATTGCCAGGGCGGCGAGGTGGGCCGTTTCAGCCTCCTTCGCCCGCCCGCTGCCGCTGTAGAGGAGCCCCAGATCGCCGTGGGTAATGGCCAGGCCATTCTGATACTCGGGCACCTCCGGGTGCTGTTCCGCCAGCGCCTTCCAAATTGCCAGGGCGGCGAGGAAGGCCATTTCGGCGTCCTTGGCCCGGCCGGTGCGGTGGTAGACGCCTCCCAGGTTGTTGTGGCTACCGGCCAGATCCTTCTGATACTCGGGCACGTCCAGGTGCTGTTCCGCCAGCGCCTTGCGAATCGCCAGGGCGGCGAGGTAGGCCGTTTCGGCCTCCTTGGCCCGACCGCTGCCGTGGTAGAGACTTCCCAGGTTGTTGTAGCTAGCGGCCAACTCACCCTGAAACTGGGGCATATCCGGGTGCTGTTCCGCCAGCGGCTTCCAAATTGCCAGGGCGGCGAGGAAGGCCATTTCGGCGTCCTTGACCCGGCCGCTGCCGGCGTACAGCACTCCCAGATTGGCATGGCTAGCGGCCAGGCTACCCTGATACTCGGGCATTTCCGCGTGCTTTTGCGCCAGTGTCTTGCAAATTGCCAGGGCGGCGAGGTGGGCCGTTTCGGCGTCCTTGGCCCGGCCGGTGCCGCTGTAGAGGTTCCCCAGGTTGTAGTGGCTCTTGGCCAATCTATCCTGATACTCGGGCACGTCCGGGTGCTCTTCCGCCAGCGCCTGTTGAATTGCCAGGGCGGCGCGGTAGGCCGTTTCGGCGTCCCTCGCCCGGCCGGTGTCGCTGTAGAGCATCCCCAGCTCGCCGTGGGTAATGGCCCGGCCATTCTGATACTCGGGCACGTGCGGGTGCTTTTCCGCCAGCGCCTTTTCAATTGCCAGGGCGGCAAGATAGGCCCGCTCGGCGTCCTTCGCCCGGCCGGTGCGGTGGTAGACCCTTCCCAGGTTGCTCTGGCTAGCGGCCAGACTCTTCTGGCACTCGGGCACGTCCGGGTACTTTTCCGCCAGTGCCTGTTGAATTGCCAGGGCGGCGCGGTAGGCCGTTTCGGCGTCCTTGGCCCGGCCCGTGTCGCCGTAGAGGATCCCCAGGTTGTAGTGGCCCAGGGCCAGTTTATGCTGATACTCGGGGACGTCCGGGTGCTTTTCCGCCAGCGGCTTGGCAATTGCCAGGGCGGCGCGGTAGGCCGTTTCGGCGTCCTTGGCCCGGCCCGTGTCGAGGTAGAGGAGCGCCAGGTTGTTGTGACCGCCGGCGAGGGCGACTTCGTCCTCCGCCGCTGCCCCGGTCCGCGTTGCAAGGCCCGACGCGGCTCGAATTGCCCCTTGGAA
>Ga0326727_10005245_pt1 | contig 37389 bp, 32 predicted proteins | sample MB2enrmetagenome_FD_207643 | JGI IMG/M metagenome (GOLD analysis project Ga0326727, IMG submission 207643) | Lab enriched peat soil microbial communities from McLean, Ithaca, NY, United States - MB29MY | ecosystem: Environmental > Terrestrial > Soil > Wetlands > Peat | place: USA: New York... | reverse complement strand
ACGGCGCGGGAGTAGCGGAAGTAGACCGTGCAAGGTAGGACACACTGGTGCCAGAAGCAGTAGATGTTGGGCGGGGACTTTTCGCCGAATACGGTGGGCGTGACGCCTTCCGGGGCGAGGACCCGAAAGCGCCAGGTGAGGCCGCAGAGCCAGACCAGAGCCGAGACCACGCGTGGGACGATGGCCAGGATCAAGCGCTGGAGGAGGGTGAAACGGGGGCTGGGAGCGGTGGACACGTTTTAATTTTAGCGGAGATAGCGGAGTTAGCGGAGTTAGCTTTGAACTCTGCTAACCCCGCTAACTCCGCTTTTCAGCTATATCGCAGCCAGCGCATGAGCTCGGGGATGGTGGCGCGCTTGCCATACATGAGGATTCCCACGCGATAGAGGCGCGAGGAGAACCAGAGCATGGCCCAGATGCTGAGAATCAGCAGGAGAATGGAAACCGCATGCTGCCAGAGGGGCACCGTCGTCATGCCCATACGCGGAAGCACGATGTAAGGCGAGGTAATCGGACAGAGGGTAGCGGCAACGGACCAGACGGAGTTGGGGTCTCTGAGAAGCACCATAACCAAGCCCATGCTGAGATAGAGGGGGATGATGGCCAGCGCCATAAACTTCTGCAGGTCCTGCGAGGTTTCGCAGGTGGCGGCCAGCCCGGAAAACATGGCGCTGAAAAGAGCGAAACCGAGAAGAAAGTAGACGGGAAAGAAAATACCCTCCATCCAGGAAAAATGAAGGGCAAAATCGCCTGTGAGCGCGGTCGCTGCCAGGGTGGAGCCTAAGAACAGGATGGCCGCAACTGTCCAGATAGCGACCTGCGTGAGGCCCACCGCGCCCACGCCGAGCATTTTTCCGGCCAGCAGATCGTCGGGGCGGGCAATGGCCAGCAAGACCTCGAAGATGCGCGAGGTCTTCTCCTCAATGATGGCGCGGGCCATATCCAGGCCGTAGAGCATGATGGGCATGGAGAGCAAAATGACCATCATCATAGCCTTGTAGAACGGCGATGCCCCTTTGCTTTCGCCAATCTTGCCATCCTTGCTCAATTGGAAGGTCTCGATAGAGACAGACTTGAGAGCGGCATCGACATCGGCCTGCTTCACTCCACTGGCAATCAGACGCTCGTTTTCCACGGCGTGGTTCAAGGCGCTCCTCATCCCGCCGAGATCGACAAAGCCTCCGGAAGCCAAGGAGGTGTAGGAAGCAGTGACCTCTCCAGCCGAAGATGTGTTGATGGCCAGCACGCCGTCGATAGCCTTGGACAGGATCTGTTTCCGCAGGGCGTCCCGCTCTTGCTGGCTTGCGGGAGCGACCACGTCGACAATGAATATTGATTCCTTGTCGTCCAGCATGCGGCGGCGAACCTCGTTGGCCAGCGCCTTATTCTCGGCAACAATCGCCACATGCTTTCCGCTTTCGGCCTGGCGACTGGTGATGGCACTCCAGCCCATCAGCCCGACAATCAGCAACGGCACCATCACCGTGGAAACGATGAAAGCGCGGCCGCGAATCTGTTCCAGGTATTCGCGCCTGGCAACGAGAAGTATGTTACGCATCGGTCTTGCCTCCCACGGTCTGGATGAAAATCTCTTCCAGCGACGGCTCAACCAGCTCAAATCGGTAGATGGTTGCTGCGGCCGCGGCTTCATGCAGCAGCTTCTGGGCATTGCCGTGCGGCTTGAGCTTGATTTCGGCGTGGCCGGAGAAGTTCTTCGCCTCGGCAATCTCTTCGCTGTTCAGGAAGGCGGCGTCTCCCTCGAACTCGACGATCACGTGGTTGCGCTCGTAGCCGGCCTTAATCTGGCGCAAGTTGCCGGAGAGCACGGCCTGGCCGTTGTTGATGAGGCAAATCGAATCGCAGAGCTTCTCCACCTGGTCCATGCGATGAGTGGAAAACAGAATGGCCTTGCCCTGGGACTTTAGTTCGAGCAGCGTCTGTTCTATCAGCACGGCGTTCACCGGGTCGAGGCCCGCGAAAGGCTCGTCCATGACGATGAGCCGGGGATCATGGAGCAGCGTAGCAATGAACTGGATCTTCTGCTGCATGCCTTTGGAGAGCTCCTGAGTTTTTTTGTGGAGCGCATCGGCGATCTCCATGCGCGCGGCCCAGGCGCTGGAGCGCTTTTGCGCTTCCGCGGCGCTGAGCCCATGCAGGCAGCCGAAGAAGACCAGCTGGTCGAGTACCTTCATTTTTTTATATAGGCCGCGCTCTTCGGGCAGGTAACCGACCTGCTCCAGGCTGTGGCGCGCGAAGGGTTTGTCAAAGATGTTGATGCTGCCCGAGTCGGGCAGAGTGATGCCCATCATCATGCGAATGGAGCTGGTTTTACCCGCCCCGTTCGGTCCCAGAAGGCCGAAGATCTGGCCAGCATGGATGGCCAGGCTCAGGTTACTGACGGCAACCTTGTTCTCGTAGGCCTTGGTTACTCCCGCGAGTTCGACAACTGGCATGGAAACTCCTGCTGTTCAGTATGCTGTTTGGATTCAGGAAAATGCGGTCAGGATTCAGGTTAACCGGAGGGTCCGGCCTGCAATGAGTGTAGCAAAGCCTCTCCGTACAGGCTGCGCTTTGGCCTCAATCCAGCAATGCGCAAGACATCCAGCAGGAGAGTTCAAACGCAAACACTGCCAGCGCGATTCACACTCATTTCTTGCAACACAGGAATTAATTTCTGCCTGGGGCTGATTTTTTGGCCTATTACTTTCAGACAAAAATCAACACAAGTTCGCAAAAACGAGACAGTAAGTAGGAAAAAACCCGGAAAAACAGGGAAACCGAAGTGTACCTTCATCGATGCACGTGGACACTGATGAGGGAGGGAAAAAGATGGTACTCTATTTTGGCAATGTCGGATTACGATTTTTTCATTACCGAAGCTGTTGACGGGCCAGCGCACAAGCCGCAGACTGTTGCGGAGCTTGACGTGCGTCAGGCAGTGCTTGAGGATCTGGCATTAAAGATTCTTTACCTGACAGGTTCTATGTCCATCTCCGAGCTGGCTGACAAGACCCGGCTCAGCTATGAAGTGGCCAAGGAGCTGGCTTATCAGTTGCGCACGGAATTGTTCTGCCAGGTTACGGGAATGAACGCCAACATTCCCCAGATTTCCATCACCTCTCAGGGCAGAACGCGCGCCATGGAGCTGCTCACAAACAACCATTACACGGGTCCGGCGCCGGTGTCTTTACAGAGCTACGTGGAGCAAACACGCAAGCAGAGCGTTCGCAAAGTGGAGGTGCACGCGGAGGAGGTGCAGCGCGCCTTTGCGCATCTTGTGATTAGCAAAGATAAGTTGCGGCAATTTGGCACGGCGCTCAACTCCGGCAGTTCCATCTTTCTCTATGGCCCTCCGGGAACGGGGAAAACCACCGTTGCCGAGACCTTGTCGCGGGTGATTGCCGAGGATGAGGTTTGGATTCCATATGCGTTGGAAGTGGATGGCCAGATCATCACGATCTTCGATCCGGCGATACACAAGCAGACCAAGGAGTCGAAGAGCACGAACCGGGACGGCCGCTGGGTGCTGTGCCAGCGCCCCGCGGTGCTGGTGGGCGGCGAACTTACGGCCGAGATGCTGGATTTGCAATTGAACCCGGTGACCAAATTCTATGTCGCTCCCGCGCAGATGAAAGCCAATAACGGGGTTCTGATCATCGACGACTTCGGCCGCCAGCGGATTCGCCCCGAAGATCTGCTTAACCGCTGGGTTGTTCCCCTGGACCGGCGAATCGATTTTCTGGCCCTGGCGGGAGGGAAGAAGATAGAGGTTCCATTCGAGATGCTGGTTGTTTTTGCATCCAACATGGATCCGGCGGAGCTGGTGGACGCATGTTTTTTGCGCAGGATTCAAACCAAGATCCAGATCGGGACGATGTCAGACGACCAGTTCTGCGAGATATTTCGCCGCGTGGCCGAAGACAGTGGGGTGGGATATGACCCGGACATCCCCAAATATCTCATCGCTTTTATACGCGACGCACTTAAGCAGGAACTTCGCCAGTGCTATCCCCGGGATCTTGTGAATCAGGTTCTTTGGGCGGCACGCTACGAGGGCAAAAAGCCGCATATCAGTCACGAATCCATAGCGCATGCGGTGGACGCATATTTTCTGGCGAAGGGGTGAGGACGGGGCGCGCGGCAAAGACGGTTATGCGCCTTAGGCGAACCGCACGACGACATTCATGGCAAGCCCGAATCTCCTTCCGCCTGATCTCGCGAGAAATCAACGAAAAGCACATCTCAGGAGCTAAAGCCTTACGTTCTTTGCGCCTCTTGTGGCACGACTAAAGTCGTGCCCTGATACAAAGCACGAAATGCAGGTCCTTCGACTCCCCTTCGTTGCACTCAGGGTCGCTCAGGATAACAGCTTCAGAGTGACATGTTTGGTTTAGCATCTTGAGTGTGGCAGAGCTTAACACTGCGGTGATGTATGTGAAGGGCGTGGGTCCCAAGGTGGCGGAGATGCTGGCCGCCAAGGGGATTCAGACCGCCGAGGACCTGCTCTACCACCTTCCCTTTCGCTATGAGGACCGGCAGAATCCGCGCTCGCTGGACGAGCTGAAGCCGGGCGAGACGGCCAGCGTGATTGCCGAGGTGCGTGGCGCGATGCTGCTCAGGACGCGCAAGATGCCCATCTTCGAGCTGACCGTGGGGCAGGGACGGCTGGCGCTGAAGTGCATCTGGTTCCACGGCAGCTATTTGGAGGGCAGGTTTCACGCCGGGCAGACGGTGGCGCTGTATGGTCGGGTCGAGCCGTCTCGCTCCAGCGAGAATTTGAAGATGATTCAGCCACAGTTTGAGCTGCTGCCCGACGCCAGCGACGACGCGGAGACGCGGCTGTTGGAAGTGGGACGGATCACGCCGGTGTACGAGTCTCTGGGCGGGGCGCGGCTGGCCTCGCGCTGGCAGCGGAAGACGATTTTCCACCTGCTGGAAGGGATGCGGGGCGCGGTGCCGGAGTGCCTGCCGGCGGCGATGCTGGCGCGGCTGGAACTGCCGGAGCGCGAGACTGCACTGCGCGAGGTGCATTTTCCGTCAGAGGGGACGCCCCTGGCCCAGTTGCAAGCTTCGGCTACGCCTGCCCACCGGCGGCTGATCTACGAGGAGCTGTTTTTTCTGGAGCTGGGGCTGGAGCTGAAGCGCAAGCGGATGCGGGAGCGCGCCGGCATCGGCTTTCAGACCGGCGACAAGGTGCGCGAGGCGATCAGAGAGGTGCTGCCGTTTCATCCCACGGCGGCGCAGAAGCGGACGCTGGGCGAGATTGTGGCCGACATGCGCGCGCCCAGCCCGATGCGGCGGCTGCTGCAAGGGGATGTAGGCTCGGGCAAGACCATCGTGGCGTTGCAGGCCATGCTGGTGGCGATGGAGAACGGCTACCAGGCGGCGTTGATGGCGCCCACCGAGATTCTGGCCACGCAGCATTATCTGGCCATGCGCAAGCTGCTGGAGCGGTCGAGCCGCAAGCCGCGCATTGTGCTTCTGACGGGATCGCTCTCAGAAGACCGCAAGCGGCAGACGCGCGGCGAGATCAACCGCGGCGAGGCGCAACTGGTGATTGGGACGCACGCGCTGATCGAGGAAAAGGTGGAGTTTGACAGGCTGGGGCTGGTGGTGGTGGACGAACAGCATCGCTTCGGCGTGATGCAGCGCTTCAAGCTGATGAAAAAGCCCAATCAGGCGGAGCCGGACGTGCTGGTGATGACGGCCACGCCGATTCCGCGGACTCTGGCGCTGAGTTTGTATGGCGATCTGGATGTGAGCGTGCTGGACGAGATGCCGCCGGGGCGCACGCCGATTGTTACCCGGCGCGTTCCCGGCGAGATGGCCGAGGAGGTATGGGATTTCGTGCGCAAGCAGGTGGCCAAGGGCCGCCAGGCGTATATTGTCTACCCGGTGATCGAGGGCACCAGGGAGGACCAGCCGGAACTGGATTTCTCGCACGATGAGACGGAGGCGGGGATGGAGGCGGCGACCGCATCCCAGGCCAGAGCTGGGGCACCTGGGTTTCGTGGTTTCCCACCCTTGCCGCAAAAACAAGGGCACGGCAAGGATGGGGCACCCAAACTTAAACTCGTCCGCAAGGGAAAGAGCGGAGAGCTGTTTTCGAGGACCGCGCAGGAAGCAAATCCCGGAGCGAAGTCGGGGCTGAAGTCGGCCGTGGAGATGCACGAAAAGCTGCGCCATGGGCCGCTGTCCGGGCTGCGCGTGGGCCTGTTGCACGGGCGTCTGGATGCCGACGAAAAGGAGATCATCATGCGCCGCTTCCAGCGCGGCGAGATCGACGTGCTGGTGGCTACCACGGTGATCGAGGTGGGCGTGGATGTTCCCAATGCGACGGTGATGGTGGTGGAGCACGCGGAGCGGTTTGGGCTGGCTCAATTGCACCAGTTGCGGGGGCGCGTGGGCCGCGGGCCGGCGAAAAGTTATTGCATTTTGATAACCGGCGAGCGGGTTTCACCGCTGGGCGAGGAGCGGCTGAACGCCATGGTCCGCACGCAGGACGGATTTGAGCTGGCGGAGCTTGACCTGTCGCAGCGCGGACCGGGAGAGTTTTTCGGGACGCGGCAGGCCGGGTTGCCGGATTTTCGCGTGGCCAACCTGCTGCGCGACCGGCAATTGCTGGAGCTGGCCAAGATGGAAGCGGCGCGCTTTGCCGCAGCCGGAAAAAGCGATACGTCTGAAGCCACCGAGGCTGAGCGAAAGATGGTGCGGGAGCGGCTCAAAGAGGCCTGGCAGCGCCGCTATGGACTGGTGGAGGCCGGATGACCGCGCAAGCAACGTTTTTTTACCGGCGCCAAGCCAGTCATTCTGTAATGAATACAAGCAGATAAAACGATTAACCATTTTACATTGTTATTTTAACGATTTAGTATTCTCCATCGAAAAGAATAGAGATGCAACCGAATCCATCGGTGGCAGAAAGGATGTGACAAGATCATGAAACTAAAACTCCCCCTGTTATTAGTTATCGTGCTTTCTATTTTTTTCATTACCGGCTGGAGGCCGCATGTACCGCTCTTCGGATCGAAACCGGAAGTGGAAACCTTGCGGACCTCCCTGATGAGCGCCGTCAAAGCTGACAATACCGAAGAAGCCATACGGCTGATCAGGATGGGCGCTGACGTGAACTGCCGCACCTCAGCGAATGGCTGGAGCGTGCTGCATTTCGCGGTGCGGAACGGAAATGTGGAGATAGTCGAGGCGCTGGTGCGGGCGGGCGCCGATTCTGACTACACGGGAACCATGGAAGGGCAAACGGGCACGATCGTCTCCGAGAAGCCGCTGGAGATTGCACAAGCAGCGCTGGATCTGGTCAACCAGGTTCCGCCCTCCAGCATCGAAGAGACGCTCCGCCGAGGCGGGCTAGACGACCCGCCGCTCATCAAAAGCATGAAGGATCCAAAGGCCGCCGACCGCTATCTGAAGGTGGTCGAAGCGCTGACCAATGTTCACAATGAATCGTAGCTGAAACACTTCCCCTCCTGCGCCAAGCCTTCCGCCCAAACCTCGAAGCGTCATCCCGCTTGCCGGGGTGGAAGGCTGAACTTTCATCTGACAAACACCGCGCACTCTGGCGGCGAGAGCCGTGCGCCGTGGTGCGCCCGCCGCGCCCTCCTCGATGAATAGAGGCTGGTTGACCCGGCAAAGAGCGGCTTGATAACATCAGGACTGTGATTCTGTACACAATGCAGATAAATCCATAGGATTGTTCCACAGCATTGTCCTGCGGCAAGAGATCAAAGCCCGGCAGGATCGGCAGACTCCTGAAAGGAATGAAACACTGCAATGAGATGCAAGCCGCTGTTTCTTCTTGCTCTGGCACTTTCTCTTTTTTCCATCACCGGCTGCAAGACCGATCCGCCTTCGTTGATGCCGGCAGTCAAGGCCGACAACACCGCGGAAGTTATCAGGCTCATTGGGAAGGGAGCCGACGCGAACAGCCGCACATCGCCGAAAGGCTGGAGCGCGCTGCACTACGCTGCCATGAACGGCAACGTGGAGATTGTCCAGGCTCTTCTCAAGGCGGGCGCCGACCCGAACTACGCTGGGACCAAAGATGGACAGGCGACTACAGCCGCCCGGATGCCTTTGGATCTTGCGCAGGGAATGTTGAATGTAATCAGTGGGATACAGCCCTCCGAAATTGAGGCTGAATTACGCAAGAGTGGATTGGACGATCCGGCGTTGTTGAAGAGCGCGAAAGATCCAAATGCCGTTGATCGGTACGAGAAAATTGTGGTGCTATTAATTAAGTCTATGAAAGATAAATAGCGGAGGCGCGCCGCTCCTGGATGCGCGAATCCGCATGATTCAGCCCAAAGGCAGACAACGCCTATGCTGCGCGCTATCATCTTTTTCGCCGCCTCCGCCGCGTTACTGCCGCTGTCGTGGCGGTCGCTGAAAGATATACGCACTCACGGCTTTTACCGTTTCTTCGCTTTCGAACTGCTGCTGGGGCTGATTTTGTGGAACGCTCCGTTGTGGTGGCGCGACCCGTTCAGTTGGCGGCAACTGGCTTCCTATTTTCTTGGAGTTGTTTCCATCGTCCTGGCGGTAGAAGGCTTCCGGCTGCTCAAGGTGATTGGCCGGCCGGCGGCAACCAAAGTTGAAAGCGCCAATCTGGCCTTTGAGAACACCACGTCGCTGGTCACGGTGGGCGCGTATCGCTGGATTCGGCATCCCTTGTATGCATCGTTGCTGGCGCTGGCGTGGTGTGCGTATTTTAAGAATCCATCAGAGCCCGCTTCCATTGCCATGACTCTGGGCGCGAGCGGTTTTCTGCTGGCCACGGCGCTTGCCGAGGAGGGGGAGAACCTCAAACGCTTTGGAGCAGCCTACGCCGAATACAAACAGCGAACCCGGCGATTCATTCCATTTATTTTTTGAAAGCGAATTCATCGCGGCAAAGGCAGAAAGGCCAGCCTATCAATCGATTCCCGCGGCGCTTGCGCCGTGCATCAACTCGACGGGAAAGGTCTGGATCTCCAGGTCGATGCTGGCAATCTCGGCGCCGCATTCCTGCTGGTGGTTGCGGGTGCATTGACAGAGCTCGGTAAAGCGGATGTGCCCGCTCTGGCTCAGTTCCAGGCCGGCGGCAATCATCACGCTGTAAATATCGACGCAGGCCTGCCGCTCGAACTCGAACAACATATTCACGGTGCCGGCATCATTTGCACCGCGGCTGAGCACCCAGCCGCCACAGCCGAGGATTGCGCCGGTGAGAGTCTGTACCAAGCGCGAAGGTTCTTCGATGGAAATAGCCTTCATCTGCATGGCCCAGGGAACGTTCATCATCTGTGTTGGGTCGTGGGCTGGCAGTGTTTGTCTCACACATGCCTTATCGGAGCCTGGGATGCGCAGCATAACCATTGTTGCGGAGTCGCACGGCGCCTGACCGGCTTTGAGACACCTCTGCTTTCGGCGAGGCTCGAATGACCTGCGCTGGTAATTTGGAGGCGCGTCTATTCCTGAAGGGCAAGACCGCCCGAGGCCAGTTTGACGGCAACGCAAGGACAGCAACAGGGAAATGATGTAGCTTCATAGACAGTATGATTGTGGGTTCCGGCATCGATCTGGTGGAGATAGGGCGCATACAGAAGTCCATGGACCGCTACGGGCAGCGATTTCTTCGCCGCGTGTACACCGCGGCGGAGCAGGCGTATTGCCTGCGCAAGCGCAAGTCCGCTGAGAGCTTTGCAGCCCGCTTTGCCGCCAAGGAGGCCGGAGCCAAGGCATTGGGGACGGGCATCAGATATGGCGTGAATTGGCTGGAGATTGAGGTGGCGCGCGAGCCCGGGGGAAGGCCTATTCTCCAGTTTCACGGTCGCGCGGCCGAGATTGCCGCTCGCCTGGGAGCTCGCCGCGCGGCGCTTTCCATCACCCACACCGCCGAACTGGCTATGGCCAGCGTGGTGCTTGAGGACGGGCCTTGATTACGCCTTTTCTGCTATTCTCAATGCGTTAGCCACCTCATTTGACCCGAGGGGAGAGCCGTGCCAAGCCGCAAAGAAATTCAGTGGTCACAACTGAGAGTGGGGGCATTGGTCCTGATAGCCTCGACCATACTGGTCGTGCTGATTCTTCTCATGTCTGGGTCGAGCGGGGGGCCGTTTTCGCGCAAACTGGTGCTTCGCTCCTATTTTGAAAATGCAGCCGGGCTGAAGGATGGCGCGCCGGTAACGCTGGAAGGCGTGACCATCGGCAACGTGATCCATGTGCGCGTGGTGGCGGACCGCAACCCCACGCCGGTGGAGGTGACCATGCGGGTGGGCCACGAATACCTTAACCGCCTGCATACCGATTCGACGGCCTCAATCAACCAGGCGGGCGTTTTGGGCGACAGCTACCTGGATATCAGCTCGGCTCACGCCACCGGCCCCCCTCCGGCCAACAATGCCGAACTGAAGGCAGGCGGCGCGCCCAGCATTCAGGATGTGATCCGCACCAGCAACGAATCCATCCTCGAGCTCAACAAGCTGCTGCACAAGATCGAAATTACGGTTGATTCGATCAACTCCGGGCACGGCGCCGCGGGTGAGTTGATCAACGACCCCGTGCTGGCCAAGAAAATTGTAACTATTGCAAATGATCTGGAGACCATCACCGGCGCAATCTCCGGAGGCAAGGGCTCGCTGGGCAAGCTGATCAATGACGATGCGCTGTACAATCGCGTCAACTCGGCCGTGGACCGTCTGAACAGGATCACGATTGCCCTGGACGAGGGCAAGGGCAGCGCGGGCAAGCTGCTCAAGGACGATTCGCTCTACAACAACCTGAACGCCGCCGTCTCCAATGTCAATCAGATGGTGGCCGATATCAACGCCGGCAAGGGAGCGATAGGCATGCTGGCCAAGGACAAGGCCTTCGCCGAAAAACTGGACGACACCATCAACCGGCTGGACATGATCCTTAAGGACATCAACGAGGGCAAGGGCACGCTGGGGCAACTGGCGCAGAACCGTTCGCTATACGACCACGCCGACCAGACAATGGATCATGCCCAACTGCTATTGAAGAGCATTCGCGAGGACCCGAAGAAATATTTTGTGATTAGGATGAAGATGTTTTGAGCGGGCTTATCACATAACTGCGCTTGATTTACAGTCCTGTAGTGCTGACGTTTTCCTTACAGCGATAGAATCTTCGGATGCTGGATCAAAGGCTGAATTATCATGATTCGACGCTGCGAAGACCGCGATTTCGAGCTGATTTGGGCCGTCATCAATGACGGCGCTCAGGCTTATAAGGGGATCATTCCCGCGGATCGCTGGACAGAACCGTATATGTCGCGGGAAAAACTGCGGCATGAAATCGACGACGGCGTTGTCTTCTGGGGCTACGAAGAGAATGGAACGCTGACTGGCGTGATGGGGCTGCAAGAGGTCCAGGATGTGACCCTCATCCGCCACGCTTATGTTCTTACCAGCAGACAGAGGCGCGGGATTGGAGGGAGCTTGCTCTCTCATTTGCTCGCGCTTGCGAACAGTCCAGTGTTGATCGGCACGTGGGCGGATGCAGTATGGGCGATTCATTTTTACGAAAAGAACGGCTTTCAGTTAGTCGGCACAGAGGAGAAAAACCGGCTGCTGAAAAAATATTGGAACGTGCCCCAACGCCAGATTGAGACCTCCGTTGTTCTGGCTGATTCGAAGTGGCGTGAACGGCAGCGATAAGTTTTAAGGCCGGCTTACTAACTTGCAGGCTCGCGGCCACGGAACATCTTCCAGAACTCCACAAAACCTTTGAGGCGCACGACCTGGAAGTAGTCGCTTGCTACAAAGAAGAAGACGGTTGCCGCGGCCCAGACGATGTGCAACGCATCCGTGCCCAGTTGATCGCTGAAGGGCAGCGGCGCGGCTGACAACACCATGGCCAGCACGACGAGCGCCAGCTTGACGATGCCCATCACCAGGTTGATCTCGATCAGTTTGGCTGTCATGGGCTTACCGAGGCGGAGAGATTGACCGAGGGCGGAGAGCGGAGAGCGGTTCTCCAGCAGCATCACCAGCGGCGCGATGGAAACGGCCCAACTGACGAGCGCCCAAGCGGTGAAGAATCCCAGAGAGAGAAAGATGAGCCCCATGGAGTAGCCGATCAAGTCGGGCTCGGCAGCGGGAGTGATGGTTGTAGACGCGACCCAGGCGATGGAGTGAAGCCATCCCCAGACGGTGAAGAGGAAAAGAGCCAGCCATGCGGTCTGGAGGAGGAGCATCGAGAATGGCCGAAAACGCAGCGACGGTTCCATGCGTTTCAGCAACAAACTGCGGCCCAGGGCGGAGACGACGATCCAGGCGAGCGCGGCTACGGGAAGAAGCCATCGCATGACTTGGTGGATGTGAGGTTGGTAGAGCGCCCAGGCGTTGCTGAGTTGCACAGCGGCTACCCAGGGATTCTGGGGATCGAGAGAGCTGAGGCCCGAGGATGCGGGCGGCAGAGCGATGAGAATTTTGATTGCCTCGAATAAAACTACGACCACGAAAGGGATTCCAATGGTCCAGCGCCAGGCAACTTCGATAGCGGTGAGCGAAGGCCGCGCAAAGACCCAGCCCATCTGGCCGACGAGAGACTGAGTTCCGCGCAAGGGCTGCGTCATGATGCTTCCATTGAACAACTAATTGAAGTTTGTGGTATCCCACCCATTTCGCAAAAATCGCGAAATGGATGGGGCACCCAACTGTCTCGACTATTTGACTACCAGATTAACGAGCTTGCCGGGGACGATGATGACCTTGGCAACTGTCTTTCCAGCGGTGCGCGACAGCACCTTCTCGTGGCGAAGCGCCGCGGCCTCGATGGTTTTGACATCGGCATCGGCGGCTACGCGAACAACAGTGACCAGCTTGCCGTTGATCTGGACGGGAATTTCAAGTTCGTCTTCCTTGGCCAGTTCCGGATCGCTCACGGGCCAGGGAGCGCGCAGAAGAGTGCCTTCCTCGCCAAGCACTTCCCAAAGTTCTGCGGCAAGATACGGAGCAAAGGGCGCCAGCAGCAGGACCAGCGAGCGCAGCAACTCGCGCACCACCGGGGCGGGAACCTGGCCCGCCTCCAGTTGGGCATCTGATGATTGGATGTCGTTGACCAGCTCCATGATGGCCGCCACGCAGGTGTTGAAGTGCCAGCGGCCCTCGAAGTCCAGCGTTATCTTGGCGATGGTCTGATGCAGCTTGCGCAGGAGGGCGGCTCCGCCGTTTTGCGTTTTGGACTGATTCTGCGTGGCGGCGCGGGCGAGCGGCGCATACTTCGTGGTCAGCCGCCAGACGCGTGCCAGAAAGCGGCTCACTCCGGCGACGCCGTCCTCCTGCCAGTCGAGATCGCGGTCGGGAGGCGCGGCGAAGAGGGCGTACATGCGCGTCGAGTCTGCGCCGTAGCGGGCGACCATCTCGTCGGGCGACACCACGTTGCCCTTTGACTTGGACATCTTGGCGCCGTCCTTGATGACCATGCCCTGGGTGAAGAGACGTCGTGCCGGCTCGTCGTTGGTGATAAGCCCGAGGTCGCGCATCACTTTGGTCCAGAAGCGCGAGTAGATGAGGTGGAGAATGGCATGCTCCACACCGCCGATGTACTGGTCGATGGGGAACCAGTATTGCGCCTTCGCCGAATCGAATGGAGCCTCGGAGTTTTTCGCGTCGGTGTAACGATAAAAGTACCAACTGGAATCGACGAAGGTGTCCATGGTGTCGGTTTCGCGTTTGGCCGCGCCGCCGCATTTGGGGCAAGGGACGTTGACAAACTCCGGCACGCGGCTGAGCGGCGAGCCGCCCTGCTGGGTGATTTCAATCTGATGGGGCAGTACGACGGGCAACTGGTTGTCGGGAACTGGAACGAGACCGCATTTTTCGCAATGAATGATGGGGATGGGCGTGCCCCAGAAGCGCTGGCGGCTCACGCCCCAATCTTTGAGGCGGAAGGTGACTTTGGGCTCGCCGAAGGCGCCGCGCACAGCAGCCTCCTGCAATTGCCGCTGGGCCTCGGCGCAACTCATTCCGTCGTACTTGCCGGAGTTAACGAGGACGCCCTCTTCGGAACAGAACGGAAGTTCCTGCGACACGGCAGGATCGGATGGCTTAATCACCTGCACAATAGGCAGGTTGTACTTGGTAGCGAACTCGAAGTCGCGCTCGTCGTGGCCGGGAACGCTCATGATGGCGCCGGTTCCGTAATCGGCAAGGATGTAGTTGGCCACCCAGATAGGAATGCGCTGGTTGTTGTAGGGGTTGATGGCAAAGCGGCCGGTGGGAATGCCGTGCTTTTCGATTGCGCCAAGATCGCCGGCCTCGCGCGCGCGCTTCTGCTGCTCGAGTAGCTCCGCTACTTTCGCGTTCAAGTCGGAATCCGCAGCGGTGAAGGCCGCTACCAACTCGTGCTGTGGAGCCAGTTGCACGCTGGTCGCGCCGAAGATGGTGTCTACGCGGGTAGTGAAAACACGGATACGGGTTCGATCTGTTCTCTGTTCTCTGTTCCCTGTTCCCTCGTCAACTTTTTCCGCCAGGAAAAAGTCGACATCCGTTCCTTCGCTGCGGCCGATCCAGTTGCGCTGCATGGTGCGGACTTTTTCCGGCCAGCCGTCGAGCGCGTCGAGGCCGTCGAGCAACTCTTGCGCGTAGGCAGTGATGCGCAGGAACCACTGCACTAGGTCGCGCTGGTCCACTTGCGTAGTTTCATGGCGCCAGCAGCAGCCGTCGACCACCTGCTCATTGGCCAGCACGGTGGCGCATTCCGGGCACCAATTGACCTTGCTCTTTTTCCGGTAAACCAGGCCTTTCTCGTACATGCGCAGAAAGAACCACTGATTCCAGCGGTAGTACTCCGGAAGACAGGTGGCGATTTCCGTCGCCCAGTCATAGCCCAGGCCGAGGCGCTTCATTTGGCGCTTCATGGCGGCGATGTTGCTGAGCGTCCACTCGCGTGGAGGGGTGTTGTTTTTGAGCGCGGCGTTTTCGGCGGGCAGCCCGAAGGCGTCCCAGCCCATGGGATGCAGAACGTTGTAGCCGCGCATCCACATGTGGCGGGCCAGGGCGTCGCCGATGGAGTAATTGCGCACGTGGCCCATGTGCAACTGGCCGCTGGGATAGGGCAGCATCTCGAGCACGTAGTACTTGGGCTTGCCGCAGGTATCAGGCTCGGCCGCGTAGAGCTTGGGGTCCGCGGCCCAGCGCTGTTGCCATTTAGGTTCAATCGTTGCCGGGTCGTAACGCAGTTCGTTCTCTTCCGCCATGATTTCTCTAGTGTAAACGCGGCGGCGTTTACTGCGCGGGCTGTGGCGGCGGATTGGGGGCCGCAGGCATGTCTGTTCCTTCATCGCCGGGGCACGCAGAGGCGGGCGCGGGCTTGTTCACGATCTCGTAATCCGATGGCGGTTGGAAGAGTGATGCATCAGGCTCAGCCTGGGTAAAGTTTGTGAGTTCCCTGGTCATCTTGCCCGACTGCGGATTATCGATCACGCTGCGCGCCACCAGACCTCTCAGGCCGGGCGCAGTTGCAGTCCACATTTCAGTGGTGCTCACCAGTGGCGCATCGTTCCCGATTGCACCCGCTGGTGTTGTGAAGGTGGTCCGATGGCCACGCGCCTCAACTCCCTCGATGGTCTGGGTTCCCAAGTCTTCCACGGTGGGCTTGACACCCGAAACACCTGCGTTGTGGGGAATGGTAGGCAATACTACGTTGGTGGCGCAATTGCGCGGTGCGCCAGGCAGGGGCATGGCCGTCACCGTAACATTCTTGCCTGGAACGGTCCAATTGCTGTTGGTACGAGCTACGGGATCAAAGACGGTGACGCGCGTAATCGGTGTCTGGTTTTCCAACAATGGAATCGTAGTCGTAGAGTACATTCGGCGGCCTTGCGAATCCAGAGCAACCAATTCAGTTGACTCATGGGTGATGGTGGTTCCATTGACCAGCGTCTGGACGCGCGAATTCTTGTACTCCGCCGTGTAGGGCAGCCGCGGGGCGGGCGCAGGATTGCCCATCGTCACCGTTGTCATCCGGCTCCTGGGAGCCTGAGCTGAAACCGGCAGAGCCAAACCCGCTACAACTGCACACACGATGGCGATATTGATGCTCACGCGCATAACGCACCTCTTATGCAAATTTTGGCAACACACACAGTCTGACGCCGGACGAAAGATTCCGCAAGCGGGATTGTGGGAGCTACTTCACCAGGCTTAACAAAACTTTCACATTGCGCTCCTCGTCGCCGGGGGCTTCGACCGGGGTTTCGGCAATGAAGGCGGCGTGGGCGAAGCGGGAGTCGTTGAGCAGGCGGCGGAAGGGCTCAAGGCCCATGGTGCCCTGGCCGATGTTTTCATGGCGGTCGAGTTTGGAGCCGCGGGCGGCCTTGGCGTCGTTCATGTGCCAGACGCGGACCGCTTCGAGTCCGACGGTGGCGGCGGCCTGCTTGATGGTTTTCTCATAGCCCTCGGCGGAGACCAGGTCGTAACCGGCGACCCAGGTATGGCAGGTGTCAAGACAGACGGCGACGGGAGCCGATGGCTTGAGCCGGGCGACGAGTTCGGCCACCTGCTCAAAGCTGCCGCCGAGGGAGAACTCCGCTCCGGCGGTGTTTTCAATGAGGATGTGGAAGGGAGTTTGCTGCCAGGGCAGGCCGTCGATGGCTTTGGTGATGGATTCGGCGGCCAGCTTGAGGCCTTCGTCGCGGGTGAGGCCCTTCCATGAGCCGGGATGGAGGACGAGATACTCGGAGCCAAGAGCCAGGGCGCGCTCGATCTCGGCGCGAAAGGCAGCGATGCTTTTCTGGCGGATTTCGTCGGACTGGCTGCAGATATTGATCAGGTAGCCGGTGTGGATGACCAGCGGGGTCACGTCGAGCTTGGCGCGCAGCTCCTTCATGCGGACGCATTGTTTGGGGTCGACTTTGGGGGCGCGCCACATGCGCGGACTGGCGGAAAAAATCTGCAAGGTGTTAGCGCCGATTTCGCGGGCGCGCTCGATGGCGTTGGATGCGCCGCCGGTGGTGCCGAGATGGATGCCGATGCGCTTGGTCATGTGCATAGTTTATTGGATGTGAACGAGCTGGATTCGGCTTCGTGGAACATCGGATACCCCCACCCATACTTTGGACGCAAAATCCTTGTTTTCTTTAGGTTACAGACGGGGTTGCGCTGCAAAATATAGAAAACAATGAAGTTCCCTGCAAGATATTCCTGGCAAAGGAGTTACGGGCCGTTTTGGCCGCTATTGGCTGAATGGCGGCGCGAAAAGAAGGCGCCGGACGATTTTGAAGGAAGACTTCTGGGAATATTGTGCAACGAGGAATGGAATTAATCTGCAACCACCTGCAGTGCGGCCAAACGCTCGCAATTCGCACGCATGAGGTTCGTTGTCTCTAAAATCTCAAATTCGTGGCTTGAGGCGCTCGAACTGATGGCTGAGTACGAGGCAGTTCTCTTCATTGGCATTCAGGAAGTCATGAATTCGGGGAAATGCATCGCGAAGCAGGAAACCGGCACGAACGGTGGTGCAATTGCCAATGCGCAGCCAAATCACTTTCGGCGGACTTCCACGCAGAACGCTCAGTTCTGAAAAATCGGAATCCTTGGTGACGATGGAAAAACCGTTCTCTCCGGCATAATCCCAGACCTTCTCATCGGGCGTATTGACCAAACCACATTCTTCCACGTGTGCCGAGCCGGGATAAAGATCGATTATCGACGCAATCAAGCGCGGAGAGAGATTTTCATCCAGCAGGAGTTTCAAGCGGAGAGAATCTCGAATTTGCGTTCGCGGTCGGCGGCAAAGGCCAGACAGGCACGAATGTCGGATTCGCGCAGCAGAGGAAAGTCGGCGAGAATTTCAGCCTCGGTCATGCCGGAAGCCAGATAATCGAGGACATCGTAGACGGTGATGCGCAGGCCGCGAATGCAAGGCTTGCCGCTCCGCTTTCCAGGTTCAATCGTGATGATGCCCGTGTAGTCCATGCACTTTCAGGATAGGACAAGCGCCGCTTCGGCGCAAGCAGGACTGACCCGTTCGACAGGCTCAGGGCAGACTGTCCAGGCGGAGGCGTGCTTCCCGCATGGGATTCGTGGTCTCCCCGGTGCCCAAAAGCGAGGCACCGGGGGCACCCGGCCACCCGGCGAATTAGATATAAGACACCTCCCACTCTACTCCTCATTCAAGATCATTTTCTGGAGTTTCGCCAAACTAATTTCGCCCTCTTCCTCAATATTTGCTATGAGATCGTTTGCCAGCTTACGTCCCCCTCCTCGTCCAGCATAAGCAAGAGTTTCTTTTACCGACAGACGCTCTGTTGGTATTTGTTTCAAATATGCCAGCATATCTCCGCTACTGAATTTTGACCTCGTCAGCGAACGATCGATGACTTCGATACCGATGTACGAGATAGCATATAGGCCAACTCCCTTGAAAATGACAAAATCTCGCGGTCGCTTCCACGCTTCTGGCAACCATTTCTTCACCGCAAGCCAGTAATTCTTTATCACCTCATACTGTGCATCCGCATCTGGGAAATGAGCGAGTTTTGCGGAGCGTGATAACATATCTTTAATTGCATTCGCTAAATTGGCTATAGTTAATCCTGCGAGTGTCGCTCCCTTCCTTACTTTTCCACCTTCATGAATCATTCCCGCAAGAGGACTCTTCTTGTCCTTTTGCAGCTTCTGCACTATGTATAGTGAAGGATTCTTGTACTTAAGAGCTTTTTCTCCAAGAAGCCGAACTGTAATGTTTTGTAGATGACTAGTATTCATCCCCATCTGGTTGTCGTTGATATCACGAAACAGTTCAAGCTCGGCATTAAGATTCTCAAGCACGACCATACAAAAGGACGCTGAACGAGCTACCGGCTCCGTACCCTTTTCAGTCCCATTTGCAAACCATAGTCGATGATTTCCATCCAACCTTGAAATCACGATCTTCTCAGCGTCTCTTGGATCCTTAACAAATTCAAGTATCCCAAACTTTGCTGAATTCCTATGACTCTTTTCCCGAAAACGAAAATAGGTCTTGTCTCGAATATTAAGAATCATCTCCGGGTAAAACGCCTTTTTATTCTCAGTTTCGTATTGATATGCCTTTCGCGCATGTTGAACGCTGAGGTTTCGCTGGGTTCCTGTTGGATTGTTATCTTGGTCGAATATATCAGCTTTCGATATATCCGCTAGGTCCTTCAAAAGAGCGAATCCTCGATATGCCTTATGTCCTAAGCATGTACCTACAATCACTGGAAATTGCGGCAATGGATGGTTGCGAATTGCTTTCTGCGTCATTCCCCCTCCCCTATGCGAAGAGCAAAGTGTGAAGATGTTGCTTCCACTCGGCCCGCGAGTGGTCACTGATAAAAAGCACATAATTTGTGAGAATAATACGCGCTATCTTTCTTAATTCTGGCTGAGTTGGCTGAAGCTTTTCCAACACCTTAAATGCCTCCGGTGCTCCATGAGCAAGCTTCGATCTTAAATCGTATAGATCCGATAGCAATTTTGCCATCTCTTCGGCCTCTTTGCCTTTTTTAGCGGCAACCTTCGTAAGACAGGTCCCAAAGCGAAATGATACCTCAGTTTGGCTATCGAGAAGTGATTCCAAACTAATACATAGGTCCAGTAAGCTATCCGCCAGGTGTTTCCCTTGGGAATACCGCACGAATCGGTCAGCTGTGATGTGCATCCTGTCAGAAATTTTACCTCGTGCATTAAGAAACCGAACCAGCCACTTCGTCGCAGTGTCACCTGTAAGTGATTTAGCGAAAATAGGTGGCGTTGACTGGGAGAAGACTGAAAGCCGATGCTCTGCGGCTACACAATTCCCATCCACAAACGCGGCCGCGATATCAACTGAACGGAATCCTGAGATCGTCAGAATTGCCAATGCAAATTCAATGAGTATTGCGCATTCCTCTAGATCATCATCTGCTTTGAACGTTTGCGTGACTATAACAGCCATCGCTTCTGAAACGAATTGAAATCTGGCGCCCTGTTTATCAAACCGATCTTCTATTTCAAGACGTTCACGTGAAGACAAAAGCCTGATTGCACACTTCGTGTCTGCCCCTAGTAATCTCTTGGGGATAGGGTCGATAATAACGGCATAAAAATCAATCAGGTGCACTTGTAGACCTTGTCGTTAAATGACACCTATTGACTATATAGCAAGCAAGCCCGAATTTACAGGTTTCATTTTTAAGACCTGGGAAACACGATACTAGAAAAGCAACCGCAGGTCCTTCGACTCCCCTTCACTGCGTTCAGGGTCGCTCAGGATGACAGCTTGTTAGAGGTAAACGTTTGGGTCATATCATTAATCGTCGTCGTCCGTGGTGGATTTTTTGTGGTGGACTTTGAGCATGGCGGGGACGGGCTTATCGCCCATGGCGTCTTTCCAGAGGATCACGTTCAGCTTATCGGCGGGGGCGCGGTCGGCGTGGCGGAAGTCCATCTTCAGGCTTTCGCGCGCGCCGGCGGCGGTGGGCGGATTGGCGGTGTAGATGAGGCCGTTGTCGCGGTTCGTGTAGTCGGCTGTGTAGGCGGGCTGGTCGCCGGGGCCGGTGAATAGAATGGAGATCAGCGAGCTGAAGGCGTCATTGTTGTTCATGGGCGGGAGGCCGAGCAGCGACTCCATGGTGCGGATGACGCTGACGGTGGAGTAGAAGCGGCTGTCAACTATTGGAGCTTGAGTTTTGGAGGTTGCAATAGGCGAAGGTGCGGCTCCTGGAGCATTTGTAGCTGCGCCGCGCGGGGAGTATTTGCTGATGACCAAGGCGATGCTGCGGTGGGCGTCCACGTGGTCAGCGCCGTTCTGTGCGTCGTCTTCGAGGATGAAGAAGGCGGTATCGTCCCAGAAAGGCGAGTGGGAGACGGCTTCGACCGCGCGGCCAACGGCCAGGTCGTTGTCGGCAACCGACGATTTGGGAGTGGGACTGCCGGGACGGGTGCCGGCGGTGTGGTCGTCGGGCAACCGCAACTGGATGAAGTTGGGCATGGTGTCGCGGCCCTGCGCTTTGTCGGCGACCCAGTCCTTGAGGTGACGCAGAAAGACATTGACCCGTATTTGATCGGGGACGGCCAGGTTGAAGTCCGGATATTCGGGCGCGAAGTGGCCGACGAGCTGCGGCTTGGTGGGAACGTTGGCGGCGATGAGGGGGATGGGCCAGGGCCATTTGTTCTGGCCGCCGCCCCACTCGGCAGGCAAAGCTTCTCCCGGCGCAATGGCTTTGCGCGCGCAGTCGCGGCCTTGCATCAGCGGCCCCATCTGCGGGTCGGCGACGCGGGCTTCGTTGCAAAAGGTGGTCGAGATGAATTCGCCGAAGTGGTAGTAGGTTTTGCCGTGGGCGGCGAGATTGCCCCAGAGATAGCCGCTGGCGGGCTCGTTGACGTCGGGAATCTTTTCGAGCAGCGGATAGTTATTGGCCACCGCGCCCTCGTAGTCATAGGTGCGCTGAGCGCCGCGATAGTTCTGCTGCCAAGTCTTCTCCAGATAGTCGGTGCTGATGGCGGCGTTGGACCAGACGTGGCCTTCGCCGGAGACCTCGCCGGAGTCGAAGAAGTTATCCAGCACGCCGAATTGCAGAGCCAGCTTGTGCAGGTTGGGCGTGATCGCCTCGCCGTACATGGCCAGGGTGGGATCGCCGTTGGCGACAGGCTTGCCGTCCTGCTTCAGGTCGCCGAAGATCTGATCGTAGGTGCGGTTCTCCTTGATGATGTAGATGATGTGGCGGATGGGATTTTCGCGGCCGCCGGCAAAGGCGATTTTTTCTTCGGCGGCCTTCATGCGGTTGGATTCCAGCACCGTCTCGGTCCATTGCGGCAGATTCATTTCGATTTGAGCTTCGTCCAGGACTGCCAGGGAGCCATACAGGAGCGTGCCGATAAACGTTCCCGGAGATGAAGATCGCAATTGCCGGATGGTTTCCGTCTTGCGCTGAGGAAAGTTGTTCGGCCCGGTTCCCTTGCCCTTGTCAGTGGCAACGTAGAGCTTTCCGGCGGAGAAGGCCATGGAGATGGGCATCCACTCCGTGGGGATAAAACCGAGGGGTTGGACCATAGTCTGCCGGGCTACTTTGCGCGTCAGCTTCGTAGTATCAATCACTGCAACCGCGTCGCTGGCCATATTGGCTACATAGAGACGGCTGCCGTTGGCGTTCAGGGCCAGGGCCACCGGCTCGGCGCCAAAGTAGCTTTGGCCGGGAAGCCGCGCATCGAAATAGCCCTTGACGGAGAATTGGCCGGCGCTTACGCTCACGGCGGCCACGGCATCGCGGTTGGCCAGCGCCACGTAGAGCGTCTTGCCATCCGGCGAGAGCGCGAAGGCGCAGGGATGGGTTCCGGGGGCGACCGGGCTGGAGGGCTTGAGCAGGGCCAGCGTGCGGCCAACTGTTTTGTTAACCAGGTTGAGTTCCACGATCTCCGAGGCGTTCCACAAGGCGACAAATGCGCGCGCGCCGTCTTTGGAAACCGCCAAGGCAATGGGATAGGCGGCGGGAACGTCGTCGCTCTGGGAAAGATCAAAGCGCTTCTCCACGATGCCGCTGGCGGCATCGAGAAGCAGAACATCGTCGGAGAGATTGCCGGCGACCAGGAGTTTTTCAGAACCCGCGGAAGCGATGACCGCAATCGCCGCTGGGTAGGGAATGCCCTTGTCGCTTCTCACTACTCTGGGCAGCCTGGTCGTTTTGCCGGAAGCGAGCTGCTGGAGCGGCAGGGGAATGAAGCGCTGGGGCGCGATCTTGCCCGCCGCGAAGCTGTAGACCACGATGCCGCTGCCGGTTTCGTCCTTGCCGTCGCCGAGGGGGTCAGTCAGCGAGGCCATGCTCGCATAGACGCGGCTGCCGTCGCGGCTGAAGGCCAGGCCTGAGTAAAGCGTCTGTTTGGCAGACCGCGCCAGCGTGCGAGGGTCGGGAAAGTCGGAGACGGAGCCGCTCTGGGTATCGAGTACCGCCAGCGACTGCTCATATTGCGACTCGGCGACGCCATAGCCGGCGTTTACCGTAACCACATAGCGGCTGTCGGGAGAGACGGCCATGGAAATGGGCAGGCTGTTCAGCTGTTGTGGATGACCGGGAATCTCTCCGATCAACTGCTTGCTGGTGGGCAGATCGATGGTCTGCGCCGCAAGAACGCCGGTCCAAAGTACGAGGGCCGCATAGATAACCGCCAACCGCGCCGTAGTGTTCATGACCAAACTGTAACAAAAACAAGGCCGCCCACGGGTTACAGTCGTGTAACTTGCTAGTAATTGCCGCCAGATTTTGGCCATAGAGCGTTTGAGCCTGGCGTGGAGGCGCGTGCCAGGGTGGTTCCACAATTGCTTTACATCGAAGCCACTGCCGCTGAGTGGCTTTTTCCTCAAGAAAAAGCCACCTTGCTCGATGCCAGAGAGGGCACATATTTTGTGGAACCACTCCAGGGAAACGTTCGCACATTACCAATGGCGGGGCAGCCGTAATCAGGCGTTCTTTGCGGATTGTGCTTAGAATCTTCACATGAGCGAACCTATTGATTCCCTGACGCAGATTCTTACCGACATCATCCTGCCTAATCTGAAGAGAGTGCAGGAGAGCCAGGCAGAGCAGATCGCCGCCAACGACCGTCTGGAGAACGCCATCGAGGAACTGCGCTTGCATCTGGAGTCGCAGTTCGCACACCTATCGGCGCAGTTGACGGCCTGCCGGGCGGAGCTGGCGGCGGCGCAGGCGGCGTTCAATGCGGTGCATGCGCAGAACGGGATGCTGGCGCCGGACGGCAAAACGCTGATTCATTGAGCTGATGTTCCGCTTGCCGGCGCGCATACGCGGGGGAACGGTTATCGGGAGGCCGTGACGCCTGCAATAATCTTGTGATATGCGAACCGTGCTCACAGCGGAGCGGATTTGGGATGGGATCAAGCTGCTCGACTCGCCCGTGGTGGTGATCGAAGACGGACGGATCGCCTCCGTTTCCACGCGCGCGGCCAATGAGTTCCCCGGCGAGGGGCTGATTCACGACTTTCCCGGCGCGACACTGGCGCCCGCGTTTTTTGACGTACACATTCACGGGGCCAAGGGCCATGACGTGATGGAGGCCACCGCGGCGGCGCTCGACGCCATGGGCAGCTTTCTGGCCGCGCATGGCACGGGCAGCTTTCTCGCGACCACGGTGACCGCGCCGCTGGATGCGACGTTGCGCGCGCTCTCCGGGCTGGCAAAGCTACTGACGAGGCCGGCGGTTGAGGGACAGGCGCGGGCCATTGGAATTCACCTGGAAGGCCCGTTTCTTTCTCATACCAGGCGCGGCGCACAACCGGCGGAACACCTGCTCAAGCCCGACATTGCCACCTTTGATCGATTGTTTGAGGCGGCCGAGGGCCGCATCCGGCTGATGACGCTGGCGCCCGAGCTGCCGGGAGCCGTTGAGTTGACTGCACATGCCACGGCGCGCGGCGTGCGCGTCTCGCTGGGCCACTCGGATGCGACCGCAGCCGAGACCCGCGCAGCAATCTCTGCTGGAGCCGTGAGCGCGACGCACACCTTCAATGCGATGCGTCCGCTCGATCATCGCGAGCCGGGGATTCTGGGCACGGTGCTGACGTGCGACGCGCTCTATGCCGAGATGATTTGCGACGGCATCCACGTTGCGCCGGAGATGGTGAAGCTCTGGTGGAGGGCCAAGGGACCGGCGCGCGCGATTCTGGTGACCGACGCGATGAGCGCGGCAGGAATGCCAGACGGCGAATACAGGCTGGGCGATTTTACGGTGCAGGTGGCCAACGGGCGAGCCATGGCAGGCGGCGTGCTGGCCGGAAGCGTGTTGACGCTGGACCGGGCACTGGCGAATTTTATGGATTTTACCGGCGCGCCGCTGGAGCAGGCTCTGCGACTGGCGACTGTGAACCCGGCAGCGATGACCGGGTTGAGCGATCAGGCGGGTACCGTCGCCGTGGGAATGCCGGCGAATCTCGCGGCCGTGGATGGAGCGGGGAGGCTGGTGGCTTCCGTTGTGAATGGGCGGCTTGTTCGCTAACCAGCAGCATCCGCCAACCGCTGGGCTCGCCAGAGAGCGCCGTCGAGAGGGATGACGGCCTCGCGCGAGACCGGCATCAGGGGCGCGGCGGCATGGAGGCCGGCAAAAAAAGCTTCGCGGACAAGCTTCATGTGCTCGATGACGCCGCCGGTCCAGGCTACGGGGACTTCGCCGTCGATCTTGTGCTTGCGGCGGAGCTTGGCGCGGACGAGCAGGACAAACTCGACCAGGTCGGCGGCAGCCTGGGCAAGAACCTCTCGCGCGACGGGATCGCCGGCATCAGCCAGCTCGTTGATGGCCGGTGCAAGGGCGGCAAAGTCCGGGCCGGGCGTGCTGTCGCCCAGGTTGACGAGGTCATCCAGCCGTGGCGTGCCCCAGATTTCGCCAATTTTTTCAAGAATTTGCGTGGGTTGCTCGCGGTCCAGAGCCTTGAGCGCGCGGCGCAGGCTGTGCAGGCCGATCCAGTAGCCGGAGCCTTCATCGCCGAGATGCGAACTCCAGCCGCCGGCGCTTTCGCGGCTGGCGTCGGGCGCGCGGCCAATGGTGTTGGAGCCGGTGCCGGCAATCTGCAGGATCCCCGGGCCACAGCGGAAGGCCGCGTCGAGGGCAATCACCTCGTCGCCGACAACCTCGGAACGCTCGACTCCAAAGTCGTTGAAAACCGCCGTGATCCACTCGACGACTCCCGGCATGGAAACCGAGGCCACGCCTACCGAGGCGGCGCGGACGCCGGTCACGCCGGCCTTGGCGAAGGCCTCTTTGAGCAGGGCGCGCAGGTTGGCTTCAGCGGCTTCAGCGCCCACCCGCAGGCGCTTGATGGAGCCGCTCTGGGCGTGGGCCAGAAGCTTGTCACCGTCCATGATGGAGGCGCGGGTGTGCGTTCCTCCGCCGTCGATTCCCAGGATGATGTTCATTGGTTAATTGCTCCTTCGATTGCCGGAAACACCAGCTTATCGCATGGGGCGCGGGGGGCGGCAGAGGCTTAATACGCAGAGCCAGTAAGGAAGATGGGCCGGATCGCGCGATCCGGCCCATCGGATTTGATTCATCTTCTGTTGCAGGATAAGTACAGCATTTTACTGGCAGGCTGCCGTGCAGCTTGAATACGAGTCATTACAGGCGTTGATGGCATCCTGGGCTCCATTGGCGTCGTTTGTGGCATCACCGACGGTTGACTGACTCTTGAAGAGAACTCCCAGAACGCCTTTGACCACGGCGGTATTAGTTTGCGCTTTAGCATCGCTTTCGCAGGAGTTATAGGTTGACCTGCATTGCTGCTGGCAGTCGGCTATTGCTTGCTGCTGAGCTTGTTGTTGATCCGCTTGCTGTTGTGCTTGTTGTTGTACTGCTTGCTGCTGCGCCTTCTGGGCTGCCAACTGCTGAGCTTGTTGCCGATCCTGCTCAGCTTGTTGCTGCCGTGTCCGCTCCATCTCGTCCTTTTCCTGGGCGGTTGGGGCGAACAGATCCTTGTCGCCGCCACCACAGAGTTCGATGGCATGTGTGAATGCTTTGGCCAGACGATTGGCGGTCTCTTCATCGCGGAAGGAAAAGTCAAGTTCCTTGGTGGGGACATCTCTTTCCTTGGCCGGTTGTTTGCCCACGGTATAACTCGCGTGATACGTGAAGACCTGTTTGGAGGCGACCAGGCCCAAGGAATAGACCGCAGGCACGACAGAAACGGTAATCTCCGGGTGCGCATTCTCCGCATTGTCCCGGTTTATCGCATCCTGCTTGGATTCTACGCGGATGCTCTCAACATCCCGCAGATGAATAATCTTCGTATACACGTATCGCCTCAAGAGGTCGTCACCAGTAACCGGCTTTCCGCCTTCGATGTATGTATTATCGGCATCAACCTCAATCCTTATGAGGTATGTCTCTGTCGTCTGCAGGGTGCAGGCGGAAGCATCTGCCACCACCCCGGAGATGACATAGTATTTACGGAAGGTCTCGGCTGACAGATTGCTCCGGGTCTCGATATATCCAACAGAGCCCTGGTTGTTCATCCTATCCTGGATGAATTGCATAGTGGCGGCCAGGGACGGGCCGCTGTCGGCGGGTTTGGGCGGGGGAGGAACGGCCACCTGCGCAAGCGCTGGGGCGCTGAGCAGAGCAGACAAGGACACGACGAACAATACGCGCACAATATATTTCATGATCTTGCTCCTTAGGAGGGGTTCTTGTTGCCGCCACCACTCTGCGCTGGCGTTGTCTCCGTGATGATTTTGGTTACTGAACTGCTACCAGGGCAGGAACTTGCGACAGAACCAGCACTTCGAGCAGAACCCTGCTCAGGGTGTAAAAAGCCCTAATTTTCGATTTCTGGCCAATTTTGCGTGGCGGGGAAGCCATCGCAGCGCATCGATTCTCTAACAAAAACAGATGCCTAAAGGATTGAAAAGATACAAAAGAAAGATCGCTGATTTGAACGGCCATGGTCAGATAGCCAACTTTCGGGCAGTTTGAGTCACTGGCACCAAAACGGCATTGAATTGTTCAAATAAGCCCATCACAAGACCGCGTCCTGCCTTTGACCGATTATTCATCACAGCGGGGCGCGCACGGCCTTATCTTGTAAGAGCAGCTCTCCGCTTGAGGGAACAATCCCCCTGTTTGGGGAGGCGAGGAAGACGATGAGCGAGTTTTCAATTGTAACGCCGATACAATCCGGATTGCATCAGAGTGGATCGAACCAGAATGGATCGAACCAGAGTGGATCAAACAGGGGCCAGAGAACCGCGATGAGCGTGGAAGCGCTGGCGCAGTCGTTTCTGGACAACCTGATTTTTGTGCAGGGCCGCTCTACCGAGCGGGCGACGGTGAACGATCTTTATATGGCGCTGGCGCACACGGTGCGCGACCGGCTGGTGGAGCGATGGATTCAGACGGTGAAGAACTACCAGGCGCAGGATGTGCGGGTGGTCTGTTATTTGTCGGCGGAGTTTTTGACCGGGCCGCACCTGGCTAACAACCTGATCAACCTGGGCATCTACGACGAGACCGAGCAGGCCATGCGGCAGTTGGGCATCAGCCTGAACACGCTGATCGAGCAGGAGGAGGAACCGGGTCTGGGCAACGGCGGGCTGGGCCGCCTGGCCGCCTGTTTCATGGATTCGATGGCTACGCTGGATATACCGGCGATTGGCTACGGCATCCGCTATGAGTACGGAATCTTCAATCAGCAGATTCGCGACGGCTGGCAGGTGGAATCGACCGACAAATGGCTGCGGTTGGGCAATCCCTGGGCGCTGGAGCGGCCCGAGGATGCCTTTGAAGTGAAGATGGGCGGGCGCACGGAGAGTCGCACCGACGCCAAGGGGCGGGTGCGCGTGGAGTGGATTCCGCAATGGGTGGTGCGCGGGGTTCCGCACGATACGCCGATCCTGGGCTACCGCACCAATACGGCCAACACCATGCGGCTGTGGGCGGCGCAGGCGGTGGAGAGCTTTGACTTTGGAACATTCAACCAAGGAGATTTTCTGGGCGCCGTGGCCGAGAAGGTTTCGAGCGAGAACATCTCGAAGATTCTCTATCCCAACGATACGGGCTTCCAGGGCAAGCAATTGCGGCTGGAGCAACAGTTCTTCTTCGTCTCCTGTTCGTTGCAGCACATTGTGAAGATCCAGGTAACGCAACACCGTCCGCTGGCCGAGCTGCACCGCAACTTCGCCATCCAGATGAACGACACGCACCCAGCGATCTCGGTGGCGGAGCTGATGCGCCTGCTGATCGACGAGCACGACATGGAGTGGGACGCGGCCTGGCACGTGACCGAGAACACGCTCTCCTACACCAACCACACGCTGATGCCGGAGGCGCTGGAGCAGTGGCCGTTGAACCTATTCGGAGCGCTGCTGCCGCGCCACCTGGAGATCATCGACGAGATCAACCGGCGGCATCTGGAAAATGTACGGAAGAAGTTCCCCGGCGATGAGGGGCGGGTGCAGCGGCTTTCGCTGATCAATGAAGACGGCGACAAGTTCGTGCGCATGGCGAACCTGGCCGCTTTGGGAAGCCATGCCATCAACGGCGTGGCCGAACTGCATACAGCACTGCTGAAAACCCATGTGCTGAGCGACTTTTACGCGCTGACGCCGGAGAAGTTCAGCAATAAGACCAACGGCGTGACGCCGCGGCGCTGGATGGTGTTGAGCAATCCGCGGCTGGCAACCCTGCTGACCGCGCGGCTCGGCCCGGGCTGGATTTATGACCTGGAAAAGGTGCGCCGGCTGGAGCCGCTGGTTGATGACAAGGAGTTCCGCGCGGAGTGGCGCGCCATCAAGCGGGAGAACAAGCTGCAGCTTTCCGCATACATTCAGGAGCGGCTGGGAATTACCACCGATCCGGAATCGATCTTCGACGTGCTGGTGAAGCGGCTTCATGAGTACAAGCGGCAGCACCTGCTGATTCTGTACATCCTTACGCTCTACAAGCGCATTCAGCGCGACCCGGATCTGGATGTGACGCCGCGGACCTTCATCTTCGGCGGCAAGGCGGCGCCCGGCTATCAGATGGCCAAGCTGATCATCAAGCTGATTCATTCGGTGGGCGAAGCCATCAACTCCGATCCGCTGGTTAGGGGCCGGCTGAAAGTGGTTTTTCTGCCTGATTACAACGTGAAGCTGGGACAGAGGGTGTATCCCGCCGCGGATTTGAGCGAGCAGATTTCGCTGGCCGGCAAGGAAGCTTCGGGAACCGGGAACATGAAGTTTGCCATGAACGGCGCAGTGACCATCGGCACGCTGGACGGAGCCAATGTCGAAATCCGCGAGGAGGTGGGCGCGGAGAACTTCTACCTCTTTGGGCTGACCGCCCCCGAGGTGGAGAGCCGCAAGCGAGAGGGTTACAAACCGCGCGCCATCTTTGAGGCCAACACCATGCTCCACGAGGTTCTCGATTCGCTTTCCAACGGCGATTTTTCGCGCGGCGACAAGGCGCTCTTCGAGCCGCTCATCAACTCCCTGCTGACCACGGACGAGTATATGCTGCTGGCGGATTATCAGGCTTATGTCGATTGCCAGGACCAGGTGAGCGCGGCCTACAAAGACCAGGAAGCATGGACGCGCATGTCGATACTGAACGTGGCGCGCATCGGGAAATTTTCCAGCGACCGGGCGATCCGCGACTATTGCGCCGACATCTGGAAGACGTGGCCGGTGAAGATTCAGTTGTAGGCGCTGATGAAGGGACAGCGATTGTGGTATTGTTCCCACATGGAACGCCGACGCTGTTTTTTTGCCACTCTTCTATTTGTCTTTGCCGCAACCCTCACACTTGCGCAGAACCCCGCGCCCACGCCGCCGATGGGGTGGAACAGTTGGGATGCCTACGGGCTGACCATCAACGAAGCTGACTTCAAGGCCAATGCCACGGTGCTGGCCGGCTTCAAGCAGTTCGGCTGGCAGTATGCGGTGATCGACGAGGGGTGGTACATGGAAAACCCCGACGGCCGCAACCTGGCGGAAAGAAAATACCTGCTGGACGGGGACGGAATTCTGATTCCGGTGCCCAGCCGCTTCCCTTCCTCGGCGGACGGCGCGGGATTCAAGCCGCTGGCCGACTGGGTTCACAAGCAGGGGCTGAAGTTCGGCATCCATATTGTGCGCGGGATTCCGCGCGATGCGGTGAAGGCGAATCTGTCCATTGCGGGATCGAGCTTTCACGCCGCGGATGCCGCCGATCTCAATTCGCCCTGCGGGTGGGATGACGGAAACTGGGGCGTCGCCGACAACGCAGCCGGGCAGGCCTACTACGACTCGATGCTGAAGCTCTATGCGGGCTGGGGGCTGGATTTCATCAAAGTGGATTGCATCAGCGACCACCCCTACCGGCCCACGGAGATTCGCCAGATTGCAGAGGCGATTCGCAAAACGGGGCGGCCGATAGTGCTGAGCCTTTCGCCGGGGCCGACGCAACTGGAACACGCCGCCGAGGTAGCTGAGTATGCGCAGATGTGGCGCATTACCAACGATCACTGGGACGCATGGAGCTTCCCCCGGCATTCCGGCGACGACGAGTATCCTTTCGGCCTGCGCGGCGAGTTCGACCGGCTGGCCAAATGGTTTATGTATGCGCGGGATGGCAACTGGCCGGACGCGGATATGCTGCCGTGGGGCTGGCTGGGGCCGCATCCGGGCATGGGCGAGCCGCGGCAGTCGCGGCTGACGCATGACGAGCAGAGGACCGAGCTCGCGCTGTGGGCGATTGCGCGCTCACCGCTGATTCTGGGCGCAAATCTGACCAGGCTGGACGAGTTTACGCGGTCGCTGATCTCCAACCAGTCGATTCTGTTCATGAACCAGAATGTGACGTACAGCCATCCGATTGATGTTGCAAGCCTGGGAGCCGGGTTTGAAAACGCGCGAGTGTGGCGGGCAACAATCAACGCACCGGGGGCACGGAATTACGCGGAGTTCTTCGGCTTTTTCAATCTGGACGACAAGCCGGTGACGCTGCGCGCGAGTTGGACACAACTTGGCCTTGATGGGAAGAAGCATCTGGCCCAGGATTTGTGGAGCGAAGGCGGCTTCAAAGAATCGAAGGAAGTCACGGTGACTTTGCCGGCTCACGGCAGCACGGTGTACGAAGTCAGATAGGCGAGGGATTTAACCGTGCGGCGACGAAGTGTTTTGCGTGGATTGGCAGCGGTTTGGGTTGCGTCTGGCCGGTTTGCGCTCGCGGACTCGACCAAAGGGCAACGGCTGGCGGAGGCGGCGCGAGCGCAGTTGGGCGTGACCACGGGCTACGACCCGAATTATACGAAGCTGATTTATCCGGGCGGCGATGTGCCGCGCTTCACCGGGGTCTGCGCCGACGTGGTGATTCGCGCGGCTCGTGACGGGCTGGGACTGGACCTGCAAAAGCTGGTGCATGAGGACATGGTGAAGGCCTTCGGCGCCTACCCGGCGCGCAAGGTTTGGGGATCGCGGGAGCCGGACGCGAATATCGATCACCGGCGGGTGCTGAACCTGGAGACGTATTGGACGCGGGCCAAGGCGCGTTTGTGGGCTGCCAACGCGCCGACTCCGGGGGACGGCTTTCCAAAGCCCATCGAAGTGGGAGATATACTTACGTGGCTGCTGGATGCGCGGCTGCCGCACGTGGGCATTGTGGTGAGCGCTGGCCGGCAAACGCGGGTGGTGCACAATATCGGGCGCGGAGTTGAAGAGAGTCCGCTGGCAGACTTCGCGCCCCATCGCGCAGCCGGGCATTATCGCTGGCCGGCGGCCTAGAGCAATTTTTCTACTTGTGTAGAATGCGGCGTGGACCGGGAGGTCCACGCAACAGCCGGCCAGGAGGCCGGCGCTACAAGTTTGACCCATCGGCACTATACACACAATCAGAAATCAACTCTACACCAACAGGTAAAATACTCGAGACCGAGTACCGCTCTTGAGGCTCGTGCGCCGAACGTATCACAGCGCCGTCTCCCGTCACCGCCCTCCTGACTATTTTGTGAGAAACTAATTGGTCCGGAATATGGCCGGAATAGGAAGGCCCATTCCGGCAGGATTGTTGTATGCCGATTCTTCGCTCCTTCTTTATCGCACTCTCTCACAATCGCGCTCTGCGCCGCTTCAGCGAACGCTCCTGGGTGGGCGCGCGGGTCAGCTCGCGGTTTATTGCCGGCATGGAAATCGACGACGCTCTGCGGGTGGCCGCGGAGGTGAACAAGCAGGGCATGAGCGTTACGCTGGACTCGCTGGGCGAGAGCGTGACGACGGAGGCCGAGGCGCGGTCGGCGGCCGAGGTTTATCACAAGCTGCTGGATGCGATTGCCGCACGCAAGCTGGACGCCAACATCAGCATGAAGCTGACACAGATGGGGCTGAACCTTTCGCCCGCGCTGGCCGAGAGCATCGCCGAGAGCGTGGCTCAACATGCCAGCAAAACAGGCAGCTTTGTGCGCATCGACATGGAGGATTCGTCGCTGACGCAGGTGACGATAGACATCGTCAAGCGGCTGCACGCCAAGCCCGAGCTGCGCGGGGCGATTGGCATCGTGATTCAGGCTTATCTTTACCGCTCGAAGAAGGACATTGAAGACCTGATTGCCAACGGCATCCGCGTGCGGCTGTGCAAGGGCGCCTACCAGGAGCCCGCGGAGATCGCGTTTCCGCGCAAGGCCGATGTGGACGCAAACTTTATCAGGCTCGCTAATTTGCTTTTGGAGAGCCCGGTTTATCACGGCCTCGCTACCCACGACGATGCCATGGTGGCCGCGGCCAAGAAGTACGCCGGCGAACACGGCATCGATCGCAGCCGCTTCGAGTTCCAGATGCTCTATGGGATACGCCGCGACTTGCAGCGCAAGCTCGTCGAGGAGGGCTACAAGGTGCGCGTCTATGTTCCCTTCGGCAACGACTGGTACCCCTACTTCATGCGCAGGCTTGCCGAGCGTCCGGCGAATGTTCTGTTTCTGGCGAAGAACTTCTTCCGGTTCTAGAGCGGCGGGCACAGGTGATGATTTTCAACCCTGAGGATGGGGCGCCCATCAACAAGTTTCATAAGAACAAACCGTCTCGACGGAATCGATCTTCCTGGCGATTTCAACGCTCAAGGTTTCAACCGTGGCATGAAAGAGCCTGCGCTCCCGCTCGGGCAGTTCATCCAACAGTTCGGGATACAGCGTGACCTCGCAGCCGGGAAACGCGGTGCAGCCGATGGTGTCAGCCATGCGGCAGCTCACATTGATCAAATCGGCCATGCTCCAGGAGCTATCCTTCTGCCGTGGCGCATGATGCTCGGCGACAAGAGGTTCAAACTCCGGGGGCATCTTCCAATCAGAGATCAATTGCCGGCCTGCCTCGCAATGATCCCATCCAAACAGCTCGCGCTCGGCGTTGAGAATACTGGCGGCAGAGCCGCTGTGAACCCCCAGCAGGAGACTGTACTCCTTGGGCCGGATTACGGCCAGCGCCAATCGCCCGATGTCGTGCATCACGCCCGAGGTGAAGGCTACATCCCTATCCATGAATCCCACGGAAGCCAGTTGATCGGCGATCAGGGCACAGGCCAGGTTGTGGCGCCAGATGGCTCGCATGGCCGGCTGGTTCAGCGCTTTGCCCATGTAGGCGCGCACGCCGACTGTCAGGCAGAGACCTTGCAGGTTATTGGCTCCCAGCACCGCGATGGCCTGGAGGATGCTGCTGGCGGGAAACCGCGGAGCATACAAAAGTGAATTAGCAATGGTGAGGACTTCGCTGGCAAAGGCCGGATCGGCCGAGATCAACTCGCTCAACTCGTGCAGTTGCACGTTCTCATTGTGGGCCAGTTGCAGCACCCGGAGGGCGACCTGAGGAAAAGGCGGAAGGCGAAGATGCGCCCACGACGGAGAGATTGCCACATTCCTTCGCCCCTCAATCTGCAACATCAAAATCTCCCTTCGTCAGACACTGAGCGCGAGCAGGCAGACCTTCTGCCGATGCCGCGCGCATGCGCGAACAACGCCCTGCGCGCCGTGCAATGTCGGTACTAGTCTCTTCGGCGCGCGGAGAGATTCCTTGAGCGGTCCTGCGTGGAATGAGAGAGATCTAATAAACGCGCCGTTTCGGGCGCGAAGGCTTTACCAAAACGGCGTTGCCCATTAGACCGACGCCGGGGCTGGTTTGCTGCTTAGAACAGGCGGAAAGACTCTCGCGGCGCGCGGAGAAGTTCCAGGGCCTGCTAACACTACTGGGATGGCGGCGACGGGAGCCGGTTTTTCTCAGTTCCATGAGCGAGGAGCGAACTGTGGTCGATCACTGGAGCGACGAGCGACAACGAAATGGGGAAAACCGGCCCCGTCCCTTCGGCTTCCACCCCAGTAGTGTTAACAGGCCCTAGTGTGCCGTCCAGGTTTTTCCATCCGCGCTGACCCAGATAGAGCCTGCATCGTTTTGCAATTCAAAAATTATGTGCGTCGCGGGACTACTGCTCAAGACTGATTTTGCCCGTACTTCGATGGCGCGCCCCGTCCATTGTTGTGCGACCGGTTCCCAGTGCTGGCCGGAGTCGCCGCTCAAAAACAGCGCGCCTGACCGATCGATTTCCAGCGTGAGATTCTGAGCGGTTGCCCTGGAAACAGCCGCCAGGCCGCTGGGCAGCCTGGGCGGATTCACCTTGAGAGCGGCAGCCGACCCGGCGAGTTGCTGTTGTGTCGCAATGTCGAAGCTAGCGGAAGGCGCGGACTGGGACTGCTGCGACCTACGCGGACCCGCCGATGCCGCCTGGCGGCTGGCGTGAGCGGTGTATGCCTCCATCCGTAAACTCTTCTGTGAAGCTTCAGAGGCATCGGCGCTGGCCGAGAGCGCGCCGGAGCTTCGCTGCTGATCCTGCTGCCAGGCGGCAACAGCCGGCTCCGGTTGGGATTGCGCGGTCTCCGGCTGCGGCGCGGACTCCACGGAAGAGGGCAGAAACGCACGGCTCACTCCGGCCGAAGCCCCGAATGTGCCTGGCTCGGCCGAATGCACGGCGGAAGGAGCAGCCAACTCCTGCGACGTCATGCGACGCGCCGCATCATCTGCTTTTCCGGCAGCGGATTTCATCGTGAGCGCCGGAACCGGTTTGTGCGCCGCTTCTGCGCTTGTCCGCTGCTGAGGGGGAGACGCGGGCACAGCTGCTTCACTTTGCGGCGCGAGCTTCGCCATCTCCGAAGCAGGCGCGGAATGCCGGGGATAAAAGGTGACCACCAGCGCCAGCGCCGACGCCAGAGCAGCGGCCGGAACCCAGGCAAAGCGCCAGTTCCAGAATCGCACTTTAGGCCGGTCTGCCGGAACCCGGGCAGGAGCCTGTGCATCGGCGGCTGCCTGCTGCGCCAGGAAAATCACCTGCCGGCAGCGGCTGCACCCGGCGAGATGAGCGAGAATCTGCTCGCGCTCCGTCGCGGCAAGCGCCTGCTCTGCGAAGGCGTTGAGGCTCTCGGCGTCGGGATGAAGATCGAGTTGGGGAGTTGTGTTCACGTTGCAGCCTTCTCTTGGAACGCATCCAGTGACGAATTTTGCAATATTTTCTTGAGATTCAAATTCAGATCGCGGGGATCGGCGCCCAGCGCCTCCTGGGCGGCTGGCTTGCTCAAACCCTGCCCTTGCAGATTGCGGAGGATCTGTTTTTTGAGGTCGCCGGTCAGCCGGTGCAGTTTGCGGCTCACCGTTGCTTCGTGAACGCGAAGCAGGGGAGCGATCTCCAGCAGGGTTCGCCCATCCAGATAGTAGGCGGCCAGCAGAAACCGCTCCTCGGCGGCCAGTTGGCGGAGAGCCTCTTCGATGGCCTTGCCCAGAAGCCGCAGATCGGCAGGGGGATTCTCCGGTTCGGGGACCGCTGCCGCAGGTTCATAGCCGTCTGCCGGATCGTCGAGCGGAAGCTCGCGGCGAGTGCGGCGGTGATAATCCACATGGCGCTGGGCAAGCGTGGTGCGGAGCCAGCCCATCAGCGAACCTTTGCCGCGATAAGAATCCAGCGGGCTGCGCCGCACGCCGTCGCGGGCCGTCAGCCCGTAGAGTTCCGCGTAGAGTTGGTCGGCCAGGTCGCGGCCCAGCGTTTCGCTGCCGGTAATGGCAATGGCGGCGCGCGTCAGCGGCTGGCGATAGACGGCAAGGAAATGTTCCCATGCGCCCTGATGGCCGCAGGCGCAGGAGCGCGCCAACACCAGGTCGGCAAGCCGCAGGCCGCGAAACAAACTCACCTGCTGCTGGCGTGAAGCTAATGCTCCCGGCGCGAGGCCGAAGTTCTGCGCTGCCGCAACACGCTCCAGAATTTCGCGGAACTGCTCATGGTCCAACCCGTAGGCGGCCGCGCCGGATTCGCGCCAGAGCTCGTCCAGCAAAGCGCCATGAATCGTCCCGGGCACGGCAGAGACGCCGGCTGCGGCGCTCATTTCAACGGGTTGGGAAGGCGTAATCCCCACGCTTTCAAGATACGCCAGGGGACTGCTTTCCCACCCTAGATCACCCCAGCGAGCAACAATCGCTCGCCGGGGACCCCGATGCCACAAAAACAAAGACGTGGCGAGGGTGGGGCACCCGGATTTCTGATGGAGTGAAAAAGTTCAAAAAAACTTTGCAAGAAATTGGTTTGCCGGCGTTCACGGTTCATAAGCCGGTGATCGTTCCTGGCGGAGGAGAGAGTTATGAAGAAACTGGGCAGGTTGGGAGTGGTGAGCGCGCTGGTTTTGGCGCTCGCGGCATTTGTGCAGCAGAGCGGCGTGAAGGCGGCAGGCGGACCGCAGGAGACGGCGGGGGGTTTCTACAAGGTGCTGGCCCCCATCGAGAGCGGGAACCTGCTTTTGTTCCCAGTAGTCAGAGCCAGCGGCAAGTCCGGCGGCGCAACGCCGTTTATCACGCTGGATGAAGGCATCAAGAGCGGCCAAGTGGAAGTGACCGAAGCTGGCCGCGCGCAGGGAATGGTGCGGCAGAGGGGAAGTGCCGGCGTGCCGCCT
>Ga0326727_10005244_pt1 | contig 37392 bp, 49 predicted proteins | sample MB2enrmetagenome_FD_207643 | JGI IMG/M metagenome (GOLD analysis project Ga0326727, IMG submission 207643) | Lab enriched peat soil microbial communities from McLean, Ithaca, NY, United States - MB29MY | ecosystem: Environmental > Terrestrial > Soil > Wetlands > Peat | place: USA: New York... | reverse complement strand
TTGAAGTTGCACGATTGGCGCGATCCCAGCACCATCGAGAAAATGACTGATGGTGAGCTCTTCTACATCATCACCAACGGGCGCGGAAAAATGGTTGGCGGCGAAGGCGACCGCACCAAGGAAACAATACGCTGGAATCTGGTGAACCTGGTGCGTTCTTTCGGCAAGAAGAGTGGCACATAGAACGCCGCACGACGAGAGATACCACTAGTGCCGTTCCAACTTGTTCCAGCAAATCCCTTCGAGAATACTCTCTCCGTGTTTGCGTCAGATGCTTGGACCGTCATTTGGCCCAAATAATTGGAACGGCACTAGCACGGTTGCAGCTTTTCGGGCGCTCCGAGGAGTTTGGGGCGCCCTTCTTTTTTGTACGGCAGCAGGGCATGGTAGGCTTTTGGGGGTCAATTGAAATGTTGGGGAGGAAGACATGGCACACGCTTTGAAATTTCTGGCATTGGTGAATGAAGCGAAAAAACGCGTAAAGGAAACCAATGTGGCGGACGTAAAACGCCGCTTGGACGCCGGCGAAAAGATCGTATTGGTCGACGTACGCGAGGAGAGCGAGTGGGCCGGTGGCCACTTGCCGGGAGCCGTGCACCTCGGAAAAGGCATCATCGAACGCGATATTGAGCAGCGCGTGCCGGACACCAATGCCAAGCTGATTCTTTATTGCGGCGGAGGCTTCCGGTCCGCGCTCTCCGCGGACAACCTCCAAAAAATGGGCTATAGCAACGTCGAATCGATGGACGGCGGATGGAAGGGCTGGGTGGCAGCAGGTTTTCCGACGCAGAAGGACTAGCGCCAGCCTCCGAAGTGAACGTGTACGGCGTGACCCGCGGCCGCTGGTCCGTATTTCTCACAAGGTGCAATTCATCTCTTGATCTAGTTCAGAAAGACCTTGTCACCCTGAGGCAATCCGATAAGGATCGCCGAAGGGCCTCAATCAAAACTGTGCACGATGTGTCAGATGAGGTCTTTCGGGGCGCTAACAACGCGCCCCTCAAGATGACACGGTACTGCGCGGTCTGAATAACATCAAAATTGTGTCTCGTGAGAAACTCCCGCTAGAGAATTGGCTGGGGCGGAAGGATTCGAAGATTAGCCCCGTGTGCTCAAAAAGCCCTAGAAATCGCTGGTTTCCAGTGTTCCCAACGACTTAGCACGCTTCCAATCTAAACCACAGGAAGCGATTTCAAGCATTCTTATACTCCAATCGGTATTAAAACGGTAGTAGGAAAGGGGGGTACTTGTGATTGGGTTCTTCGCCGACACGAGCGGGTTGACAGCCCAGAAAGTATGTTGCCAGTGCAGGCCGCGTTCCGCAGATCAAGGCAGCATGTGCTATAAATTTCTCATGCCCAAACTCACTCAGCGGTGGCTGCTCTTCAAATACGTCGGCGGGGAGTTCACGCCCCTGTCCAAGCCCCTCAAGACGAAGGAACACGCAGAGCAGGCACGGCTGAAGTATCCCGAGCAAGAGCGGAGGACAATCGGTCTCGGGGCAATCCGGCTCCCGAAAGACGAGTGAGCCTTGGTATGGAGTGCGGATATGGCTGAAAAAGGAATCTTTGCTCTGAGAACGGCGACGGACCTTTTTGGAAAACTTGAGCGGGACTTGCAGCGCGTGAAGGACAATCCGGCTGATTCATACGCGGCGTTCGACTTCTTCGTCACCGCTTTTCACCTATGGGACTGGAAGGGTAAGAAGCAGGTATTCGTGCCCAACAAGCTTCCACAGCCCGATAAAGCGACTTGGGAAGTCTGTGCTCAACTTGCGAATGGTTCCAAGCACTTTGAGCTTTTCGATACGTACTCGTCGGTGAAAAGAACGAAACTCACTGGTGCAGCCTTTCAAGCTGACGCTTTCCAGCCGAACGCCTTTCAGGTTGGACATTTGATAGTTCGTCTTGAGGCTGAGCCAGCACGGCATCTCGGAAGCACCTCAATTCGGGTCGATGTTTTGGCAGAAAGATTAGTAAAGTTCTGGAGAAGCAGGCTTTAATTCTGTTACCAAAATGACATCGTTAAAGCAATTCGTATCAAAACAAATTGAGAGTGCTGCCTATCACGAGGCAGCGCATATCACAGCGGCGGTTGTACAGGCTATGCCGCTCAGAGCCACAGGTGTCCACGTCGATCTATATGGACACGGTTGCGCTGACTATTTTGACAGAGCCGTCGGTGATCTTGCGTTGACGGAACTAGATGAGGTGGAGCGGCAACGCACGGTGATTGCGCTTTTCGCAGCACACGCCGCACAACTCAAGTTCAATCCCAACTGCGACCGAGATGGCTGGATTCATGATTTGAGCAAAATTCGAAAACTCATGCTTGAGATGTATCCGACGGGAAATCAAGCTGCAGAAGACGAATTAGAAGCGAGAGCGAAGAGACTCGTCGACGATCATTGGGGAATTATCGAGGATTTGGCGAAGACTCTGCTTTCGAGGCCGCTTGTCCCCTTATCAGCCAAGGACACGGTGTGGGGAATCGGGCCGTACAAGAGAAATATGTCCGGGGCTGAACTTGTCGAGTTCTTTGCAAGACACAACAAAACACCGAAAATCGTCAACGATGACGTGAAGAATTACGATTCAACTCAGGATGTGCCGCCATACGACAGCCTCGCATGATGGAACTCTCGCTCGACCAAACGCTAATCGAAGTCTGGCGGCAGGCCCTCGTGGAGAACGCCAAGGCCGTCGTTCTGGGGACGGAGCTTTTCCCCATTAGGCAAACTCCCAAGAAAGGTCTGCGGCAGGTGGATTTCGTGTTCGAAGGAAACGAGATTCGAGGACTGGAACAGAACCCCCAGACCAAATCACGTTGGGCACAGATGGCACGGGCAGGCAAAAAAGTGATGCAGTTCCTCAGCGAGGGCCGCTACGTGGCGAACGTGGTGGATGGGAAGGTGACGCTTTACGGTGGACGGGATTGACGATTTGCAGCCTCTCCGCGCTGTCGTGACTAGCACGTCGTATCTTTTCGGACCATGTCCTCGACACTTTCTGGCATCCAGTCAGCATAGTGCATTTGAAACATGACCTTGATGGCTATCTCTTTATCCGTTGATAGTTCGACCCATCCGGGTACCTCCCCGCGCTCGATGCGTGCAGGTTCAATGAAGTCTGTTTTAATCTCCTGAGCCGTTATAGATTCTTGCTGTTCATCTCGAAAGCCTACGATCCTGATCGGAAGTGGGCCTAGATAGTGGCAGCGTTTGACGGTGATTTTGGCTTCCAATTTCGTATGGTAGCGAACGTCGCCGATATTTAGAAGCACATGCTCCGCGAGCACAAACAAGTGTTCCCCGGGTTGTTGAAGGTTTTCGTCATGGTTCCATTTTCTGCCGAGCAGCGTAATGATGGGACCAAGTGGCGTACCGTCCTCGGCAAAAGTCTCAATTAAGGGCGAACTTATATTCGTCGGTACCCCCCATGGGAAACCAGCAACTGGAGAGAATTTAACACCCCACGAATCCAGTTTTGTTCGACTAAGCAAGACGGGGATTGTGACCTCCGATTTCCAGTCAATGTTCTCGGTGTCGAGATACGTGCGGGTGTCTATTCCTTGCGCCCGTGCCATTTCAACCCCTGCTGCCGTATATCCAGAGGTAGAGATCATGACACCTTTGTTGGCTTTCACATCACGCAAGAGGCTGGCAAATTCGCCCACAGCCCCCACATCGATGGGACGGGCTTCGTCTTTACATTCGATAACTATGAGAATCCTGTACTGATTGATAGTGGCCCGAATTGTGATGTCGAGTTGACGTTCCGTTTTCGACTCGCAGCCTATGATCCGGTCGTCTAGTGTGACGGTTTCCTTGCCAAACTGGGTGTGAATCCCGTGGATCAGTTTCTCGAATCGCTTCCACTTTGGTTCAGCCACGCTTTGTACCTGTCAGTAGTCTGTGCCGCCCTTCGGCCTACGAATGCAGACGGAGTCGTCTTGGGCGGATGCGCAATAGCACACGACGATCCGAGCTATTCTTTCGGCGGCGGCTGGGGCGGAATAGCGGAATTTACCGTTGGGCAGTGCCCAATCCCGGTCATCGCCTTAGCGGCCGCCGCTTCTCGGGATTTTGGGGTAAGTTCGTTGCCCGTTTGCGTTGTGGCTTTGGCATCCCTGCACACTTCTGTGGTGACCAGCATAGTGTTCGGCATGTTGGATTCCATAAAAACCTTCGCCTCCACTTTTAATCATGATTATAACACTTTGGCCGCCGACGCTGTTTCCGGCCACCGCTTGTCGATACGCTCTTGAGTAAACTTTGCGTGCGCCCAGAGGCGATTACAGGCAGGAGCGACCCTCGTGGCATGGTTCCGGTGCGGGATGGTGGTGAGGAGGTCTCCGAGGCTTTTTGGGCCAAGCTGGCGGGGCATCGTGGGGTTGAGTGGACTCAAGTAGCTCACAATCTTGAGAGGCCGAATCCGGCGGCCCGAGTCTAGAACATTCCCCGGTCTATCCACTTTTGAACTTCAACCTCCACTGGGAATACACCTGCTGGCGCTGCGGCAAACCGGGCATCCAGTTCATGGGCGTTCATTTCCAGTGGGATGGCGTCGTAGGAGCCGCCGCCCAAGAAGCCGTTTACGTATCTTACGGTGAAGCCTTCCAATCCGAGCTTCTGGTATTGCACGACGTGAACGAGTTCATGGAAGAGGAGCCTGTCCGTGAAGGACACGTGAGAGACAATGGTGTCCACAAACGTGATTGCGGCCATATCCGTGAAATCCGGCAGAATGGCGGGGTCGAATCCCATGTGGAGCAGTTCGCCGTAAAAAGGCGGGTTGCAGACTCTCTCGCTAGAAAGAACCAATACCCGTGCCGAATCTAAGGTGGATGCCGGAAAGAATGGTTCCATCGCTTCTTTTTGATTCCGGTCTAGCGGCATCGCCCTATGGCGATAGGTCTTGTGTTGCGAGGAGATGTACGCGGCCACCTGCCGCATAACAGACTCAACCTGTAGGCTACCGAGTGAAGGAAGAGGCACAGTAAGTTCCTCCCTCGTCTACCCGGCTATCATACGTGCGTCGTTGGCCCGGCGACATAATCCTGCGTCCCAAAATTACTTCAGCTTCGCGTACTCCGCCTTGGCGGCGATGAGGATGGGGATGTCGGGGTCGGGGTCGGCGTCTTTCCACAGCGTGACCAACGACAGGCAGTCGTCGCTCAGGCAGTTGTTACTCCAAATTTCTCAAAATCTCCCGCTCTTCAGCCGAAAAGTGGCTGTACCGACCTGTCTCGATTTCCCGCTGCCGTGCAAAGGGCGGCATCTCGCGCAAGGCTCGCATCGCACTCTGCACTTCAGGGCGGACTGGCGGGTTTTGCTGAGTGGTGGAGTGTGCGACTTGGTAGTTGCTCGGCGTGGCGGTTATCCGGTCAATTGAGAGGGTCGGACCACACGACGCAAGGGCGGCGACATCACTGGTCGGGTAGTTCGTGTTTGGAGTGCTCACCGGGAGTCTCCAAGGCTTTGCTGGGTTGCTCCCGGATTTTGGGCTGGGATTCGGAGGCGGAGGGTCGTCGTTCCCGTTGGGAGGACATGTGTATCCCGGAGGACAATAATCCGGGTAGTAGTAAGGGTAGGGAGCGTAATACCAAGGGCTGTATCCGTAGCCATACGGGTATCCCCAACCCCAATACGGCCACCCAAAGCCAAAACCCCATCCCCAGCCCCAACCGTGGCGTGGATACTCCCAACCCCATCCATATCTGCCGCCACGGCCGTAGTATCCGCGCCCACCGTAATAGCTACCGCCATGGTAACCGACGTAAGCATGTCCGCCACTGTAACCGTAGTGACCTCCGCCTCCGCCGCCACTGTGAAAACCTCCTGCCGCGCCACCGCGGAATCCACCTCCACCGCCGCCGTGAAATCCCCCACCACCGCCACCACCATGACCACCACGCTGGGCAAAGGCAGTCTGCGGCAACCAGACAAGCGCGACAATGCCGACGATTACGAAAAGGACTCTCAAGAATCTGGATTTCATCATTTCAGTTCCCTCCTTTGAACGTCGGCTTGACTTTTGAACGATTAGAATCTCTATACGCTGTGGGGCGAGCTACCGCAAGTGCAGCCGCCACTAGGCGAATGACTGGGACATATAATGGTTAGAGACAGGTTCCATGGCACTCTCCTTCGAACAGACGTTTGTTGAAGTCTGGCGGCAGACTCTTGTGCAGAACGCCAAGACCGTCGAGCTAGCGTCTGAGCGTTACCCTGTCCGGCGGACTCCCAAACGCGGCTTGCGGCAAGTGGATTTCCAGCGGTCGTTCTTAGAACAGTTGCCCCATGTTTCGGGGAACCGCCCCTTGATTTCAGAAGCCTACTCTGTCGCCCTGCCGCCAGCGAAGATTCGCGCTGTTACATCCACCAAGGAAGTCCCTCTGACTTTTTTCGGGCACCCGTTGTCGCTTGCCCGAACAAAACGACCACGTCGAACTTTGGCTCCGAGCAGAACGCCACGGCGACAAGATTTCATGAAAAATGAGAAAATAGCAATTATGGTCGGCGCATCACCAACCGACATCGGCCAGTGGGAGAAGATTCTCTGCATCGTCGCAGCTTCTCTGCGAGAAGAGTTCAAGCGCCAAAACTCCTTCGAAGACGATAGTGATGTTTCTCCAACCATTCTTGCGCTTCGAGACGCCTTCCATGCATTTCCGGTCCCTGCTGACGTGCTGCTGATTGACGCAGGCTCCGCCAAAGCTGTCCCGCACTATTCCAGCATTTTCATGGGAGCCGATTTTCTCGCAGGCCCCATTTGGACTCTAATCGCACACCATCTGGGAGAAGTTTCGGGGGAAGCAGTCCGGTTTCACGGGATCCGCGCTCTCACGGATTTGGACAGCTATCTTCCGCTTTTGTCGGAGAGCTTTGGGCTCGACGACGAGAGTTATCGGGACTCCATCAAGAATCTGCGGTTCAGCGGCTGTTGGACTTTGGATTGCTCTGAGATAGTTGATTTCATTCCATACGACATTCGGGAGCGTCCGACAGATTACGGCAGGTATCTAGCGCACAACATGTTCATGTCCCACGCAGACGGACTAATCGGTCGGTTCAAGAAGGAGATTGATTTCAGCGCATTCTATTGTCTAGCGAAAGACCCCATCCTGCCGCTGGAGGAATGGACGAAGATAGACCCCACCACGGCGATGTTCGTAAAGCTAGCTGACGGGAAGCCTCTCTCAATTGAGGAACGACAGGAAGCCGTTTGTGACATCCAACTGATTCCCAAAGTTCCAGAGGACGTTCGGCAAACGTTTCGTCGGGCAAAGGACGCTTACATTTTCGGTTATTTCCGCTATGACTTCTTTACAATGGCGGTGCACTACGCTTCGCTGGCTCTTGAGGCAGCAATCAAAGCTCGGTGGAGTGCCAGCCTTCCCCAAAAAGTCACCGTCTCCTGTGGCAGCGACAAAGTTGAAATGCACTTTCCGTCGCACACAAAGATTTTCGAATTTTGCATGAAGGAGCGGTGGGGACGCAAAAAAGTACTCGTTGATGGCAACCCGTTCCCGTTCTCTTCGGGGATGCTCTTGGACTGGCTGGTAGGTGAAAAGATTGTGACCAAGTGGGAGAGGAAGCGCCTCAGAAACGGTCTGGATATGCGGAATGCGCTTTCCCACGTGGAGCACTCATCAACAGACATCCCTTCCTCGGAAGAGCTGCGATTCGCGGCCACTCTCATCAATAAGCTATTCCACAGTCTTCCCTGAAGGAATCGTACGGGAGAGCCCCGCCGGCCTTGAGGGCTGTCAGTGCTCCAATGGCAGAATGGGACATGGGACAAATCGTTGCTGTCATCGAATGACATCTGGTTACCGCTGCAGAGCGCCTCGGGCATGGTGCGGACTGCCCAATGGCAAGCGAGTATGCAGTCGTTGAGGCGAGGCCAAGACTCCCGGCTCCGATTAACTAGCAGGGCCAAATTGAAGGGTCGGTCCTACTTTGGCCTTCGTCGCTTCTTGACAGGTGCGATGAGAGGTGCAATTAGCTTCTCGTAGAGACCGAAGAGAAACTCCACCCTCTGGCGATCATTCTGGAAAGGCTGGGGGCGGTAGCACAGGTCAACAGTGCGGTCGAGGTCCGCGTGGGCTTTAGCCAGAACGGGTGGCATCGCCAGCGGATCGTAAAGGTCAGCCAGAGAAACCCTCTCAAATTCTTTTCGGACGGCCAGCACGGCTTGTGCTGCCGTCTCCACGGCGACACGTTGTTTGGGGCTTGGTGCCTCCGGCCACGGGTAGTTGTTGTAAACAAGTTTGTTCGAATATCGGTAGTCCGACTTCAGGCGACCGCATACTTGGCGCATCCAAGCCATGTGCATCGAGGATGAGAGAACGCCAAAATGAAACGCTGTTGCGTTTGGAACCGCGGTGCAACTATCGGCGATGATGTTCTCGGGGCCGAAATAACCGAATGGGACGTACTTTCGAGTTTCGGATGAATGACGGGGAACGAGGATATACTCACTCTTGGGTTGTCGAATCTGGTCGAACAATGCGGGGCGGTTCGCCCGTCGTTGCGTGGATTCTTTCTTACTCTTCAACCGAAACTCACGGACAGCCTCGACCCTATTTCTAACGCCCGGATTCTCTCGGATGACTGTTGGAGGAGCGTCCACCAACCATAGCACCCAACGCCTCTCATTATTCAGATATTGATCCGCACTCAAAAATGGACGGACGTATTTCGCAGCACCCGGGTTCGCTTTGAGAAATGCCTTTTTCTCCTCGTCTTCGATGATTAAGAACCCGCCGTCTGCGGGTTTGTTTCCGTTGACAATCTCTGGGACATCACAGAGCGCGGCACGCCGGATGGGAAGTGCTATGTCGGAACCATCAATCAAATAAGGGCTGATATTTTTCGCGAGGACGACCGTAACGGTGTCGCCTTCGTAGTCGTAGATATGCTTGCTCACGGTATCAAAACAGCCGAAACCAATGATGACAACATGGACGTGGGCTTTGCCACGTGCTTCGCTTTCCCATTTGAAGGTGCGATGCGCGAAGTGAATTTTGACTTGATACTTCTGGAAGAGTTCGTTCCACAAAATGCCGACCTGCTCGCCTTGGCAGATTGAGTTTGTTGAAACGAAACCGACAGAAATGTGGGTGCCTTCGATGTATTGTGCCGCCTTGAGATACCATCCTGTCACGTAGTCGAGAAAACCTGCGCCGTTTGTCTTGTCCCACACGAGTTCCATGTCTTGACCTTGTTCGGCGGTCATCAAGTGCTTCCCTACAAACGGCGGATTGCCAAGGACGTAACTGCATTGTTCAGGCGGCAGAATCTTCTTCCAGTCGAGGCGAAGTGCGTTTCCACACACGATAGTAGGAGCCTTTTTGAGCGGCAGGCGTACAAAGTATTGCCCAAACGCCTCCGACAGCCGAATGTTCATTTGATGGTCCATCAACCACATCGCAACTTCCGCGATGCGAGCAGGCCATTCGCTTATCTCAGTGCCATAGAATGCGTCTACATCAACCAACGACAACTGCTGAATATCGAGATTCGGCTGATCTGCTCTGTGGATTAGCGCCAAGACTTCAATCTCCAGCAGACGCAATTCGCGGTACGCGATGACCAGAAAATTGCCGCAGCCACAGGCCGGGTCAAAGAAGTTGAGAGCCGCAAGTTTTTCGTGGAAACGCTTCAGTTCAGCCTTGTTGTTCCTGCTGCGCTCGAACTCTGCCCGTAGGTCGTCGAGGAATAGCGACCGGATGACCTTGAGGATGTCGCGCTCGCTGGTGTAATGGCCGCCGATTTGTCTCCGCTCGTCTCGGTCCATGATAGACATAAAGAGCGAACCGAAGATGGCAGGCGAAATGCGCGACCAGTCAAAGTTGGTGCAGTCGAGAAGCGCATTGCGCATCTCCCGGTTGAAGTCGGCGAATCCCAGATTCTCGGCGAATAATTCGCCGTTGACCCATGGGAATGTTGCCAGCGTTTCGTCGAGATTCATCTGACGCTCGTCAGTCGGGGTATTCAGTACGTCGAACAACCGCGCCAGATGCAGCCCCAGATCGGAGCCGTCCTCGGCAGTTCGATTCAGCAAATAGAGCTTGAACGATTCAGGCTCGAAGATGCCCGTGTCTTGGGCGAACAAACAGAACAGGATCCGGACAAGGAAACGCTCAAGTTTGTGCCCGGAGTAGCCCCCTGCCTCCAGCGCGTCGTGTAGACGCCCCATGATGCCGACAGCCTCGATGTTGATGGGGTCGTGATCCTCAAACTTGTGCTGCTTATAACCCGCCACGAACGCGAACAGATGGATGTGTTTGTGGAACTCGGCGAGCGGAAAGTCAGGGCTGAAGACCGGGGCGTCTTGCCCTTGTTCGACGCCATCCGCCTTGTCAGGCTCCAAGTCGTGTAGGGCGATACGGGCGAAGTCGGAAACGATTACATAGCGCGGAATTTCATTTTGACGGCCCTCCCGTGCCAAGTCGTGGATGTACTGGAATGCTTGAGACTGCGCTCTACCGAGATCTTCGCCCAGACTCTTGTGCTCGACGAGCACTACACCGGGCCAGATCAAATCAATGAAGCCATATTTGCCGGAGATTTTCTTTACAGGCTCCTCGAAAGTTGCCACTACGCGACGGCGGACGCCAAAGACTTCGAAGAATTCGTTCCAGAAGGTCTGCTTTTCAGCCTGCTCGCGCTTCTCACCCGTCCATTCTTTGGAAAAGGCGATTGCACGGTGTCTGATTTCATTCCACGAGAGGGGCACGTGTGGATATTAACAAAGCCAAGAGTGTGTTTTCCCTTAAGGGTTCGAGAAGTTTCCAGTCAGTTACGCTGCTTTCCGCGATTGCCAACGGAAAACTGTCGGCGGTAGGCTCTCCGGGTGAAGCCAACGAATCGCAAAGTCCAGCCCATCCGCGACCCCACTCTCTTCGCGATGGAGAAAATGGTGCACGCTGGGCGGATCGTGAACTCGCTCAAAGTCGAGCGGCCATATTCAGAACCGGGGCTATTCCTTGGGACATCGGCTTTCACGGCGGCAGGCTGGGAAGGTTCGTTCTATCCGCCCGGCATGAAGCCACGGGACTTCGAGCGAGCATGATCTTCGTGACAGCCAGTCAGCATTCGCCCAAAAAGGGCTCGCAGAGGTGCGTGAGGACCCAACGAAGAAGCTGAAAAAGGACTAGCACACTCCAAAGGAATATAATGCTTTTCAGCGGCCCTTCGGTCCAGAACAGGAGGCTGTTATGTTTGCCTTCACAGTCAGTATCTTTCTTGCGGTCTTGCTTGTCTTTGTGGTGGTTCCACTCATCATCATAGCGAGCGTGAAGTTGTTTCTCAGCATCTTGGACTACAGCCGCAGAGTGCCACCGCATACTCTCCGGCGAATCCACTGAGCTTCGCCGACGCAAACTCCTCCCGTAATCTGGCGAGATGATTCCTTTCAGTTCCCTCGCAGCATCAGTGGGGATCCCTTCGCACTCTCCCGCTGCCCGATTATACCGACGTAGAAAGAATTACCAGCGGTTACCGCGGTCTCCGCGATCACCACCCCGGCCACCGCCACGGCCGCCGCGATCGCCACCCCGGCCGCCACCGCCACCACCGCCACCATAGCCACCACGCCCACCGCCGCCCCCAGAGCGTTCCGTTTGCGGACGCGCTTCGTTGACAACAAGGTTCCGGCCTCCGAAGTTCTGACCGTTCAGGCTCGTCACGGCGCGGTCGGCGTCTTCATCGTTGGCGATCTCGATGAAGGCGAAACCCCGCGACTGCCCCGTGAAGCGATCCCGAATCAGACTGATTGCGGAGGGATTCACACCCACTTGCCCAAACCATTCTTGCAACTGTTCTTCCGAAGCGTTGAACGGAAGATTACCCACGTAAAGCTTCTTCACCAGCGGACTCCTTCTGTCCGGAACCTAATCACGATTGCGGAGCGCACCGAAGAAACCATTCCCGGCAACGAGGCAGACCGGAGGACGTGCCGCAGCGCGGGGTGCAGTTCGGTGGTGCGGGCATCCTCTCGAAAAATGCCCATTTTTGCAACCTAAAAAAGTGGGGTGCCCGGCTCCGTTCATAAGTGCCTGAGCCACTTCTCCACGTACTTCATGGCAATGCAGTCTTCTCGGTTGTATTGCAGAAGCTCACTGACAACTTCCGTGTCCTTTGGGTTCTGCTGATACTGGTGGAACCATACGATTGATTGCGCTCCCCCTGCGTTGGCTGCCGAGTACTTTAAACCCACAAATGGGGCGATCCTCTTGAGACCGTATCCCCGTGCGGGTAGAACGACGCTGTTTTTAACAATTGGGAGGAGATCGACCATCCGGCGTCGGAAGTTTTCCAAGGCGGCTTTGTCGGTAACGCCGTATTTGCGTTCAAGGGTGGTCAGCTTCGTCTTCTCGTATGCAGAAAAATGGAAGACGACAAAATCTTCCTGTTTCAGTGCATCACACACATCCTGAAGGTCGTCCCATATCTTTGCCTCACCCGTTTCATCCATGCAAAAAAGACCGTGATAGTTCAATCCACGAATCGGCGGTTCGATCCACAATCCGCAGAGGTAAATCAAGTCCTGCGTGGGATCGTCCTCGAAATCTAGGTATATCTTCCGGGATGGGTTCGGGATTGTGGGTTTGGAGATTACCTGAATTTTGTTTGAGAGCACACACTCAGCCTGCCGCTTCATTGCCTCGGCTGTTTTTGCCCCGATGCCCTTCAGCTTGGCTTTTGAGAAATCGAATTTGGCAAGGTCGTGGATCGACCGCAACCCTGCTGCATTCAGAACACGCTTCTTGCTCCGTCCCACGTCAGCCAAGAGTGTTACGTCATCCGCAGCGACCAGAGCTTTCTCGCAATGCCCCCACCATTGGCAGTTTCCGCATTCGCCACATAATGCTGGCTCGTTGCTTTTGGTGCCGGTCGCCAGCGCCCAAATCTCCAGTTCTGCTTTTGTGTATTCGGCTTTGAATTGATCGAGAGGGTAAGGAACTCTTTCGTTCCGCTTATTCAGAATCTCCGCCCGCGGTGGAAACTTGCCTTGAATCTTTCTCAACAACTGCCCGTAGTGGAATAGCTGCAACCCGTAATCCTCACGCAACGTGCCCTTCGCCTGATCCGCAAATCCACTCCCCGACTTGATGTCTATTGGTCTGTAGAAATACCTGCCAAACTTCGATCTTCCCAGCACCCTTTCGAGCAAGTCAGGGATGCCAACCTCGGTTGGCTGGAGCAACACGCCCTGATAAATAAGCTTCACCCCTCGCTTCATCAGTGTGAACGTCGTCGCCGCACGCTCTTCCAGTGACTCGCCTGTAGGAGTCTCGCAGACTAAACCCTTCACGACTTCCCACTCATGCGTAGTTCCGTTTTCGAATAAGAGGTTCAGGAACTCAGATTCCGGAAGCTTCTCGGCTGGGTCACCGAAGCGGTTCAAGTAAACACGGTGAGGACACTTGTGGTAGTCGTAGAAGTCCTGCGCCCTCACCCGCGTTGCCTTTGGCTGAGCCATGCAAGCCAATAGTAATACTCTACTGCCCCCAATCTTCGTCCTCATTGGTCTGCTTACCTCGCAAGCAATGCGGGCACCTATAGTGCAAATCGGTGCCTGTCTTCACTTTCTTTCGCAGATGGAGGGCTTTCTTGATCTGGGCGATCAAGCCCTTGTGTTTGAGAATGCACTTGTCGGCAAAGATGGTGAATTCCCCGGAAGCAGGATTGTGCATCACTCTCCCACGGGGATATTCATCGTACTGAGAGTCGCGAGGAACTTGCCCAGCACACTCGAACTTTTCCCAAACACGAAGATGGTTGCGGGGATGTATCAGGTGGTCCCCATAAGGCTCGGCTTCGCTAAGCGGCGAACTGTCGATGATCAGCTTGCCATCTACGAGCCAAAAGATTCCGAGATGCCGTGCACGATCTGAATTCTTGCTGCCTGTCACTTGATCACTCCTGCGACCCACAGGACTCCAATGAGTTCCTGCGGCGTCGTGCGGTTCCAGCCCTTATCTTGCGAGGCTCGGCAAAGCTCCAAGGGCAGCAGTTGCCACGCCGCCTCGTCCCGATATTGCAAGATGAAGTCGGGGCTGTCATCGATCACGAACCACCCGACCTCGGGGTCGCGGACGGCGATCTGGAGTTCACCAGCCTGATCTCGCTGGACATTGATCTCGGGGATGAATGTGCCGTTTAGGCGGAAAGCGAAGTCGGTCGGTTTTGATGGCATTGGTCGAAACTCCAATTCGATTCCTCACCCAAAGTATACGTAGGCAAAGGGGAAATCAGCTATTTCCATGCAAGTAGTGTATTTTCACATGGTTACGGATAGCCAATTTCCGGTTGTGCTTTGTATACTTCAAGTGGAGACAAATGGAGGAAGAATTTACACTTCGGGAACTGTTCCGGTACCAGCGGAGGCTGGCGGCATCGCAAGACCTGCTTAAACGGCTCAGCACGCTCTGGATCGGGTTATTACTGCGCGAGCGGTTAGCAAGGTGTTCCGATCGCGAGGTCGGCGATCTCCTGTCGATGGTGCAGGACGGGCTCGGCATTTTCAGTCCCGACTTTGCGGTATGCGAGCACGCGAAGCAAAGGCTTCTACGATCTTCGTCCAAGGCACGCAGGGAGAATTGGCAAGCGGTTCGGGATGCGGGAATCGAACTGCTGAATGCCGAAGCCGCACTGTTTCGGTCGGGCATTCCGCACATGCTCTTGCCCTTTCAACGCGATCGATTTGGCAGCAATGCTTTCTTGGTGCCGCTGGCGGTCGATGCAAGGGCATGCCTGCTGCGTGCTGGATTTCAGGGTGATCCGGAATCGAATGCAGTGCTACTGGACTCACAGACAAATCGAGCAATCCGGCTCGTTGAAGCGGAACAGAAGAAATAGGAGGCGCATGATTACGAGAATTTGGCACAGGCTCAGCGTGGGATCGTTGGAGGATGCAAGCCGTCTTGCTTCCGCCAATCCCTTGGGCATCAAAACCGTGGTGTCGCTCTGCCCCGGAGAGGTCATACCTCGTGACGACCGGATCGGATACGTACAGATACCTATCGGCGATTCTCAGCCTATTTGCCCAAAGCAGTTCGACAAAATCATGGCGACGATTGCTAACGGCGTCAGGCAGGGACCAGTGCTGGTTCACTGCCTCGAAGGCATAAGTCGCTCACCACTGGCGTGTGCTGCATGGATGCAGCGATGTGGTTACGCACCCATCGGTGCGGCTTTGGCTGAGATCGCCGACCTGCGACCGATTATCGATCCATCTCCCGTTTTGCTGGCAAGTATCCGGAGGCTAATGCAATGACAACGAAATGCGCAATCTACGCCCGAGTCAGCACGCCTGACCAGCATCTTGAAAATCAGATTCTCGATCTCCGAAAGTTGGCAGCGCAGAGGGGCTTCGAGGTCGTCCGCGAGTATGCCGACCGTGGAATCTCCGGCAGCAAAGCCAAGCGGATAGGGCTCGAAGCCATGATGGCCGACGCACGGCGAGGTGAGTTCGCTGTGCTTCTGGTTGCGGCGTTCGACCGCATCGCCCGCAGCACGAAGAACTTCCTCGAAATCGTGGACGAACTCCACGCACTCGATATCGAATTCATTAGTGCGAGGGAAGCCATCGACACATCAGGCCCGATGGGGCGCATGTTCCTCACCATGGTTGGGAGCATCGCGGAACTGGAGCGGTCGCTCATTGTCGAGCGCATCAAAGCCGGGATGCGCCGCGCCAAGATCGAGGGACGCCATCTCGGGCGTGCGCCTCTCGACGTGGACCGCAATGCGCTTGTGCGCGACCGCCTGTCCGGCATGAGCCTGACTCAAGTGGCGAAGCGTTACCACGTGTCGCGAGCCACTGTGGTGCGACTGGTGAGAGAGGCAAGCCAGCGTGGAATGACCGTCGCTGCATAAGCAGCATTGAATCGGCTCCTGAAATTCCAACTGGGCAAGCTGAAAGAGAGAAAACAATGATCCGAAGCCTGATGAATTTTTTGGCGTTCAACGTCTTCGTATTGGTTTTGCCAGTGGCCTGTCTCGCCGCATGGGGCTGGGGAAGTCCCGACGAGAAGTGGCTGATGAAAGCGGCGGTCTGCGCCCTCGGACCGTTCTGCGCGGACTTCTGATACCTCATCGTGACGCATCTGGTCTTGAGGCGGCAATCCAGCTACCTCATGCAGGCGCTCATCATTATCGGCGGCTACGCGGGAATCGCATTCCTGCTCAAGGAACGCGTGATTGCGTTTTGAGCGCCGCTGTCAGGCAGCGGCACTGGAAGAAATCCGCAGCCCTATATTCACTGAGCGGAGAGATAGGAGAGAGCCCGGATGCAGATCGGCAAGCCGCTTCGCACGATCATTGTCGAACCGCTGGAATCCCCGGTTCCCGCCACGGCTCCTGATCCCGAGCCTGACCAACCTGAGCCAGTTCCGCCGACACCCGATCCCGAACCCGTGCGTGAACCCGTAGCGCCATGACAGCGCCGGACTTCATTTTCCCAGTCGTCGGCTACCGTGTCTGGCAGTGGGACGCGACGGGATTGAAGTCGCTGAACGGGATTGGATGGCATCCCGGAGAAGCATTCACTGCCGAATGCAGAACGCAGGGCTGCAACGAAGTTCCCCGGTCTGATTGCACATGCGGAATCTACGCCAGCAAAAGCCTCGACCATCTGCGCCGACTTGGTTACATAGAACACCGCATCCATGGGGAGGTCTGCCTCTGGGGCACGGTAGTCGAGCATGAGGGAGGGTGGCGTGCGCAATTCGCCTACCCGAAGAGCCTCATCGTGCCGCTTTCGATGGTGCCCTTTGACATGAGCGGCGTCGAACGGTGGCTTGCCACCTTGGCGGCGTACCGCTGCGACATCTTCCTCCTTGGCGAAACCGGAACCGTACCGCTGTGGCGCACGGGCTCCGGCGTCGAAACAAACGGGCTCGGCCTGCTCGTGCAGCGATGCAGTGCATGGTATGCCAAGCGAGCAGAGCAACGGCAAATCAAACGCGGCGACCGTGTGGCTGTGCTCGGGCACGGCATCGCGGTGGTCGAGCGTATGGACAACGATCAGGTGCAGGCTGTCCTTGGTGGCAGAAGCGTACTGAGCATCCAGCGCAAGGAAGTCGTTTGGGACGAGCGGTACACGCGGTGGGAAACAGCGGTCGGCGCAGGCATAAGGTTGACGGCGCGCAAGCCGCCTGACAGTCAAGTTGCTGACGCTCACAGGACAAGTGGAGCCTGTCGAACCGCAGAGTCGTAGTCGCCTTCCTCGAATGCTGGAGGCTTAGCTTCCAACTCCACGGCGCACAGGTTGTGTTGACTTAGTGAAGCGTCGAAAACTAACATTGCGTCAATCGCTGCCCATGATTGGTCAAACCATCTCGCATTACCGCATTCTCGAAAAACTCGGCGGCGGGGGGATGGGCGTTGTCTACAAAGCGGAGGACACCAAGCTACACCGCTTCGTTGCCTTGAAGTTCCTTCCGGACGGGTTTTCGCTGGACTCACAAGCTCTGAGTCGCTTCGACCGCGAGGCGCAGGCTGCTTCTGCTCTGAATCATCCAAATATCTGCACCATCTATGAAATCGGCGAACACAACGGCCAGCCCTTCATTGCCATGGAGTTTCTCGACGGACAGACGTTGAAGCACCTGATAGAAGGCCGGGCGTTGGCCCCGGAACAAGTTCTGGAATTGGGAATTGAAATAGCGGATGCGCTCGACGCCGCTCACAAGAAAGGCATCATCCACCGGGATATCAAGCCCGCTAACATCTTCGTGACTGACCGAGGGAGCGCCAAGATTCTCGATTTCGGTTTGGCAAAAGTAATCCCTGCGGGACCAAGCATGGGCGTTTCGGAAATGCCGACCGCCACGGCGGGGGAACTCCTGACCAGCCCCGGCACAACGATGGGCACGATCGCGTACATGTCGCCGGAGCAAGCACGAGGGGAAGAACTGGATGCACGGACGGACTTGTTCTCGTTCGGGGCAGTGCTCTATGAAATGGCGACGGGGCGGATGGCGTTTCCGGGTAACACCGCAGCCATCGTACACGAGGCGATTCTGAATCGAGCACCTGTCCCTGTGGCACGGTTGAAGCCGGAACTCCCGCCAAAGCTGGAAGAAATCATCAACAAGGCGCTGGAAAAAGACCGCAAGCTGCGCTACCAGAGCGCGGCGGAAATCCGCACAGACTTGCAGCGGATGAAGCGGGATAGCGAGTCGGGGCGTACAGCCGTAACAGCAGCCGAGACTGGGTTGAAGCCCGTTCTAAAATCCACTTGGTTCCGATGGGCGGCGGTCACAGGGGCCTCAGTGCTGGTCGTCGGGTTGGCAGTCGGCGGTTGGTTGTTCTACTCCCGCAAGGCACATGCGCTGACTGACAAGGACACCATTGTCATCTCCGATTTCGACAACAAGACGGGCGATCCAGTGTTCGACGACACGCTAAAGACGGCGCTCAACGTCTCCTTGCGGCAATCGCCTTTCCTGAATGTGCTCCCCGACAGCGAAGTCACGGCGACGTTGCAACTGATGACCCGTCCGGCCAGCACGAACCTCACGCCCGCAGTGACCCGCGAGCTTTGTCTGCGGGCGGGAAGCAAGGCTTACATTGCGGGAACGATTGGCAGTCTGGGCAGCGAATATGTGCTGGGGCTGAAGGCGGTGAATTGCCAGAGTGGAGACCCGCTGGCCGAGGAGCAGGTGACGGCGGCATCCAAGGAGAAGGTGCTGGACGCGCTGGGGGAGGCGGCATCGAAGCTGCGTGGCGAGTTGGGCGAATCCTTGGCGACGGTGCAGAAGCTTGATGTCCCGCTGTTACAGGCCACCACGTCTTCGCTCGAAGCTCTGAAAGCGTACAGCCTTGGCGTAAAGAACTACTACGAGAAAGGCGGCGCCGCAGCCCTGCCGTACGCTCAGCGTGCCATCGAGCTTGATCCGAATTTTGCCATGGGTTACAGGACTTTGGGCGTCTGCTACCTTAGTCTCGGCGAGTCGGCGCGGGCCAGTGAATATTTCACCAAGGCGTTCCAGTTGCGAGAACATGCCAGCGAGCGGGAAAAGCTGACGATCACCGCCGTGTACTATACGCGTGGAACTGGGGAACTGGATAAAGCGGCTCAGACGTTGCAAGAGGGGATTGAGAGCTACCCACGAGACTACCTAGCACATCTTGAGTTGGGCTCGGTGTTCGCCTATCGGGGGCAGTGGGAGAAAGCCGCGGAGAGCACGAGGCAAGCCCTGCGCCTTGAGCCGGATAAGGTAAGTGTGTACCGCTTTCTCGCCGCCGACGCGCTTGCCTTACAGCGCCCCGACGAAGCGCGGCAGATCATTCACGAGGCGCAGGCGCGAAAGATGGACTTTATTAACTTCCACGACCTTCTCTATGCTCTTGCCTTCCTCGGGGCGGACTCCGGGGCAATGGCGGAACAGCAACAGTGGTTTGCGGGCAAGCCCGATTACGAGAAATTTGGACTGGCGCTCGCATCTGACACCGAGGCGTATCGCGGTCATCTGGGCAAAGCGCGGGAACTAGCCAAACGGGCTGTGGACTCCGCCATCCGGGCTGACAGCAAGGGAAATGCCGCGATATGGCAGGCCAATGCTGCTCTCCAACAAGCGGCTTATGGTAATCCTGTAGAAGCCCGGCAGTCAGCGGCGGAGGCCTTGAGGCTTTCTCCTGCGAATCAGGGTGTCGAAGTCGAAGCCGCACTTGCGTTTGCCATGGCGAGCGATACGGCACGAGCCGAGTCCTTGGCACAAGACTTGGGGAAACGCTTCCCGCTGGACACGCGGATGCAGTCGCTTTGGCTGCCAACGATTCAGGCACAATTGGCGCTGGATAAAAAGAACCCGTCTTCCGCCCTAACTGCCTTGCAAGCTGCTTCCTCCATCGAGTTAGGGAACATTCCCATCGTCAACAATATTTCCTGCCTCTACCATGTGTATGTACGCGGGGAGGCATACTTGGCAGCCGGACAGGGCAGTGCCGCCGCCGCCGAGTTCCAGAAGATCATCGACCACAGCGGCATCGTCTGGAACTGCTGGACGGGAGCGTTGGCGCATCTGGGAGTGGCACGGGCGAATGCGCTGCAAGCGAGAACTTCGCAAGGCGCAGATGCCGATGCTGCCCGCGTTCGGGCGCTCGCCGCCTACAAAGATTTCCTCACGCTCTGGAAAGACGCCGACCCTGACATCCCCATCCTGAAGGAAGCCAAGGCGGAGTACGCGAAGCTGAAGTAAATTTCGGCAGCCCCTCCAGCTTGGACCAAAAACTCTCAGAGACCCCTGAACCAGCCCAGCCGAGGCTAACTTACTTGCCTATCGAATACGTGCCAGTGCATGCATTGTCAAAAGAGCCGTCTGCATTGAATTTTCCGGAGCAGGTCCCGGAACCCTTGATGCCTTTGTATTTTCCGGTACCGCTCAGAATCTTCCATTTAATCGGGGCAGGTTTCGTGATGTCTGTTGAGGCGGACCCTTCATACGTGTAGTAGACTTTGTCCCCGTTGTCCATCGTCATGTTCGCGCGGCCATGGAAGTTGATGGATGATTTCCATATCTCTTGGAATTCCGTGTCGAAACCGGTTTTTTCCGGGAAGCCGCTGTCGCTTGCGGTCGCGGTGCAGGTGCCTTGGAGAATCATGTAGCTGTGACCCGGCACGTCGCCAACGTCGAGTTTGTGGCTTACCGTTTCTTTCGGGCAGTGCCACTTCGTATCAACCTTGCCCTGAGCCATTGTTGCGGAGCCGAACACCAGTAGGGAGCATGCAACAAATAATAGTTTGCGCACTGTCATTTTCTCCTTTGCGATGCGGAATCAAAATACAGCCAGACTGTGAGCCCTGTGGAGCCGATTGATTGCGGGGTCCGATTACTTGACTCGGGGGGTGTTGCATTCCGCCGTGGAAGATGCTCTTCGGGGAGGCAAGTAGCGGTTTTTTACGTCAAATCAAGCGGCCAAGGCGGTGACCACCGTCACATTCACCCCCTGCCTTCAATCCTGTTCACCGCCACAACCTCAGAAATGGCGAGATATCGCGCTCGATTCCAGCCGCCACTAGAATTCGCAAAACGTGACAATTGACTTCCGTTTCCGGTTGGCGTGATTACCGCGCAAACGGATGGTGCGACCGATGGGGATGGCTACGGCGAAATCTCTAACTCGTTGAAAATGGGTGGTGGTCAATAGAGGTTGTTTCCGGAGGCGTCGCAAGTCTAGCAGATTGGTGGTTCGGAATCTGGTGTGCAATTGGTTCATCAACTAAAGCTTCTAAACCTCGTGGCTGACGGACTATGCTAGGGCTGTCAATTCTGTCTTTGCAAGTCATGGCTAAATCGACATAATTCAAAATAGGTTTAGTCGTCATTCCTTGGCGTAACACACGAGAGCCAAACGAAAGGGGGGTGAAAATGAAATCCTTTCTGATCCTATGGTTTCGTTTTTGTCAAACTTTGTCATCCAAGGTTCAGTCAAGAACACCTTTGTTGGGTCATGCATCTGCGGTCATTCTCGTATGCGTTTCGCTGTCCGCCACCGGTCAAGCACAACAGCTACAGCCTGTGATTGTGTATCGACCGCTCGATACCTTAATCCTTTCCGGAGGTCCCTTTGATTCGGACCCTCGCAAGATTTGTGTTCTGTTTTCAGGACGTAGTCAGTGCTCCGTGCCAACTTCTGTTGCATCGGATCATCGTAGCCTAGAAGTGGTCATTCCGGAGGACGCTGTCAGCGGCCCCGTTAAAGTCCAGAATGATGAAACAAGTGTTGGTACCGTCGAAATCCAAATCGATCGAGTAACTGGGCTCCAAGTTGCACTTAAAGCGCTCATAGACGGGATTAGTAAGAACTACCTGGAATATTTAATTGCGCTGGCAGCCCTGGGTGTGCTCTCGATGTCAATCGTGCAAGCCATCAAAAGTCTTTGTCCTGTGCTGCGACTCTATCAGTGGCTTCGCACCCGTTGGTGGCTTCGAGGTCGAGCTCTCGAAGCCAGAGAGAATCTTAAGAGAGACGTAAACGTAGATGCTGTCGAGAAGGAGTTAATCGTAATTGGATCGGGAGGAAATCGCGCAGCGTTCTATAGTGCGGACACCGATGACTTCCCGAAACAACTAATCGCCGTCGGTCGGCTTCTAATTAACTACCCAACTAACGAGGGGCGATATGTTTCGTATGCGAGCGTTCTTGCTGTGATGGCCTCCAACATAACCAAAGCTGATTTTGACATCGTCAATGAGGAAAACAAAAACACCACTCCACAGCAACGACTTGATGCGCTAAATCGGGTACAACAAGAGATGACTCAAGCCATCAACGCTTTTTCCACGTCCAGCATTTGGTGGTGGCAGAACGGTCTCCATACCGCCGCCTTTGCCACTAGCAGCTCGTTAGCTTTTCTTGCGGTTTGGTATGCTCTAGGTTGGCACAAATTCCAAATAACTGCTTTCTTAACGGCCTTGTTCGCTGCTTTTCTAGCACCTGTTGCTCGCGATTTGGTTGCAGCGATTCAAAAATTCCGCAGCGACGTTTGATCGCTCAGTTGCGTCTTGAACTCGCTATCCCGTAATGCCCGTTTTCCACACCGCTGTCGCCCCATCGCGAATCCCGAGAGAAAGCGCGTTCACATCCTGTCGAAGAAGGTCCGCGAGAATAGCTTTACTCGGTTCGAGTTTCCACCTATCTATTAGATCGTTGAACGCTTTCACGCCTTTCGCAAACGCTTGCTGTGCTGTTGCACCGTCCGCCAAAGCTAAGTCCATCGCTGAATCGCAGTCGATGAACATTCCGGCTGCGTCAAAGTCCTCATTGTACTCTTGGGCAAAACAGAAATCAGCGTCGTATCCGAAGAAAGCGCTAACCCCTGTACCGTCAAGGGCAGGACCGACAAGGTCGTGACCGAGGTTCTTTGCAGTGTCACACGCGAAGAGATGAACAATCTTGCGATTGAACTTTGTTCGGTGGTACAGATGCGAATGTAGTAAATCCCGGCCCAATTCTGCGACAAATGCCACCCCATCCGAACTTCCGTGTCCCGACGCCGTAAGAAACGCAACGGAAGGATCGGACACCGCGGCCTCTAGGCAATCAAGAGTCAGCTGTGGGAGTAGTGCTGTGCGAAAGCCTTTATTTTGGATCTGGTGATACAAGCCGCCTTTTTTGTTGCGCCACTCACACATGAACTGACTTAAACGGTTATCACCACTTTCAATGGGGCAATCGACACACACAACCGTTTTACCATTTGGTGTGGGCATTCCAAGTCCTCAATTCCGGCGACAACAAACGAGAAACGGGATGATGCGGAACTCTGGCTCCCAAACGAACCCGAGGGATTATTGGCCAGAAGATTTCCCGCCACTCCCACCACCGAACAAACCTTGAATAAAGCCGCTGACGTTGAATGTCAGCCCAACAAACGCGCCAGGTTTGAAGTGTTGGCTGGTGGCGGGACTCGTTCCGTTGCTACCTGCCGCTGCTTCCGGCACTTTAGCAATGCTGAGGCCGTAAGTGAGTTGCACATTTCGCAAAAAGAACTCGCTGCTACCACCAAAATAGAAGTTGCTTGCTGGCGAAGAGAGAGACAGTCCGATACTTAACCCCGGAATTAAATCCCGCGGGCGCCAGTCACGCTCAGCGTCCATCGGAAACCAGTGACCGAGCCAATATGCTGTTAATACCACAACGGGATCCACGATAGCGCTACTGCCCGTGTTCACCGTTGCCGGTGGAGTACCGCTTACCGCAAAACTCGGAGTTCTAATGGTGCTGTATACGACTCCAAAGGCGACATTATAGACGGAAATGGTATGCGTTTGAGGAAGCGTGAGATTCAAGAGACTTACTGATTGGTCCGCTGGCTGTCCAGCGGCAACGGAGGCAGGAGGGGTGGTACCCGAATCTTGCCACTTTATGACGGGAAAGCTGTCGACTGAGGGGAAGTTGGGTTCATTCGGACCTGGCCCGGATGTTTGCGGTCCCGCCGAGACTTGTTGGTAGTACTCCCCTTTCTTCACAGAATAAACGATGGCACTTTCCCAGTAAGGGGTATGGGCTTTCCATGCGACAGACTTTGGGTCAGTACTTCTGTCAGTCCATATGACACCGCCGTCTATAATCGTGTCTCCAGCAAAGTTCAAAACGTCGCTGTCGCTCGATTTTGCGGGGCTGGCCTGGCTAGCAATGTAGAAGTGTGAATTGCTAGGGGAAAACACAACGGCACCGGGGGCATAAAGTGTGTTCGCCTTCCTTGTCGGCGGTGATGTGCCAATAGCTTTCCATAAGGCTGAGCCATCTGAGACCAGAACCGGAATGCCATCCTCCTTAATAATGGTAATTGGGGTGACCGGGAATGGGGGCGGGTTGCCAGAACCAGAGGTTCCCCCTTGAATGGCGAGGTAAAAATGCCCCGTTACTGGATCAGTTATCACATCCCCAACAATATGAGGGGCTCCCCTCAACCATTGCTTGGCCGGCGAACTGGGAGCGCTCGTTCCGGCATCCTCCCACGTGAGAACAGATTGTTCTGTGACTGATTCTCCCGCGGCGGAAAGCGGAGGAAATGGTTCTGCCCCGGTACCTGACACTCCGCCAATCGTCACAACCCAAAGATTCGAATTCAACGAAGAAACGCAAGTACCAGCTGCATAGATCGCATTCGGCTGCCAAGATTTTGGAGATCCCCCACATTGTGGGGGTGGCGTGAGGGGCGGCGTTCTATCAGTCCACCGGAGGCCGCTGCCTTCGACGATTGAAGTCCCGACCGAGGAGACTGGTGGGTATGGTTCCATGGGCCCTGAGTTTCCTCCCGAAGCTACCCAAAGTCGTGCGTTCTTCGAGATAGCACATTCCCCGGGCGAATACATTCTGGCTTGCCATGGTCTTGCAGATGAACATTCCGCAGGGGTCGGAGTTTTATCGATCCATTTAAGTTTTGTAGTCACTTCGGTAAAAGAATCACCAGTGGAGGAATTCGCCGGGAAAGGTTCTGTCCCGCGTCCAGATGTTCCGGCCCCCACAGCTACCCAAAATCGAGCGTTTTTCGATGTGACGCAATTGCCAGCCGGATAGATGGTACCTGCCTGCCAACTCTTAGCAGATGATCCACATTCTGGCGGCGGAGGCAGTGGAGTCTCGTCTTTCCAAGTGAGTTGCGGGGTGCCCGTCTCTGTGACTTGAGCAATCGGTGCGGCGGGCCAAAAACAATCCTTACTAGGTTCAGTTTTCTTGCATGGTTCAATTGATGAAACCCCAGCCTTGATAGCAGTGTAGTAGTGGCCATTCAGTGTTGAAGGAACCACTACGCTGCCAATCGGATAGAAAGTATTCTCATGCCAGGTCGCACCAGGCGTGGGTGGAGTGTAAATTGTGTTGACTGATATCGTCGGGATTACGTCTCCCGGGAGCCGATCCGGCCAAGCGATGAAAAACGGTCCACGGGGTATTTCCGCAGTTGTAGGACCAGCCGAGGGCGCTCCTCCCGCAAAACTCGGCCTAACTGGGGTCGGATTAATAGAATTACCCTGCTGATTTGTAATGTTGATATTCAGCAATTTCAGAGGCGTCAGGTCTGGAACGGAGCTCGCATCAATGCCAATGACGAGGCGCTCCCGCATCATTAGTGGCGTGTTTTCGTCGAGCTTGTCGCACTCCCTTCCTTTAAGCGAGAAGGGGGGTGAGATGCGCTCAAGCACCAGCGGTTGGGCTGCACTGAAAGTATACTTGAGGTTGAAGCATACAAGTCGTGTATTCGGGAGGCTTTCCGGAAAGCGCACGAGCTCGCTGGACCATGATGCCTGTGTCCACGATAGGCCCGGAAGCGCGCTGGCACTCGCGTTTCCAGATGCACCGGACTGACCGCCTTGCCCCGCAGTACTTCCCGCTCCTTGTCCTTTTGCTCCGCCTTGCGTTGCTCCGCCTTGCGCAGCTGCAATGCACGGTAGAAGACAGGCCAAGAACAAAAGACAGACATTCTTGTTCATAGTACCCTTCTTAATAACTTTCGATGTGAATACCTGGCCTAAGCGCATCCTACGCCTTGTTGTGTTTTGTTTGCAACAGAGTTCTTCGTGAGGATTGTTCAGCGGGAAGCACAGAACCATCGAGTCCTGCCGCAACTCGACAAACAGTTCACTTGTGCGGAAGTGGGAGCGCTTTCCGAGGCATTTCGGATGGCAGGAATCCGTCAATGCCTGCAACGACCATCCTGTATGGACCTCTTGCCATTACTCCGCGACGAGAGCAGGCCAGTGGCGAAAAATAGCCTGCCACCTGACTGTGCCAATCTTCAGTCGAAATAACAGCCTTGTGTCCGCTAACAAATGCGGAAACCCAGCCTTCCATGTTCCGGCTCTGTAGCCATCAACGAGTTCCTGTTCGTGATGCTTCAGATCGTGCTCATGACAGATCAGGAGCCAGAAATCCTTTCCGGCTTGCCCTGCCAATTGCCATACCGCGTCGAGATTTCTCGCGAGTTGGTCGCGGGTGACATCCCACTTAATGCTAGGCGAGAGCCAGTCATTGCGTTTTCCTTCGATCCAGACAAAAGCCCTCTCGCATTCGATAAGGCAATCCGCGTGAGTAGAGCCTTCCAGCTTCAATTCCTTCGGGAGACCTTTTGCATCACCAGCATCCAATCTCCTCAAGGCCTCGTCTCTGCCGGGGTTGTCAATGACGCGCCGTCGATATTCCCTCCAGAGCCGACCATCAGTAGGAGCCAGCCTTTGTGCGTTGCGTATCATCCATCCGAGTCTCGCCGGGCTAGGTTCAACTTCTCGCTCCTTCCCTACACACAACGACATGACCATGCCAACGCTATCGGCGATTTGGATTCCATCAGCAAGACGCAACAGTTCCGTAACCCAATCCGAACCACCATGCGTCTGAAGCCACATAAACACGGGAGTAACCCTTGTCCGACCGCTGTGCTCATCCACGCCTGCTGATGCAGTCCTCGATGACTTCATGAAGACACCTCGATTAGAGCCTTATATGAGAGCCGAATGCGCGTTACCTCTGCCCAAGGAGTCTCCGACGAGTTGGCCGAGTAAGCAGCCTTGAGCACGGGAAAGGTTTTCAGGATTCACGCACAAAGTATAGACCTGTTGTTCTAGCTCCCTGAGCGGATAGCCCATCTCGAATCTGGTCGCGCGTAGCGCGTGACTTGAAGAAGAACAGGTGGGCAGGGCAGCCACAGTCCGAAGACCCGAATCCCGGCATGGGCACCGAAACGCCCGGCAGTGATGAAAGGAACCGTGCCCACAGATGCTCCCGCCGTTTCCGACCGTGGCAGACCCTTACCTCCTCCACGCTTACGTGGGGCCTCAGGTAATCAATGTGCCAGTGCGGTCGAGCCGAATTGCGCAGGTGATGGTTCACTCGGGCACGGACGCCTCCGGCACCAAGGGCGCTGCCGACATAAACGTAGAACCCGGACTGGAGCCGCATGTGGCCATGCCGCCCGACCCGGATTCCGGCGTCCGAAGCTGACGAGAGGAACAATCCATAGGTTCCGGGCCGTGATTCTAGTCTCGCCTTTTTATAGTGCGGCTGTGTTTTCCTTCTCATCCCGCGATCACGACTTGTCTTCCCTCGTTTGCGGAAGACGAGCCACCTCGTCTTGCATCGCACGAAGTCGCGCGTTCTCCATTTCCAGACTGTGCTTACGCAACCGCTCTACGGTGTCATTCGCCACGATCCGCAGCGATTCGACATCCGGAATCGTTCGGATTGCGCCGATCAAGGTCTTGATCTCTCCTTCAAGGAACTTCAAGTGCGCCACATGCCTTTCCGCGTCCTTGGCCGCATTTGCGATGAGTAAGTCGGAAAGAGTCTGTTCGGATTCCATGTTCACCTCGCCGGGGATTCGAGGCAGAGGAAGGAGAAGCCAGAATAGCATGTGTAGGCCGCCCCGCAAGCTCCCAGTGGCCATCCCACCCTATGGTCCTTTCCAAAAACCTGTGCTATTTTCAGATCAGAAACCTCGCAGGTATCAAAGCCGCCATACTAGATTTCAGCGAGCCACAGGCTACGACGAGGAAGGCGGGAGAGGGCACTGGGTGCTGCGATGTCTACTGTGAACACTTTAGCGAATCTCGACCGAGTGCGAATTGCGCTCGCGAGGGCACGGACTCTGCCGGAAGTCAAAAAGATTCGGGACATTGCGGAAGCAGCGCGGGTCTACGCGAAAGCAGCGCACATGTCGAAGGAATCCCTCGATTACGCCGCCGAACTCAAATTGTCGGCTGAGCGTAAGGCGGGAAAGATTCTCGCCCGACTCCAAAAGTCGAGCGGCGGGAGGCCAGAAAAAACAGCGGCAAGCTTTGCCGGAGTTTCCGAATATCAGAAGACTCTTGAGGAGACCGATACGCCAACGCGCACGGCCCGTTACTGGCAGGAGGTTGCGGCAATTCCAGAAGAGATCGTGAAGAGCTACGTCACGAAAGCGAAGTTAGACGACAGGAATCCTGTGACCACGAGCGGCCTGATTCGCTTTCACGACAAACTGACAAAGCCGGACATTTTTACTACGCAAGAGAACGAGACGAAAAAACGCCTGCTTTGGCTAGACGCAGAACTGACGAGACTAAGAGACGGCAATCAAAGCTTCTTTCAATTCCCTCCCCACACCATTTCTCTCGGCGGGGACAGAGAAGGTCGCTACCGCATGACCATCGATTTTAGTTGCACCGAGGATATTGAGCATTTCACGGAGGTGATTCGAAAGGGCTTGCAATGAAGGCGTGGCAGCGCAAGATACGCGATAAAGAAGCGCAAAGAGACCCTCGTCCAGTTGTTGGACTAGAGAACGCGACCGTCGTTGAAATTTCGTATGAAAAAGCGAAGGAACTCATTTTGCGATATGAGTGGCTTCGAAACATGGGAACCACGGAAAGATCATTCGGTTTGATTCTGAACGGAGAACTTGCTGGCGTGGTCTGCTTCGGAAGAACGTCAGGAACCGACACGGCAAAATCGGTTTGCGGTGAAGAATGGGCGCAGTACGTCGTCACGCTATGCCGTGGGGCGTGTGTTCACTGGGCGCATCCACACTCGGCGTCGTATCTCATCAGCGCGGCTTGCAGGCAGATGGCGAACAGTGCCAGAACGACAAAGAGCGGGAGAGCGGTTCTGCCTGCATACATCTTCGTCGCCTATTCGGACACGGAGGCCGGGGAAATTGGAACCGTCTACCAAGCCTGCAACTGGCTGTATTGTGGCAAGACTTCCGGCGCGACGATGTACAAGGATGCCACAGGCAAATTGCGTGATTCGAAGTTGATTCATTGTGCGACCCGGAGTCGAAGGGGTCGAAGCGCACGCCCCGATGAAACAGGTGGACGCTTCTTTTTCCGTGACGGCAAGAAATATTACGTAAGCGATACGCTGCCAGACGGCACCGTGATTGGGGGAAACAAGCTCTATCCGTACATTGTGCTCTCAACAAGAACGGAAAGAAAAAAGCAATTGGTTGAACAGAAAGTGACTTTCGAGAGAGGAACCCCGAAGCACCGCTATGTGGGGATATACGCCCCCAACAGGCGAATCAAACGCGCAATTGTGCAGGCGCTCCGCTGGCAGACTTTTCCTTATCCGAAGCGTGAGGTCACGCCGTCGCAGGCGAGTGGTTTGGATGGTGGTTCCAGTTTGGCAGTCCCGGTCGGTTCCGCCTCATCAGCCAGATAGCCGTAGGAGGAACGGCGGCTTGACTCCAGAGAGCTGCTTGACCCAATGAGGTTTGATTTCCCGGTACTCCACACGCTTTGTTCGGTCAGCTATTTTTGCCAGCCACTCCCGCTTGATAGTCGTTGTGATCTTGTCCATTTTCAATTTGCTCCGGAAATCCTCATTGCTTCTCAGACTTCCTCGCCTTCGACCAAACAACGTGCAATATGGAGAGCGTCCACAGGCCAGAAACACTCTGGACGTGGGTGTTTCACGTGCGGTTGCCCAGCCTCAGGGCGACAACTCAACAGCTTGTCTTGCCACTGTGCGGGTATGGCGTCCGGCCCATGAACTGCGCCTAAGAGGGCTCCGGCAATCGCAGCGTTTGTGTCTGTGTCCCCACGACGCATCACGGTATCCACGACACCTTCTCCCAGATTCGGAGCATGGAGAAGCTGCCACAGCGCATTCTGAAAAGCGATGAGCACCCAGCCCTGCTGATGAACGTAATCGGTAGGCGGTTTCGTGGATGCACCAACGATTACTTTCATCAATGGGGCCTCGACCATCGCGGATGATAGCCTTCTCCATATTCAGGTAAATCGCAGAAGTCGAGAAGGCCGAGTATTAGGATGCATGTCCAACGAAGTGAAAAAATCAGTAAGACCATGGGGCGTGCTGAAGCCGCTCGAACAGAACAACTACAACAGGGGAAATCCCAAGGACGGACGCCATTATTGGCTCACGCCTCCGGATCTACTCCAACGGATCAAGGCGGAATTCGGGGATGACCTCTATGACCCATGCCCTTATCCCAAGCCCCCTGACTACGACGGCCTCACTGCGGATTGGGGCAAAACCAATTATGCTAATCCGCCCTTTGGCAGCTTTATGGGGCAAGACGGAAAAAAGAAAGGCATGACCGCTTGGGTGCGTAAAGCCATTGAGGAGCAGGAAAAGGGAAAGACCTCGATTATCGTCTTCCCGCAACATGCATGGCTCCACATGCTGGTGAAAGCCGGGGCTGAATTTCGTTCGCTGGGTAACGTGGATTGGCTGAGCACCGAGGAGCCGCAGTCGTCGAGTTCGGCTTCCAGCCCGATCATGATGTTCATCCTAAGAGGAAAAACAAGTGAACCCGGCACGACTCCGGCACAAAAATCGGAGAGGCCGACATTGGAGCCTGTTGTAACAGTTTGCACGGATGAGAAAAGTCGGAACTAACCAATTCAGTGCGTTGTGCAGTGGAGGGCACCTGCGGCCTCGCCAATTAGAATTTCCCAGCTTGTTGCCTGCGGTTTCACAAACGAGATTCCCTTCGTCGTTCGTCAACGTAAGCATCTGTGGCCTGACCGCCCTGATGTCCAATACTCAGTTATCGGGCAAACAACGCGGAATTCAGGGTCGAGCCGCATACGTTCATCCCCGGAATGGAAGCATTGCCGATGGGGTCCGTGTCCCGGCCGCAAGGGGCGCAGACCGGCCGCCACATATCGGGCAGGGAGAAAAGACCATTGGCGTGTCCATGTTGACCCTCGGGCCTCAATCCCATTCCTTCGTGAGGTCGCTGACGGTTTCCACTTCTCCGCACATCCACTCTTTGTCGTCGTCTATGTCCATTTGCCGCTCCTCCGCGCAATCTGGGCACCACTTTGTCCGCACATCTTCTTCACCATCTACGCTGACGCCGAAGGTGCAGTTGGGACAGCGCCAATCCGGGTTGCGCAGAGGCGCAAACTCGCGCTCGATATACTGTTCGACTGTCTCGCCTGCCAGCGGGCCACGGTTTCGGAACCTCGCTTCGAGCGCGTCCATGTGGCGGGCTTTCTCGATTTCCCAAGGCTCCGCGTCCTCTGGAAGGATTTCCACGTATTTGGTAGGCTGCGTCGCGGCGGCGGCGAGCCGTGCATCCGCTTCCTCCTGCTCCCGCTTCCCGGCAAGCAAAGGGACCACTTTGTCAGCCTTGGGCATGAAAACGTTGAAAAACGTCATGCCGAACTGTTTGACCAGCGAAACCATGGGGTCATGGGCAGCGCGGAGATTACGGGCAGTGAAGTCGTTTCCATAGTTCGCTCCGTCCGGGTCGTCCAATCGAAGCGCCCAAATCAAGAACCATTTGAATCCTCTATAGTCCAAGCCAGACTTGCGGAAGAGCGACTCCATCTTCGGTGCCCATTCCTCCATGGTCTTCCCATTGTTGAACCTCTGCGGTTTGCCCAACTCGATCCAAAAGCGATACGCAAGTCTTAAACCAACCGGACTGTTCTTGTCGATCTTTAGCATCCATCCACCATGCTTCCCTCGGTTCGTATGGTCTTTAGTTTTTGAAGCAGAGCAAGACACAAAGAAAAGAAGGAGCGAAACCGAGTTTCATTCTCTTTTTCAATGTTCTTCGCAGTCTTCAAAGGCAACTTCAACTGTAACGACATCTTCAATCACAACCACATCCTCAATCAGCAATTTCCAATGTCAACTGCAACAGCAATATGCAATCGCAATGTCAGCCGCGGTGATCCACGGGAATCCACGGATTACCGCGCTAGACCGCCGATTCGTCGGCTTCAATGGCGTCATCCTCTTCAAATGGAACGGGTTCTGGTTCGGAGTTCGCTTCGCTGATTTCTGGGTCGTCCTTCTTTCGACGCTTCGACTGTTTCTCACTGTATTCCAGCAGCTTGATCCAGTCGCGCATTAGCCGCTTGTGTGACCAGAGTTCGACGCCCTTCACCTTGACCAGTTGGAACTTGACCATGATCGCGTTCTTGTTTTCGAGCCAATTGTCCTTGGTCCCGGCGTCCGCCAGAATCCAGAGTTCATCGTCGCTCGTAGGCAAGTTGGGGCGCGTGGAACAGTAGAAAGCCGCCTGCAACAGCGCCCGGTAAAGGTGTCGTTGCATCCAAGTCATGCCCCGCGAGACGTGCACGTCGCCCCAGAACTCCTTCTCGCACCAGAATTGGTAAGGCGGGACGTATTCCTGCCCGTTCAATTTTGCTGACCGCTTGGTCTTCTTTTTCCTCTTGTTTGTCATGGACATTCCTAATTGTTTAAGTTGAGGCATGTCTGCCTCTAAAGAATGACTGTGAAAGATGTTTTTCTTTCATTCGGGATGTTGTTGTCGGGGATTTTCGCAGCAAAAATGAGATTTTCTGCCCCCTCGGAGAACGCCAGTAAGTAAGCGACTCAATATGGGAAGCCTTTTTAGGAGAGTAAATATGGGCCGATACAGTGAAATCAAACAAGCTACTGCTGAAGTTGTTGGGTTCCGGGTGGTAAAGCGAAGGAATACGCGTAATGCGCATGCCGTGATCCGTGACTTTATCCTCCAGCACGAATCGCTTAGTTACAGGGAAATCGCCGAACTTTTCGGGGTTTCACGTTGGCTTATCTACTCAATTGCAGTTGAATTCGGAGTTCGGCGGCCACGTGGCGCAGGTAGCCCTGCCCGGCGTAGACGACTAGCCGAACCACAAGAGGAAAGGCAGAAATGACATGGAGAAAAATCCAGCACTGACAATCTTCAGAGTCCTGCGACATGCGGAAACAAAATCGATGACCGACGCGCAGCTTCGGAAGGCGACAGGACTCCACCAAATCCAGATTGACCTCGGGGCCGAAGAGCTTGAGGCTGAAGGCATGCTCACCGTGGAGCGCGCCTACACACTTCAGGAGTAGATGCTATGGCCCTGTAGTGAAGGCAAGCCGTCACGGCTCGTGGCCGATCCATGCGCAATACACGTCGTAGCAATCGGCGCAAAGCCACAGCCTGCCGCCGATCTCTGGGTCGTTGACTCCGACCATGAAGCGTGCGGGCGCTCCGCACAGTGCATGGTTGTTTTGGTTCGGCGACCACAAGAAACTGATTTCGTCGCTGTAATCCAGCGCCATGCAGTAGTGTTCCATGTCACTCCACCTCCTCGATGTAACTCCAGCTTAAATCGCCGCACGACCGAGAACTCCGGTTATCTGTCCCCCAGTGTTCCGAGTCCGAAGGCCGCAGTTCATGCAGCCGACGCAGATAGTGCCTGCTCTGGTTCCGGCGCAGTCATGTTCCATCGGCCGTCTTGCAAAGCTCGCTTGGACACAACCATCTCCAATTTTTTGCTGCTGCCGCCCCCATTCTGCCCTTTGCCTAAAACTGGGTGTTTGCAGAAAACGCAAAATTGCGTCTCACCTGAGATGGGTCGGATACAATTCCGGAACCTGCCGACTTGAGTTGGGGATCACTAGTTGTTCGAACAACGATGCGTCCGAGCCGAGAAACCTCTGAAACCTCTGCCTCGCGAGTTGATCATACCCACCTTCGCCCGTGTAGTTGATGTCCAGCAGGACACTGCGTCGTCCGAGTTCCATGGCGACTTTGCCAGTGGTGCCGGAGCCGCCGAAGGGGTCAAGGACCAGATCGCCCGGCTTGGTCGCGGGGTATATGCAACGACGAACAAGTTCTTCGGGAAATGCCGCGAAATGTGCGCCTCCGTATGGTTGCAGAGGAATCGTCCAGACGTTGCGCATGTTGCGCTTGCCATCGGCTCCGGCATCTTTGCTGCTGGCGGGCTCGCGGGCAGCCTCATGGTTCCAGTAATAGGATTTAGACTTAGCCAGCATCAGCACATGCTCGTATGAGTCGGTGAAGCGATCCTTGACGCTCTCGGGCATCGGATTGGGTTTGTGCCAGATAATGTCGTTCCGGAGAACCCACCCATCCTCGACGGCGGCGATTGCTACTCGCTCGTATACCAATGCTAGGCTCTTGTCCCGGTAAGTGTCGGCAATGTTCAAGAACAGCAGACCGTCGTCCCTCAGGACGCGGCGATTTTCCCGCATGATCTCAATTAAGTGATCGACAAACATCGGAACGGTAGGCTCGAAGCCAAACGAGCCTCTCCAAGCGCCACAGAGCGAACAGAAGCTGCCTTGCGAGGCTTCGAACGCTATCCCCTTCCGTGATGCTTCAGTCCCTCGGGTGCTGGCAAACCCGCCACCCTTGCGATGGTCCCGCTGCGGTGATTGCTTTATCCGCTTCCCTTCAACCCACTGATGTTCACAGCCCGGTCTGCCACCCCAAACCCCATCCTGTGCGCCTTCGTATTTTCGCTGCCCCCAGAACGGCGGGCTCGTGGCGATGCACTGCACCGAGCGGTCTGCCAGCGGGATTCCTCGGGCATCGGCACCGACAAGCTTCGGGATGTAGATTCCGGACACACGACCTAATACTCGGAAAAAACCACTTCGACGGATTCCGAGGAGCAAAATATTTGCTTTTTCTGTTTTGGGACCGCCTCAGATGGCCTCCTGCCGGAAACAAGGCAGGCGAGCTTTCAATTTTCCCAGTGATACTGGGATTTAGGGCGGGTCATAAGCAGGCCAGAACCTTTGAACCGAGCCGCCCGATCTTGAGATCGCAGACATTCTTGATGGAGTCGGCCCCCCTCACTTGGGGATGGTGGTTTTCCGAATAACCGTCCGGTTCCCACGATCCTCACAAGCCAATTCGCCACAAGACGGACAGAAAACGACTTGGCTGCCATCCAGAAACTTTGAGCGGACTTCTGCCCGATCAAAGCGGCACCTGAAGCAACTGGTGTGGGCAAACACAGTTGGAGGCATCGGGACTTGAGAGGGCAAACAGTTCGTTATTGTTGCTTAGGCCCCACGCTTTTGCAGCCAAGCAGCCAAGGAAGCAGGGTCAACCCGGAGCGAGCCGAAGGTGCGGACGACGGGGAACCGCCCGCACCGGGCCGCTTTATAGAGTGTTTGCTCGTGGTGCCCGAGAATATCAGCAGCTTCCCCGATCGTCATGTATCGAGTCGGCCAACGGCCAAGTTTTTCCAAGATTGTTTCCACGTATATAAATACTCACTTTAGGCGACGACGCCCATTTTCCGGGGAAAACTGCGCTCGATGTTAGCCCGACGCTGACTCTTATCCCCACCACCCAGATAGCCAATGGTGGTGGAGATGTCCTTATGACCAAGGGCTTTCCGGATATCCTCAATTGGAGTCTTGCCTTCGTCTAAGACGCGAGCATAGGTGTAGCGGAATTTGTGAAGGTGAAAATTCTGACAGTTGCGGCCTTTCCGCTCTACGCAATCGCGGCATTCGCCACATGCTATCCCGGCCCGTTTCGCGATCTGCTGGACTTTTTTCAGGAGGTGACCGTCTGGTCGGCCAAACATATTGGGAAGTATCAGCGGTGATTTGCCAGCGAAGAGCCAGCCTTCTTTCCGGTAGCGGTGCGGATCACTTAGAAGGTCATAGGCCCTTTTCAAAATCTCAATCAGTTGGTCCGGCATTTCCACGATCCGGTCCTCGTCGCTTTTGGTTGTCCAATTGTCCTTCCACCATTCGCGAACCAAAAGCTCCTTCGCTTCCCAACGGATGTCATTCCAGCGAAAGTGTGCGACCTCATCCTCGCGGCACCCGGTGTAGAAAAAAAAGGCGAGCATGACCAGTTCGCGTAGGTTTTTGGCAGTGGCAAACATCGCCTTTACGACCGGGCGTGGGTAGTAGTCCTTGACCTTCTTGTTCACCTTGGGGAAATCAGCGCGGGTCAATACCAGCGTATTGGGGATTACTGCCGTCGCCTTCGTGATGGTCGCGTCCTGCTCGTTTCGGACCACGTTCACAACCCGGCTCGTGCTGCGGAGAAATGTGGTCAGGTGATTGAGGTAGTTCTTCCGTGTGCGAGGGGCCAAACACTCCCTATGAGCGGGGCGCAGCTTTGCAAGATGGGCGGCGAAGGCCTGAAAGTCCTCGCGCTGAAAGCTGGCTGGGTCTTTGTCCCAGCCATACCAATCGCCGAATACGCCCAAGATGTATCGCCACGATTCCGGCCTGCTGGCGAGAAATCTTTGCACTTCCGCCCTGAGAGTCTTCCTCTGCGTGATGATGGTTACAGGCGACGGCGCGTTAAGGGAGGTCCGACGCGCTTGCTGTTCCTGCAATGCCACTTGGAGGTCATCACTGACGCTCTCGAATGTGCGGCTCCCGTTCCTCAGATATCGGAGATAATAGGAGCCCGGCGTCCCTGTGGTCTCAATTTTCGGTGCCCAACTCCGCCCCTTCCTCACGATTGGAACGTAGCGATGCTTTCCGCCAACTGTAAACAACCTATACAGCGAAACTATTGCTCTGCGGCCCATGATGATGTCTCCCCTCGATAGATACTGCGTCGTTGAGAAACATCGGTTTTTGCGCGAAGGAATCGGTATTAATAGTGGTATTAAACCGTCCGACGCCAATTTCGCAGCGATTTTACAGGGGAAAATTGGCTGGGGCGGAAGGATTCGAACCTTCACCATCCTCATTAACAGTGAGGTGTCCTACCGGTTGGACCACGCCCCAGCGGCGTTCAATGGCCGCCCCGGGAAGAGCCGGGGCAGCAGTGCTTCGCCGCAGAAGCGGCGAGAGATATTGCAAGAATAGCACGCCACAGGCCATCAGCGAGAGTCGAATGCGTTAGGGCCACTCATAAGGAACACTTATGGAGCTATTGAACGCGAAACTCGTGCAGATTCAGGAAGGACGATGATGGCGGAGTAGGCGCAGCTCCAGTTAGAAACGAGTTGAACCAGATCCCTCAACTTTGCTTTGTTTTTGAATCCTCCGAATCAAGCAAGTCTTTTGAAACAGCGAACTCTGAAGTTGGCCGAGAGTTCCGTTCTGGCTTTCGGGTTGCATTCCAGAGGAAATTGATAGAAACTATCCGTTCGTTTCGGCCTGGCCCTGCGCTGTCCGGCATAAGAGTGGAAGAT
>Ga0326727_10005243_pt1 | contig 37402 bp, 45 predicted proteins | sample MB2enrmetagenome_FD_207643 | JGI IMG/M metagenome (GOLD analysis project Ga0326727, IMG submission 207643) | Lab enriched peat soil microbial communities from McLean, Ithaca, NY, United States - MB29MY | ecosystem: Environmental > Terrestrial > Soil > Wetlands > Peat | place: USA: New York... | reverse complement strand
AAGGACGAACAACCATTGGTTCAAAGACCTCGATCAAACTTGGCGGGAAATCCGGCAAACCACCCGCCGCTGGTCAACAGAAAGAATTCGTCGTCTATGTAACATTTCTTAAGACGTTTACATTAGATTGGGGACAGGCACCTGAAGATTCTCCAGTGGACGGCGCCTAAGAAGGTCTATCACGAGTTGGCAAGGATTATCGGGCGAGGACCTCTGTTGGGTTCTCGGAATTTGTCTATGCGTTGAGGCATATCCCGCCGGGAGCGCTGTTTTTTTCCAGAACCGGGGACCGGTACTTGCCCTTCGGCCTCGTTGCGCCGAAAGCGGGCAACAGGTCACGTTTCCGATTAAGGCTAGCGACTATGCGGCGAATTGGAGAAATTCGGCGGGCCAATTTCCTCGAACGGCGTTCGGGTCCTCGAAGCCGACTTCGGGACAGGAATCTCGCGAACCGGGCCGGTGATGCTGCTGGGCAATCCTAAACACTGCGCCGTTGCACAGGGTTCCTGGCCGGCGGCCGTTTTCCGGGAAGCGGACCTCCTAGGCCAAATCCCGAGCTGGGATGGCAACCGTCCCGGCAGCAGCAACGAATCGAGCTATGCTGCCCGGTTCCCACGCGCGTTGGAATTGGGGTCAGCGAGGGGAAAGAACCACAGAGTTCGCAGGAACCGAACTCTGCGCATTACGTCCCCTGAACGGAATCGGCTGACGACGCGGCCTATCGGAGTCGCCGGTGGAGCATCTATCAAGGGGCTGATATGCATTAAGAGACGTGACGAGGGACGAACCGACAGGTTGACGCCGAGCATGTCCGTGTTCTGGTGAAAACGGACACGCTCGGTCCGATGCGCGTTACGCGGACGCGCCAGCTAGTCTGCGACCTTCCGCAGAAATCCGTGTGTCTTGCCGCTGGAGTCAACGTAGAGCCCAACGATGTCTCCGTCGGGGTTGATCCCGAAGGCGCGGGTTGCGATCGCGTCGGGGTAATCGATGGTGCTAAACGCGCCTTCTGCCGTCAAGAAGCCATGAACCTTGCCCGTGGTGTCGCGGAACAGCCTCACCACGTCGTTTCCGAGGCGGCTTCGGTTCTGTCGCCCGCTGCACCTGATTTTCAGTCGTCGCAGGCATCCGGATCTACAACCCACCGGCTGGCTCGGCAGCCTGGCGTAGGGTGCCGCCCTCGTGCTCTTGGGCTGCCATTTGTACCAGTATCGGTGAGCTGGCGAACATCGGTCCCATCCATATTCATGACGAAGATCTCGTTTTGGCCGCCGGTACTTGGCCGGAAGGACATAAAAAAGATCTCCCGCCCGTCGGCCGACCATGATGGTGCCCTGCTGCACCACTTGCTTGCCGGGTCACCCGGGTCTTTTGGTGTGAGATTGGTCTGTTCGTCCCCGTCTGCGGTCATCCGAAACACGGAACAGTATCCTTCGCGGAAGCTCATGAAGGCGATGTACCTCCCATCTGGCGAGAAAACAGGCATCTGCGCGAAGCTGGGTGCGACCTCGCTGGTCAACTGGACCGGGGCGCCACTTCCATCTGCATTGATCGTATAGATGTCAATGCCCCGACGGAACACAATCTGCTCGCCGTCTGGCGACCAACTGGGATACCTGCCAAGCGTGGGAGGGTCGGTGAGGCGTGTCGGGGTGCCAGCTCCGTCCGCGTTCATGACGTAGATCTCGAAAACGCCGCCATCGCGGTTACTGTCGAATACGATCTGCTTGCCGTCAGGGGACCATCTTGCCCATTCGTCGGTAGCAGGATCGTTTGTCAAGTTTCGTACCACACCCCTCCTGTCTCGAACGAAGATGTTGTTGTTTCCAGTCTCGGTCTGATTGGACGTGAATACGATCCGTCGTCCGTTCGGCGAGATGTCGGGGTCCACGTCAGATGCCACATCGTGCGTAATGCGAACCTGGTTGCTTCCGTCGGGATCCATGACGTAGATTTGGTTATTCGAATGCCCATCCCGTGCGCTGTAAAAGGCGACGCTCCCAGGAGGGCCGCCGGCTCGCTGCGCGTAAACGCGGGCGCCGGCAATAAGCGCCACCGCGCTGAAGGTAATACCGCAAAGGAAATACTTGTTTCGCATTTTCAGCATTGTCTATTCCTCCTCAATAAGCTCGTCTTGGTTGCATAAGCAGGTATTTGCTACCCGCTTATGCAGTCCTTCTGTCCTCTAATGCGGGAACTGGCCGCGGTAAGGGTAACGCTGACGAACATTTTCCGGGGACCGCTTATCGGCAGAGACCGCCGCAGTTCCAGGCCGGAAGGCCAAGTAGGTGGAAAATGTCCGCCGGAATGTGCTAAATTGCCCTTACTCAGCAGGACTTAGCCTTTGTGGCGGCAGGAGGGTCCAATGCAGCCCTCAGGGCACGAGATCACCCAACTCTTACGCGCCTGGAGCGGAGGAGACCGGGGGGCGCTCGAGAGGCTGGCTCCTCTTGTTTACGCGGAACTGCACCGGACGGCGCACCGCTACATGGCCCGGGAAAGCCCTGACCACACACTTCAAACTAGCGCGCTGGTTAATGAGGTCTACCTGCGGCTGGTCGATGCTCAGGAGGTGAACTGGCAGGACCGTGCCCATTTCTTCGGCGTCTGTGCGCGACTGATGCGGCGCGTGTTGACCGATTTCGCTCGCTCCAGAGGGTATCTCAAGAGGGGTGGCGGTTCACCCCATATAGCTTTGGACGAGGCGCTCGTGGTCTCGCCTGAGCCGCAAGCGGACCTGGTCGCTCTGGACGAGGCCCTCAACGCACTGACGGCTATCGACCCGAGAAAGAGTCAGGTGGTTGAACTGCGCTTCTTCGGTGGGCTGAGCGTGGAGGAGACGGCCGAGGTGCTGAAGGTTTCTCCGGAGACGGTCAAACGCGACTGGGGGCTGGCGAGGGTGTGGTTGCTGCGGGAGATGAGCGGCGAGCGAGGCCATGGATCCTGAACGGTGGCGGAAAATCGAAAAGATTTATCATGCCGCGCTGGAACGCGAGCCTGGCGAGCGGGCCGCGTTTCTCCTGGAGGCTTGCGCCGGCGACGATGAACTGCGGCGCGAAGCGGAGTCCCTGCTCACCTTTCGGGAGAGAACAGGGGGTTTCATGGATGCCCCGGCCATGGAAGTGGCTGCTGAGGCGCTGGCCAGGGAGCAAGCCCGGAACCGTTCTCCAGATGGACAAATGACTGGCAGATCGATTTCGCATTATCGCGTGCTGGAAAAACTTGGCGAGGGAGGGATGGGCATCGTTTACAAGGCTCGCGACACCCATCTGGATCGCCTAGTCGCCATCAAGGTCCTGCCGGCGGCAAGCGTCGCCGACCCCGATCGCAAGAAACGTTTTGTCCAGGAAGCCAAGCTGGCTTCTTCGCTTAACCACCCGAACATTATTCACATTTATGACATCGATACCTCCGAGGGCGCGGACTTCATCGCCATGGAGTACGTTACCGGGAGGAGGCTGGATCAAATGGTGGGGCGCAAAGGGCTCCCTCTGAAGGAGGCGCTGCGGATCGCGATCCAGGTTGCCGACGCGCTGGCCCGTGCGCACGCGGCGGGAATCGTTCATCGCGACTTGAAACCCTCGAACGTGATGGTGACCGAGAGCGGCCTGGCGAAGGTGCTGGATTTCGGTCTCGCGAAGCTGACGGAACCAGCGACCGATCAGGTTGCACCCACCGAGACGACGAAGCCGGTGACGGAGGAAGGAGCGGTTGTCGGTACGGTTGGCTACATGTCGCCCGAGCAGGCCGAGGGGAAAAAAGTGGACGCGCGCAGCGACATCTTTTCCTTCGGCTCTCTGCTCTACGAGATGCTCACCGGGCGGCGCGCATTTCGCAGGGACTCCCCGATGGCGACCCTCGCGGCAATACTGCGCGAGGACCCGAAGCCGATCGGCACCATCCTCGAAAACCCGCCGGCTGAATTGGAGAGGTTGATCGCCCGCTGCCTCCGTAAGGACCCGGAACGCCGCGCCCAGAACATGGCGGATGTGAGGGTGGCGCTGGAGGAACTGAAAGAAGATTCCGACTCGGGAAAACTCCCTGTGCCCGTACGCCCGCGGCGCCATGCCTGGGCGTATGTGGGGTTGGCGCTGATCTTGTTGGCCCTGGCGGTCGGAACCCTGGCGTGGTTGCTGCGTCGCCCGAGCCAGCCGCCTGGTCGGTCGGATTGGGTGCAAGTCACCAACCTGCCTGATTCGGTCAGCCAGCCCGCGCTTTCCTCCGATGGCCGGATGTTGACGTTCGTTCGCGGTCCGGGCACTTTTGTGGGCCCTGGACAAATCTACGTCAAGATGCTGCCCGACGGCGAGCCTGTGGAGCTCACGCACGACAATGTGGAGAAAATGGGCCCCATATTTTCGCCGGATGGCGCCGAGATTGCGTACACGAAAGTGACCGCCAACCGGTGGGACACCTGGGTAGTTCCCGTATTGGGCGGTCAGCCGCACCTCTGGTTACCCAACGCCTCGGGATTGGGGTGGACAGGAAAAGGCCGAATTCTGTTTTCGGAGATCAAGAATAACGATATCCATATGGGGATCGTGGCCGCGGAAGAGAGCCGGGCGGGAGAGCGGGATGTTTACGTACCTGTAGACGAGCGCGGTATGGCGCATCGGTCGAGCCTCTCCCCGGACGGGAAGTGGGTGCTGACTGTGGAAATGGACCGTGGCCGCTGGCTCCCTTGCCGATTGGTCCCGATGGACGGTGGTTCGCGACCCCGGCAAGTAGGCCCGCCGCAAGCTGGGTGCACCTCGGTGGCGTGGTCGCCGGATGGAAGATGGATGTACCTAAACTCGAGCGTCGGCGGCGCTTTCCACATTTGGCGCGAGCGTTTCCCCGATGGCCAGCCGGAGCAGATCACCTCGGGGCCGAGCGAGGAGGAAGGCATCGCTATGGCTGCGGATGGCCGTTCTTTCATCACCGCCGTAGGGCAGAAGCAAAGCTCGGTGTGGGTCCATGATCTAAACGGCGAACGGCAAATTTCGCTCGAAGGATACAGCTACGACCCGAAATTCACGCCCGACGGGAAAAGCCTCTGCTACCGGATCCTGAAGGGCGTTTCAATGACCTCTGACCTGAGCGAAGTGCGCATTGTGGACCTGGACTCGGGACGCAACGAGTCCTTGCTTCCGGGCATCGCCGTCGACGGAATACCAGGACGCGCTTACGATATTTCTCCGGACGGTCGGGAAATCATAGTGGAATCGCCCGACCGGGAAGGCAAAACGCGGCTTTGGCTGGCCCCACTAGACCGCAGCTCGCCACCGCGCCAAATTCCCGGCGTGATAGGGGAACAGCCCTTGTTCGGGCCGGGCGGCGAGATTTTTTTTCGTGGCTCGGACCGGAATCCCGACTTCGCCTACCGCGTCCACGAGGATGGGACGGGACTGCGGAAGGCATCTGACCAACCCATCGTCGGACTCTCCGGGATTTCGCCCGACGGCCAGTGGCTATTAAGCAAAGTTTCCGGCACGATCACTATGGCTTTCCCCCTCCGCGGCAATTCGCCGGTCGAGATCAGCGCTGCCGGGACACAGATTATCGTTGACGCCAGCGTTCGGTGGTCACCGGACGGCCGCCGGATTTTCATTCCAGTGCCGAGATTTGGGGGCCCGTCAATGAGTTCCGCGCCTGCCTACGTCGTTCCGTTGCCGCCAGGGAAAGAACTGCCCCCCATTCCTCCGGGGGGGTTCCGGTCGGCAGAGGATATCGCCAAGCTTCCCGGCGCGCGGCTGATCAATGAACTCCAAGTGACGCCCGGGCCAGCGCCCGAGGTGTATGCGTTCGTCCGCGAGACCGTGCAGCGTAATCTGTATCGCATCCCTCTGCGTTAGATGTTAGCCCGGAACGCCGCGCCTTGTGGCTTCTCGGCTTCACGAGTGGCACGCCCGCGCTACGTGGCAGGATGGAGCGTGGCAAGCAGCGCAGCCTTGCGTCGCTGCAGCTTTTCCAGGAAATAGATCCTGCCTTGTCGCCTACGGTTTACTTACGCCGCGGAGGAGGTCAGTCCGCAGCGCTAGGTTGTCCAGAAACGGGGTTCGGGTCCTTGAAGCGGACTTCAGGGGAGTCAGGGGTTACACTTCTACAACGAGCGATTTATCCTGCCCATGGGCACTCCGCTGCCGAGATAGGGGGGAGGTCGCTCCCGAGTACGCGGTGATTAGGAGGGAACAAGTCATTGCTACAAGGCATGTTTTGGTGGAGCGACTCAACTAAGGCAACCACTCAATCATGACATGCTCGAAAGCGATCCACTTGGTTTTGCAGCGCGCGTCTCTATTTTCATTCATCCCCCTCCTGTTCCGGAGCCACGCACTGCCCTTATGGTTTGGGCTTGTGTTGGATCTCCGCGGGAACGCGCTCGCGATCGAGCGGCTCGAATTTGAACGTCCACTTCAGGGGTACAGTCTCTGGAAAGTAACACTCGTGGTCGTCGCAAGCCTGATAGTAAAGCGAACCTTCGAGGACCATCTCACCGTGCTCATTCAGCCTGGGTTTCACCTGGGCCTCCGTGCCGATGGCAACGTCCTCCCCCAACCGAACGTGGCCGCGGTACACGGGCACAGTTTCCTTAATGACCTCCAGGCGGAGCTTTTCCGGTGCCGGATACCTCACCGGGTAAAACTTAGCCGCAGTTTCTGTCATCTTCCACTCGATTGCGACGTAGCCCTGCACTCCCTGGGCGTAAACGTGCATCCTGGGCATCAGGTCAATGTTCAAGAAGAGCGCAACCCGCTGGTTCGGGTGGACTACGTTCGTGCTCGCGGACGTGGATAAACGGAGATGCTTAGCCTCCATGGTCGCCTGCATCGAGCCGAGCGCGCCCCCAAACCGCTCAAGAATCTCCACCGCCGGAGTGCGCTCCTTAAAGTCCTGCTCGAAAAACTTCGCGACCACCTTGCCGCTCGTATCGACCAGGTAAGTTCCCGGATAAGGGATGCCATAGGCCATGGAGTTCGCCGGAACGGTTTCGTTCAAAATCCCGAAAGTGCGAATGATTTTGGAATCGGGATCAGAAAGCAGGAGATAAGTAATATGCTTTCGGTCCGCAAAGTTCTTGAGCTGGGCCACGCTATCATAGCTGATCGCCGCCAACCCCAGGCCTTGTTCACGGATATTGCTGAGATGCTGTTCCAGCTCGACGAGCTGGGTTTTGCAAAACGGTCACCAGTCCGCCGAACGGTAAAAAACCAGTAACGCGCCTTTCGGACCAAGAATGGTCTGCAAGTTCTGCAGTCGACCGTTTTGATCAGGCGCCTCAAACGCCGGCAGAGTAGAGCCGACTTCCGGGCCGGTTTTGATTTCCTGTTGGGCCGAGGTGATTGCGCAGGCAGAGAAGAAGATTAGCGCCGGCAGCAGGCGCGCGCTCAGGCGTGTCAGTAGCGAGCGGGCCTGGCGTTCGATGTGCACGTCGGAAGTGTAGATGAGGTCTGACATGGGCGCTCCTTTCTGGCCCTCCAACCACCAAGCATTCTACCGCTACTTCAGACCCCCGTGGGAGTCCGCGCCACCTACACAATGCCCAGCTTCATCACACCATGCTGTCCATGCGCATTCGCTATTTCTTATAGAGATCGGGGAACTGTTTTTGAAGCTCGCGCAACTTAGGCAAATCGTTGTAGACGATATAGGGATACGTCGGATTGCGCGCGAGGAAATTCTGGTGGTACTCCTCCGCCGGATAGAAGGCTTTGAGGGGCACCACCTGGGTCACGATCGGACCTGAGAAAACCTTGGCCCTGTTCAGTTGATCGATATAGGCCAGCGCGATCTGGTTCTGATCGTCATTCGCGTAGAAAATCACCGAACGATACTGAGTCCCGGTGTCCGGACCTTGACGGTTCAATTGAGTTGGATCCGTTGCCACGGAAAAGAAGACTCGGAGCAACTCACCATACGAAACCTGTGCCGGGTCAAAGGTAATCTTCACCGATTCGGCATGGCCGGTTGTGCCGGTGCTCACGCTCTCGTACTGAGCCGTCACGGCGTTTCCTCCGGAATAGCCCGAAACCACGCTGGAGACACCCTTGACGTGCTTGAACACGGCGTCCACGCCCCAGAAGCAGCCTCCGGCGAGAACAGCTGTCTGCTTGCCCCTGATGGCAGGGGCTTGGGACTCACCGGCAAAGGGCGGAATCTGTCCGCGGCCGGTTGAGGCGGCTACCAATGCCAGTAGAGGAAGAAGAACCATGAGGCGGACGAAAAAGCCTGAAATGTTAGTGCCGAAGTTCCTCATTGAAAGACCTCCGTCTATGTATTCCTCCGACGATCGGGGCCATTGTCAAGCTGGCCCAGGGGCCACCCACAGGCTGGAGCAAGCCCTGGCCCTATCTCTGCGATTCACGCCAACTTGATGAACCGCAGCGCCACTGAATTCATATAATATCGAAGCCCGGTGGGCCTCGGCCCGTCGTCGAAAACGTGGCCCAGATGCGCATCGCATCGGCGACAGGAAACCGCGGTCCGCCTCATCAACAAGCTATTGTCTACGAGTTCCTGGACATTCTCCTTCGCGATGGGAGCCCAGAAGCTGGGCCAGCCGGTTCCGGACTCAAACTTGGTATCTGAACTGAAAAGGGCCGTGTCGCAGCAGATACACCGGAAGATTCCCTTCTCGTGGAGGTTCCAGTAAGCGCCCGAAAACGCCATCTCCGTGCCCGCTTTGCGGGTGACGTCAAACGCCGCGGGGCTGAGCTGTTTCCGCCATTCGTCGTCACTCTTGACGATTTTGGGAACATTTACAATTTCCTGCCGCACTCCCGCATCGGAGAATTCCACGATTCGCACCATCTTCGGCTGCCCGGCGCGCGCTGCCCCAGCCTCCACGGCTTCCGGGCTTCGGTAATGCCAGAGCACCAGGCCGGCGAGCGCCGACACTGACATCCCGATGAAGACTCTCCGGTCCACAAGCGGCGACGGTCCATCTTTTCGAAGATCGGGTTCTAACATTTTAACCTCCGTTTTCCCACTGGCGGTCTGTTTAGCGAATCTCACCTTGAGGGCTCAGTTGGATGCTTGTTTGTTCCCTTGCTTTGGCTGTTAGACCAAAATATGCGCCAATATGAGCAGGCGCGTCACGGAGAAGGCTGCTGAAGCAACCGATCGAGTATTCCTGAGATCCCCGACTCGCTGACCTCCCCGGCGTTGTTGTAGACGGCCTTGCCCGAGCCGTCCAGCACGACCACGTGAGGGATGTAGCCCTTGAAGTATTGCCGGACAAGTTGCTGCTGCTCGGCAGGCCGCTGCTTGTCCAGGTCGATGATGACAAATTGCACTTTGCCCTTGTACTTCTCGTAGAGACTCACGGAGCGGCGAGCCTGCCGCTTGGAATTGAATCAACCCTCGCCGAACATAAAAATATAATTCGGCTTGCCCCGGAGGGCTCCGTCTCCGATATGGTCGCCGGTGATGAGGGGGCCGTCCTGGCTGTCGCTTGAATAATCAAGCCCCGGATTCAAGCGCAGATTCTCCGCGGCCCTCAAGCTCGCCACAACACTTATTCCGGTAGCCACCAAAACTAAGATTACGATTCTCTTCATCGAAGTTATTTTTGCCTATTCAAGTCTACGCCGTCTCGCTCCACTTCCAAGCGATGCGCCCTGTACACGCGCAGCGCCTGCTTCAAGACGTCTCCGAAAGCAGGCTTATCCCCCCCTTCGCCTCCCGTGGAAAATACGTGCCGCCGAAGTACAGCTTCCCGCCAGGGGTCAGAAAACCGGTGAGTGGCAAAAAGCACGTCCGGGTTCATCGACACTCCCTTTTGCCCCTTCAAAACTCGGGGTCAGACCCGATTGTAACGGAAGTGATGAGCAACGCTGGCGCTGCAGCCTTCTCAGTTCCGATGCTCCCGCTTAAGGCGTTTCGCACCGCCGGAGCAAGCGACGCGGCAAGCTTGACCATTTCGTTCTGGCCCAGGCCGGAAACCACAAATCCAAAGTAGTCCGGAACCTCAAAGCCTGCGACACTGAAACCTTCAAGTTGTGCCCTGTAGAGGTCGACGCCTCCGGGGGCGCGCGTCGCAAGAAACCTGCCCGAGGGAAGAGATTCACCCTCCCGCTTGGTGAGAATCACGGAGAGAATCGTTCCCTGACCACGAGCGATGAAATGAACGTACTTGCGCGGGCTGCCCGGCACGGAGCAAATGTGTGCCTCCAGCACCTGAAAGCCGGGAAGTCTCCCCTCGACTGCCGGCAACAGTCCTGCGTACTGGGATCCAAGTTTCTGGCGCAGTTGATCGCGTGACTGGGCAATTTCTGGGTAATTATGGCCTTTGATTGCGCATTGGGCATGGTCGGAGACTCCCAGTGCCAAGACCCTTGCAACCATCTGCCTGCCGCGCTGGTATTGGAGCCACTGTTGCCCCACGGCTCCGGCGATGACGACTAACGCCAGAGCGGCAAATGCCAGCGTCCAGGTCGGCGCCCCAAATGCCCACGGCAACCCTCGTTGAGCTTCCTTGAGGCGTTGGTGAATAGCGTCCCTCAAATCCTCCGGCGGTAACCGTTTGGCAGCGGCCCTGAGCAACGCTTCCCGCAGACGCGTCCGCGATTCCAACTCGTCTGAACAGGCCTTGCAATTCTCCAGGTGCTTCAATACCTCGCCGGTGGTCTCCACGAGAAGCTCGTTGCTGAGATACGCGTCCATCTGCCTGCGTGTCCGCTCACATTGCCGGGAGTCGAAGCTCAGTATATTCATGCAGACTCACCGTCGCTGGCCTCTCTTGTACGTGGCTGGATTCCGTAGGACTTCGCAACTTCGGCCAATTCCCCACGCAACAGCTTCCTTCCGCGGCTCAGCCTGGACATTACGGTGCCGAGCGGGATCCTCAGAGTCGCGGCGATTTCCTTGTAGGAGAATTCTTCAACGTCTGCCATGAGGACGACCTCGCGAAATTCGAGCGGGACCTTCTCCAGCGCCAGCAGGATGTCCCCATCCCGGATCTCCTGTGGGACCGGCGGTTCAGCCAAGAGGTTATCCTCGTCCCCCGGGCGCGTGAACGCTTCCACCTTCGAAGCCTTGATCAGCCGACGCCTGAGATGGTGAAGGCGATGAAACATGATCTTGAAGAGCCAAGCCCGACAGTTCGTCCCCGGCTCAAAGCGGTGAAACGACTTCCAAGCCTCCATGTAAACTTCTTGCACCAAGTCCTCCGCTTCTGACGAGTCCCGGATCAGAAAGGAAGCGGACCGGTACAGGTCAGCCAAGTGAGGCATCGCGGCGGCTTCAAAGTCCGCGGCGTGAATTCTTGGACGGAAGAGCAACGCCAACTCCAGTGTCGCACTTGAAAATCGGAGGGACGGTCTGTGGCTCCCGCTTCTCCGCGCCTGGGATCAAAAGCCTAGTTCTTCGGCTCGTCCATCTTGCCCTTGGCGTCCGTGTTATCCTTTTTGCTCGTTTTATTCCCCATCTTGTCGCCAGCCATCTTGCTGGTGGCCATCTTATCGCCGGTCGCCTTGCTACTAGTCATTTTGTCGCTAGACATCTTGCCCCCAGCCATCTTGCTGCTGGTCATCTTGTCCCCGGCCATCTTGCTGGTGCTGGTCATCTTGTCGCCAGTCATCTTGCTGGTCGCCATCTTATTGCCGGTCATCTTGCTGGTAGCCATTTTGTTGCCAGTCGTCTTGTCGCCGGCCATCTTGTCATCCTTCATCTTATCGTCTTTCATTTTGCCGCCGCTTTGCATCTTCTCGTCCTGGGACTGTGCCAGGGAAAGCGTGGTAACCCTGTTCACAAGCCCCAAACACATGCCTATGGCCAGTATCAGAATTGCAATTCGTTTCGTCATGCTTGTTTCTCCTTCATTAGGGTTGGGATTATACAACTAAAGTCCGATGTACCAATCGTACCCTCGCTCCGCCCAGTAGTCCGCGGGCCGCCGCGTGGAATACCGGATGGTTCCAATCCGCTTGATATTCTTTACGCCGTACTTCACGGCGATCACCAGCCGCAGCGGCGCCCCGTGCTCATCGCTGAGCGGAGATCCATTCATTTCGTAACAAAGGAGAGTTTGAGGGTGAAGCATGCTCTCCATGTCGAGGCCCACGTAGTAGCCGGCGTCAGGAGTTGCCATGCCGACATAGGGAGGCAAATCTTCCGGGCGGTCAAGGCTGAAGGGGTCCCCGCTTATCGTCTTGGGTGGATAGGCTCGCATGAAGTCCGTGAACCGCGCCCCAGCCCACCTGACCACCACACTCCAACCTTCGATGCACTTCAATTCGGTGGTCATCTCCAGGCGAGGGAGTTTTTGGATGGCGTCGAGACCCAACATCAGTGGGCCATCCTGCGAGGTGAGCCCTTGAACTTGGAGGTTCCACGCCGCGACGTCGATGTCATCTTCGAGTCCTTCATCACCATTGACGCGATCAGCGCCGACGCGGTCCGGAGCGAACGTCGGAGCGAGCCGTCGAGTCCTGAAGTAGTCGCGAGCCAGTTGTTCGTTCGTCTCCAGGGTTTTGCGAAATGGCCAGGGAATGCCATCAACCTCGCGGCGAGAGGTGAGCCACTCCCAGGCGCCAAAGCCGGCCGCGAAGCCAGCCGCCAAGCCCAAAAAGCTTCGCCGGCTCTTCTGCCGCATGCGAAGACGCACTTGCTTGTTCCATGTTACCAGTTCTTGCTCATCGGGAACCGAGAGGTCCGTGGGGGCAGGGACTCCTTCCGCGGCTTGTGCTGTCGCACCTGTCACAGCACTTCCCGGCCCCTCGACCTGAACTGCGTCCGGCTTAGGTGCAACAGGCGGATTTTCCGCCGGGGCGGGAGGGCCGACCGCCATCTCGGGTTTTTTCTTCTCTTCACTCACGAGCGCCCTCCTCAGAGGAAACCAGTTCGAAGCCGCTCACCATGGAGCCAAAATTGTTCCAGCCTGCGCGGATCACCTGGGCGATGTGAATCACAAAAAACAGCACATAGCCCAGAGCCAGCAAGAAGTGTTCGAACCGCGCCGCCATGTAACCTCCCAGCAACCCGGTCAGCCAGGAAAATTGGGTGGGTTTATAAATGGCCAGTCCGGTGACCAGGGAACCGAACCCCATCACGATGATGCTGGTGTAAGCGATCTGCTGAGCCCCATTGTATTTCCGCGGCGGGAGCTTTCCCTTCCACAATCGCAGGTCGTGCAGGGCAACGAGAATGGCCTCACGAAAGGATTCCCGGCTGGGAACCAGATACCGCCATTCTCCCCAGTACAGTGTGTAAACCACGTAGACAATTCCGTTGAGGGCGAAAAACCACATGAAGAAAAAGTGCCACGCCATACCTTTGGCCAAGTGCTGACGCAAACCCAATGCGCGGTAAAACCCTTCCGGAAAAAACTTGAAGAGGGTGAAGGAGCCGAGGCCGATGCGGTACACATCGTTTGCCCAGTAGATCCACAGCCCGCTCCAGATCATCAGCGCCAACAACGGGAAGTTCACCCAGTGGCACCAACGAATCGTCAAGGGGTGCTTCGATCTCATCTCCAACCGCGTCACTGGAACTCTCCTTCCCGGAAGCCCGGTCGCGTTATAATCGTCGCCCCTTCATCACGATAATGCCAATTCCGGGGTCAGTTATTCCCGAATTTCCCCGGCGACCTGTGTTGGATGGATAGCTCGGGCAAGGCGCGGGCCAGTCCCAAGAGAGACCCGGCGAGCAATGCCCGCCGCGTAAAACGAAAATGAGTGAAAGAGCTATTGGCTGATCGCCACCCCGTTAAAGGCGGCCACGCTGACTGAGGGTGACGTCGCCACGTATGTGAGGTCGCCGTAAGGGTCAATTGAGTAGACGGCGACATAACCCTCGTTGCTGGCAGTGTAGATCACGGCGAGCCACTTGCCGTCGCGGGACACCGTGATGTCCGTCGGCGAGCCCGAGTCCGGCAAGGATATCGATTTGTAGAACATCCCACCTTGGCCGTCGCTGAAGAATATGGAGATAGCCTTCCCGGGAGTATTGCCCGTATACCATATGTTCCCCAGCCCTTTCGCCACCCAGCAGGGGGCGTTGGAGGGATACGGCGGTTTGGGCCCGGCGATCGGGAGAACATTCTGGTAGTCGTCCACGATAGCGAAGCTGTCGGCACTGTGGGCCGGAGTGAATCCCAGAATGTTTCCCCGAGCGGGGTATTGTTGTCCACGCTCGTGAGCGACTCTTCGGAACATATGAAAAGACGGCCGGAACTACCACTTGTCGTTGTCCTTGTCATCGCCAATGATCTTGGCTGTCGGCAGAAGGCCTCCGTACGGTGTGTAGATGACCGGACAATTCACAACGATGCTCGTCTTGGTAATCGTGACCAAGCCGTCGCCTTTCGCGAGCAACACGTCTTCTTCTGATTTCAGCACGTAAGGGGTCCCGGAAACCCAGGTGACCAGGCTAACCTGCCAAAGCGGTGAGTAGCTAGGATCGGTATTGGTCGGACCCGCCGGGATCGGAGCAGAGGGGATCACATTTCCTTGCGTAAAGTTGGTGACGTGGTAGATGTCATCGACCGCCGTGGTTGTTGCCGATAAGACGTTGGCGAGCAAGGGAACATAATTCACGTCCTGCTGCAAGGCTAGTCCCGAATCCGAAGCTTCTGTTTGAATGTAGTAGGCTACTTGACCTTTGTACCAGCACTGCACCAAGGGCAGAATCACCCGCGGGGTGCGTGTTTTGTGAGAATCTTCACCGCGCAGGCTCCTAAACGAGGCCGCGAGCGCGACGAGCGCGACGAGCGCAAGAGTCACGCTTATCACTTTTGTACGAGAACTGCCGAATGGAGTCCTTTGTCTTTGTGTTGGTTCCATGATTCACTTCTCCTTTGGATTCATTGAGCGTTGTCGACGTTCCAGTTGTCGAAGAGACATTACAGATTCAATGTCTCTTCCCCCCTTTTTAGAGCACTCCACTCTTGTGAGTATCCGGTTTCGAGTGGCATGGGGCAATCGTTCATTCGTCACGCATCCTGTGATAAATGTCGAGGCTTCATGAATAATCCAGGAAGAGCCGTGGGACTGAGGCTTTGGGTGGCGCCGGCTCAGATCATGCCTCGCTTCGTGGCCTGGATGACAGCCTCAAGCCGATTGTGGGTGTGGAGCTTCTTGTTGATATGATGCAAGTGATTGCGTAACGTCGCCACCTCGATCCCGAGCTCACCCGCTACCGAGGAGGAGGTCTTGCCTTGGGCCAGAAGCTCTAACACCCGGCGTTCCCGCTCTGTCAAGGGAAGAGCAGTTGCCAGCAACAGGTTCTCCCTCGGCAGAGCTGAGATCTGGTGGGCGATCCGCATGAGCTTTTGGGTCAGCTCTTCAGCCTTCTTCCCGCGGCTGATGTTGCGCATTAGGTGCGCCACCAGATGGCGATTTGTGCGCTCGTCCCGAAATGCCAAGATGGAAACATTCACCCAAAGTCGGCGGCCAGATCGGAGCTTTACTCCCATGTCGTAGCTTGGGATTTCCTTGTTAAGCACAGCGCATTCGATTAGGCTGCAGGGCTCGCCGCAAATCTGGGTGCCCAGGCTGCTGCGGCCCTGAAACAGTGGGGCGCACGGCTGGTCCAGGACCTCGGCGACAGGGTAGCCAAATAACTTCTCGGCGGCGCGGTTCCAGGCGCAAATCAGCCCCTCGTCATTGACGGCAAAGGCCGCATCCGCCGTTCCTTCGAGCAGCTTCGATAAGTCCCCTGCTAGCACTTCAATTTCCTCTTGGGTTTCGCGGGAAAATCAGAGGGCCAATCCTAGCAGTTGGCGCAACGGAGATATCAGTGGCACCAGCGGACTGCCAAGGGGTGCTCTGACCTCATCTCCAGCCGCTTCACCCGAATTCTTACTTTTCAAGGCTTGGTCAGTGGGACGTCCAAGGCCCTTCAACTCGGTAATACCAACACCGGGGTCAGTTATTCCCAATTGGAGACAGCTTTTTTGCTCACGGGGGCAGGTTCGGGCGGTCTAGATTGCAAAGGTACTCCCTTAGTTCCAGTAAAGGGGGGCTTCCACTTTCAACTGCAGCTTCCGGGTTCACCTGGGGGCGAGTTTGTTGTGATGAGTCTCGTGACATAGGGTCAAGGTGCGGTCTGATTTCAGCCTCTCGGACGCGTCTGGGGCCACCGCCGGTGGTTTCCAGCGCCCCTTCCTTATCAGAGGCGAAGGGGTGTATAGTACCTCTTGGACGGAACATCAAAATTGATATCCGGGCTTCGTATCAAGGTGCGAGGTGTCATGCGCGCGTTAAAACTGCTCCTTCTGGGTGCTGTCCTGATCGTCATGAACGTAAGTCCAGGGAAAGCGCAGAGAATCAAAGTCGGCGAACCCGCCCCTGACTTCACGGTTCCTTCTCTTGACGGCAAAAACACGTACCGGTTGAGTGATTTCCGCGGCCATCGCGTTCTGGTCTTCAACTGGGCCTCGTGGTGAGTGTGCCGCGAGGAACTGCCGGTCTGGCAGAAATTCTACGAAAAGCACCACCAGGAAAATTTCGAAATCCTCTCGATTTCAATGGATACGCAGGGGGCGGAGGTTGCGCGGCGCTTTACCGAGGCCGCGGGGGTGACCTATCCCTCCGCCGTGGATCGCGCCCAGGGACTGTGGGACCTGTACGGTTTCCCTGTGGTCCCAAACGGCTTCTTTGTTGATGAGCAGGGGATACTCCGCTATGCCAAAATCGGCGATTTCGACGCTCGCAATCCTGTGGATGTGGCGGCCATCGAACGGCTCCTGGCCTCTCCTAGCATTCCGCAGGCGACGCAACCCGGATTTGAGTACACCCGCTCCGTTGAGGAGGTGCTTCAGCGCGCCGAGGAGGCTGTTGAGCGAGATCCCGCGAACCTAGACCTTCGTCTGACCTTGGCTGAACGCCGCGTGGAAGCCAAGCAAGATGCGCAGGGGTTGCGCGAGTTCCAGTCTGCGCTTGAGAACAATCCCAAATCCACTCGTGCGCTGGTGGGACTGGCCACCGCTTACCTCGACCTTGGGCAGAAGGAAAAAGCTCTATCGGCCCTCCGGCAGGCCTCGGCCCTCGATCCCGGAAATTGGATCATCCACAAACAAATTTGGGCCATTGAACACCCTGAACAGTTCTATCCCGCCATCAACACTAAATGGCAGAAAGAACAACTCCAGCAAGAAAAGGGGAAGAAGTAGTACTCTTGCAGGCTCCTTCACTTTTGGCCACCACGGAAGCTCCAGGTTGCAATTCACTGTGCCAATCGGCGCGGTACCCCGGCCAGTGCTCACCGCAATAAAGGTTGTTGTTCGGCGTCCATTCAATGTAGTTGCCGACCAGCAATTCAAGGTAACCGTCTTTGTCGTAGTCGAACCAGCCGGCACTGGCCGACCATTGCCCTTCGTCGCCAGCGGCCGCTTTTGTGGTGACATCGACTGGGTCGGTTCCTACTTCCATCCTCGTCGCCTCCGCACGACTGGCCCCCAAAGGGAAGAAGAACGGGTTGTTGGTGAGTGAGACTGACATCCGTTGGCTGAATCGTCGCACTCGGAAAGTGAGCTCTGAGTGGGCCACTGGGTAGCTCGCTGTCCCGAAACGGGGTTCGGGACCTCGAAGCGGACTTCTGGACAACAGCAGTCACCCGTCTCGAAAAGGGTCCCTTGCGGGACCGCTTCACGAGGCCGCGATGCTCATGCCTTCCTCGCGGCTAAACCATGATTTCTTCCGCGATGGGACTATAAGCGGGTGCAACGCCGGACGAAGGTTTATGGTGGTGACGCCGGAGGGCGGCTTGCGTCCGTGCTCGATGTTTGCGAACGAATATGACTCACAGAAGCAGATGCTGAAAGAATTTGTCCCCAATAACCAGTGCGGGGGTTGTTACGTTTCCATTCGCTCCTACCTCGACGCCTCGTTTTGGACCCTCCTCAAAGATAACGTCAGCAGCCGCGTTTTTTCGCGGAACGGGAACGCCCCACAGTGCCGTCATTGAGGGCACCCGTATTTGACGCCAGATCAGATGAACAGGCTCGTCCGCGACTTCAGCGAATCGGCAAGAAAGGTTGCGACGCCGCCGCACTCGAGGCCTCCCACGAGCTCGGACTCTTTGATGCCCATCACGTCGCGGGACATTTCGCAAGCGATCATGCGCACGCCTAAATCGCGCGCCAGGGAGATCATATTCTCGAGTGAGCTGACGTTCTTCTCCTTCATCATGGACCGGAGCATCTTCGCGCCCACGCCGAAGTAATTCATCTTGGAGACGGGAAGGCTCTGGCTGGACCGCGGAGACATGAGGGTCATCATCTTTTGGAAGATGGTCTTCCCCGAAAACTGCCGGCCCTTCCTGAGGACGCTGAGGCCCCAGAAGGTGAAGAACATGCTCACCTGCTGGCCCATCGTTGCGGCGCCCGTGGCGATAATGAAGGCCGCCAGGACGCGGTCTAAGTCGCCCGAGAAAACGATGAGGGAGACCCGGTCTTCTGGCGCTCGTTCCTCGACATCTCGGAGACGCTTCTCGAGGGCCCCTACCTTCTCTTCGAGCGCCTGCACTTGGGCGGGGTCGACGCCGACTTTCGTCTCGATGCCGCTCTCCATACTCCTGCCTCCTTAAGCCGTGCGCTTCACGTAATGGATGTACACGCTCACGCCGTCCACGGATTCCGTCTCCTGTGCGACCAGCTCCACGTTCTTCGCGATCTTCGCCCAGCTCTGAAAGTCGGCGACTGAGCCCCGGTCGGTGGCCATCACTTTGAGCACCTTACCTGGTTCGAGTTTTCCGATTTCTTTTCGGGCGTTCACTAGAGGCATGGGGCAGTTGAGGCCACGCGCGTCGAACAGCTTGTCAAAGGACTGACTCATGTTGTTTCTCCGCTGGAATCTTTGTAGGCCTGTGATAGGGCGCAGACGTTCTTGCCCAACTCGAGGGTGGAGGCTTCATCTTCGTCGGCCGCCAGCAGGCCGGCGTTGATCCGCTTGATGTCCACGTACTCGGGAATGAACCTGGGAAGGCTCTCGAGGAGGTAGCGAACGAACCCGTCCTCATTCTCGCGCTGGAGGACGAGGAGGCCGTCGTTGCGCTGTTTTAGATCGTCGAGGGATGTGGCGAAAATCCCCTGATCGTCCGCCTCCGCGAGACTGCTGACGTGCCCGGGCAGCACGGTCATCCGTCCGGGGAGCTCCAGGAGTTTTCGGAGCGACCGGCCGTGCAAGGGCGCCCAAGTCTCGGCCTTCCCGCCGAGATCCGGGCGCGAAATGGAGCGGATGAAGATGCTGTCGCCCGTGAAAACAAAGCGGTCGTCAAGCCGCAAGGCCACGAGGCCGAGCGTGTGACCGGGAATATGCAGCGCCTCGAGCTGGTGCTGTCCTACGGAGAAGATCTGGCCGTCCCGAATCGGCTCGTAGGGGAAGGTCGCGGGAAGCACGTCGATGGGATGGATAGCGTCGTAGGGATGGAGGTGGTAGGAAGCGCCGGTCTGGGCGGCGAGAGCGGGTCCACCGCTGATGTGGTCGGCGTGGCCGTGGGTGTCGATCACCCTTTCGATGGTGAGGCCCTTGCTGCGGGCCAGGTCCAGGTAAGGGTGGAGGTGGCGAAGAGGGTCGATCACCACCGCCTTCCCCGCGCTTGCCACTACGTAACTCAAACACCCGCGCGCGGGCCGGCTCACCTGGTAGACGGCCAGAGTGGGAGTTTCGACGACGGCGCGGGTCGCATAGTGCAAACCCCAGGCTTTCATTCCACCCTTGAGGTTGGCGCTGGCATAGCCTAGGCGGCGCAGCCCTTGCGCGACGAACTCCGAAGTGCCGCCCTTGGCACATACCGCAAGGATTGGCAGATCAGAGGGAAGCTGGTTTGCCATGTGCTGCTCGACGTAAGCGACGACGGAGTCCAAAATCTCGTCTTTGCCGCCAAGTTCGAGCATCTCGAAATAGGGAATATTGACGGCCGGGACGGGGCTGCGGCCTTCGAGTCGAAACCTCTCGAACTCATCGCGATTGCGCACATCGAGGACGAAGAATTTGTCGCGGCGTTCCAGCCGTTCGAGCAGCTCTTCCGCAGTCCAGACTTCATCGTTCCGTCGTTCTGCCACTGTGGCCTCCCTCACTGGCAAGATACCGATGAAAGAGTATTAAGGTGAAGTAAGATTACATGGACTTCGCATCTTGTAATCAGGTGATCAGCGCGCCAAAGCAACTGACAAGACGCTGGACAAGTGTCCCAATGAGTTCGAAGCGGAGCCGAATAGCCCCACACCACAGCCCCCAACGCCTGGGTTCCGGCGTCGCCCTATCGCTTGCGGACTGCTACTTCGGCTGGGGAACGATCCGAAGATAGGGCCTCGGCGCTTTCCAGCCGCCGGGGTACTTCTGTTTCGCTTCCTCGTCGGACACCGCCGGCAGGAGGATGACGTCGTCGCCCTGCTTCCAGTTCACCGGCGTGGCTACCTTGTGCTTGGCCGTGAGCTGGATGGAATCGAGCACACGCAGCACTTCGTCGAAGTTGCGTCCCGTGCTCATCGGGTAGCTGAGCGTCAGCTTGATCTTCTTGTCCGGTCCGATCACGAAGACCGTGCGCACGGTGGCATTGTCCGCTGCCGTGCGTCCCTCGCAGGTGTCTCCGCTCTCCGCTGGCAGCATGCCGTAAAGCTTGGCCACCTTGAGTTCGGGGTCCCCGATCATCGGGTATCTCACCTTGTGGCCCTGCGTCTCTTCGATGTCCACGGCCCACTTGCTGTGATTACTCACCGGGTCCACGCTCAACCCGATGATTTTGCAATTCCGCTTGTCGAATTCCGGCTGCAGCCCGGCCATGTAGCCCAGTTCCGTGGTACAAACCGGGGTAAAGTCCTTGGGGTGCGAGAACAATATGGCCCAACCGTTGCCGATCCATTCGTGGAAGTTGATCGTGCCCTGCGAAGTTTCGGCGATGAAATTGGGAGCTTCGTCGTTAAGGCGCAACATGGTTTGTCTCCTGGTGCCGTGCTCTCCAGGGCCGGGCGCCCTGGAACCTTCATTCCGGTCTTCCAAGCCGCGAACATTGTACCAACCGGGATTCGCGATTTGGACCTCTAGCCCAGAACTTCCGTTTTCAGTTTTTGCCCGGCCGGCTGACATTCTGCGGCTATGAGCGCTCAGGCGCAGTTCCAGAGTCCACGGTCCCGCGTGCCTACGACCGAACACCCAGCTTGCGCAGGAAGGTCATCATCGGGCACCAGTTGGTGAACGCGGACTGGATAAGGTTGAGAGCCACGAAGCCTGTAAACCAAAACCACTTCGCACTGACGTAGTAACCCAACAGCATGCTGGCCAGGACAAAGGTCCCGGCAACAAGTCTTAGCCAGCGGTGGATATCCATGGTTTTTCCTCCTCAGTGAACGCAAGTTTTGAGACAGCCCGTTTTGGCTAGGCGCCGACCTCATTCAACCCGAATTTCCGTTATACACTTCATGCCGACCGATAGCATACTCCTGACCGCCACCCAACGCAATTGTCAGTCGGGTTTGCAGTGCCGGGTGCTTCCACGGGCCGCGCAAGGGGTCATTTTACCCTCTCCTGAGAACCCCAAAGACCGCGCCTGCTGCTTTTCCAACCGATGCCTCCGACACTTTTCCTTCCCCTGCCGAACTCGTCGCGGTCGCGCACCAGTAGCGGCCTGAAATGCGGCTGATGTGCATGTGAGCCGGAATTTCCATTATGGGCTTTCTGCCCGGCCGATGATATACACCTGGCCACCGCTGAACGCAATTGTCAGTCGGATTTGCAGTGCCAGGTGCTTCCACAGGCCACGGAACGGCCAGCTTTGTTCCTCCGGACAACCCCAAGGCCTTACTTCGACCCTTGCCTCCTACACTTTTCCCACCCCACCCTCCCTGCTCACTGAAACCCGCTCGTTCGGCAGCTCACCTACCCTGCTGGCACGGACAGCGAGCCGATCCGCCGAACCATGGCCCTGAAGAGCAAGCGCGGACCTAAACGACAGGTCCGCGCAAGCAACCACTGTCCACAGCATGTAACCACTTGACGATAGTTCGAACTCGGAAAGTGAGCTTTGAGTGGTCCGCTGGACGGGTCGTTGTCCTGAAACGGGGTTCGAGGAAATAACTCCTGCTTAGTCGCTAGCGTTTACTAATCCTCTTCTGAGGAACTCCGCGTCTCAGTTGAAGACCCGATTGGAGGCCTCGCACTGATTTTGGATCGCATGAGCCTTCAGGACCCCATCGAGGGAACGCCGTATGGCGCCTGACTGTCAGGCGGGGAAGATGAGTTCATCGGACGCATACCCTGGACCCTGGCCCAGCCCAAGGCGGTGGCAAAGTTGGCGGGCGTGCGCCGAGCCCTCCGCACGCATGCTGGCTAGGCTGATCCCAGCCTTTTTGGTCCCTCCAGGCGGCGGTCCAAAAGGCTGGCTTCGCGGCAGGAGCTAAGTGCCGTGTTTAGAGCGGCGGTTTCAGCACCGCTCGCTAGTCCCATGACTACAGTCAATGAACCAAGTCCTGTCATCGCACTCAGCCCGTCAGGTGCCGGATTATCCTTGAGCCGGGCAATAGGAACAGGGACGACCGAGCTGGCCAGTATTCTGCACCACCACAGGGGAAAGAGTCTGCCGCCTCTACCCGCTCCACCCGCTTGCCCGTTACTACGGGACTTCCTCTTCGATTAGGGCAAAACAATTCGTATGTCTTAATCCCAGATTTCCGTTTTGGCACTCTGGCCAGCATCCATTCCAAGCCCGACCGCTCGCCATGGTAGCAAAGCCGCCCGGAGAATCCGGGCGGCTTGCCATTTGCGAAGCATCTGTTGCGGCTAGTGGAGCCCAAGCTTGCCCTTGGGCAGGTTGGGCTTGGGTGCGGAAACGGCCGGAGCCACGCTGTCCTTTGCTGCTGTGCAGCCAATGATGATGTTGTTGGTCCCTTGGTTGAGGACGGTGTTGCTGCGTTCGGCGCAGACAACGAGGTCCTGGGTCGTATATGGGTCCAGATAAATCTGGGCAAGGCCCACAGTGCTGTCGACCGTGAAGCCGCTGACGTTGTTGTTTATCACAGTGTCGAGGGTGGTGCTCCACAGGCCGATTCCATCCTGTCCGTCCGACCCCGTGACGGTGTTATTCCACGCTGCGGTGCCCTTGGTGTTGTAGACACCGAAGCCTTCAGACAGACTTGCCGTTACTTCAGCGGTGTTGTTCCACACCGCCGCTTGAATCCAGGGTTTAGTGACGTCGTCCAAGAGGAACATGCCTTCGGCATTCTCCTCGGTCCCGATAAACGTGTTGTCATGAATCGAGTACCGGGATGGGCTGCTTGGCACAAACGGCACCCACGTAGGAACAACCCACATGCCCGCGCAGGCACCTGAGGACTCGTTATAGGAAATCTCAAAGACCGACTTCTCTGAAGCTTCCATGTCCAGCCCACCGCAGGTATTTTCAATCTGATTGCCAGCAGAAGGCGAACCGCCAATGGTGATTTGGCTCGACGTGCTATACGCGTCCTGAGAAACAGCGACGTACAAATTATTGAAAAAGCTGCTCTGGAGGGTGAACGAACCGCTCAGGAAGTAATAGTCGTAGCGAGCAGAACTGTGGGGGAGTTCGCCACTGTAGTGGACTCCATTCACTACATTATAGCCCCAATCAGTTAAAAGGGGGCTGGGTTCGCCTTCCATGCGAATGCGGTCAATGGATACGTCGGTGGGATGCTGCCCCATGAAGCCCAGAACGTCGTAAAGCATCGTATGTGTTTCCTCGTCTACCTCGTCTGTCCAGGGTAGGGTAGCAGGCACAGCAGTAATGTTGATGCTCAAGTCCGAGACTCTGATGTTGCCATCCACAAACTCAAATAAGCCGGGCCACATACAAGTTGTGAGGTTGGGCTGGCACGAAGTCACGGTTAGGTGCGTGACAGGAAGAGCGGGAAGGGCTTGGATGGTCGTGCTGTCCATGCCCATCCCTTTGAAGGTTCCCCGAAAGTTGTAAACGACGACTTGCTGGGTGAAATATGTTCCAGCGCCCAGTTGCACCGTGCAGCCCGGACCTTTCGCCACGCACGCATTCAGAGCATTCTGAATGTTGGCTGTGTCGTCCTTTCCGGTCGGTGCAACCGTAATTGTAGTGCCAGCTCCAGAGGCGGTGGTTGGCAGAATCAGGAACAACGCGAGGAAGCAAAAGAGGAGCGCAAGCCAAGAACCAGCCCGCGCCCCTCGGCGGTTGGTGTTTGACATTTGGATTCTCCTTTTCGCAATTATCTGCTTGATGGAATTACCATGGCCTGGGGCACCATCGTGAACTAACGGCGCTTACCAGGCGCTTGTGACGAAGGGCATCAAGTCACGCAGTGCGATGGTTCTCTCGCATGTCGTGTTGTACGGTGTCCGTTGGATTGTTGGAGGTCTACCTGAGGCAGTTCTGTGGTGGGCTTTGCTACGGGGCTTCCAGCAGGTCCTTTCCCGGGCAAGCCACCCCTCAGCGCATGTTCGGAACCTGAGGAGCGTGCGCAACGCGAGACGAGAGTGAACGCGTTGTTGCATTGCGCTCTCCCTCTTAGCCTCGCTGAAATGTTTGGCTAATGGGACAAATTGTTGCTCGCCTTGAACGTACCTGTCAACAGAAAAGCGACGAGAAAAATGATGAAAAAAGTAATGATGAATTTGCCATCCCCATTTTGGCGCAATGGAAGGCTAATGCGCGCTGGCACGATGCCCCGCGGTTGAACGGGGGTTGAGGATTAGGCTAGGGCACAGACCTTTGCCAAACGAACCTCATTCCGCTACCGCGTTTCGGCTGAGCCGGAACAGCTCTTGGGTTCAGCCAACTACCTGGACGGTGTGTGGGCTTCACGGGAAGCGGCCAGACACCGGAAGGTTGCTTTCCCAGGAGGAATCTGGCTTGGGCGGTCGGAAGTGCTGTCTGGAGTAAAACCTCTCCGTGCTCGATCAACCGCGAAGTGGTCCTGGCTCGTAGCCGAGATTTCCCGAAAGGCTCCTGCGCGCATCATGGGTGCTCGGCACACAGAATGGATTGGGAATGATAAGTCGGCTTCACGTCTATTGGGCCCCACTTGGCCGCCGAACGGCCTACGCTCGGACGTGGCGCACGGTGCTTCTGGGCGTATCGGCAACCCGGAAGTAATCCACATGAGCGGCTTGCCGTTCTTGTGGTCAGAGTTTGGCGAAGACGCAGGCAGAAACCCCTGCGGCAGAGTGAAAAACGGACCATAAGCAAGAGAGGCAGGAAACAGAGAGGTCTGGTCAAACTGTTTTCTTCACTCAGTTCAGCGCCTGCTCAAGATCCGGCCGCGTGGGAGGCGGGAGTTCATCGCGGATATCGACACGGTTGAACGCAAAGCGTTTGGCGGAATTGATTCTGATTCGCGACTCCTTCCTCCCCTCACCTACTGCGGCGTCTGGCTTATTGCCGGAGGTATAGCGGTCTGTTGATACATCGCGCTGAGTTCCTGTCTCAGTTGCAGCAACTGCCGGAGCTCTTCAAGGCTCGGCGTTGTACCGACTCTCGAAGATTGCGAAGAAGATGCGGCCGCCTGTCTGCTTCCCGTATCGCGGCCTCCAGAGCCGGTCCCCAGTACAATGTAGAACCTTGTGTTGCCAGGGACGGTCACCACGATGTTCTGATTGAACGCCAGCCCATTCAACTCTTCATCGCCTGCGATCCCAACGTTGTTGGCGACTCGTTCTCGGAGGAGCGCACTCTCAGATAGCGGGCCGTAGAACCCACTGCTGCCCCCATTTCCGACCAGGTAAGCGGCCACAGTGCCAAGGCCAGTGAATGTTCGTACCAGGAATCTGGTGCCCGACCTCGTGCCGGACACTGCTCCCTTCAGCGGACGGAAATTTAGGTCCATCGCCACTCCGTCCATCTTCTGAGTGCTTCCATCCGGCATTTCCAGTCTGTCGAATCTAATATCGACGTTTCCCGAACGGTCTGCTTGGCGCAACTGGCCGATGGCCTTTGCTCCGGCCGGTACCACGATCTCACCTTCACGCTCGAAGTTGTACTCGATTACCGCGACAACCGGTTCCTTCACTCCCGTGCTCACCGCCGTTTCCAATCGGGCTACGAGGCGGGTGCCAGGAGGCAACGGCGTGATGAATTCGGTCTGTTCCTGGACGGCCGGTCGCATCAGAGAGCTAACGGCCGAACTGCCCTCAGCCGCCCGGACAAACACGAGGGATGGCTTGCGGAAAGCGCTTTCAGGGGATTCGGTGGGCGAGGGAGGATGCTGTTCGCGTTGATAGGCTGGTCCCACACCGTAGCCTGGCTGTTGCGCCAGGGCAGAATCAAAATCGATCCTACTCAGCGCATACTGCGGAGGGTTTTCCGTTTTCGGTTGCGCCGCTGCGAGGGCCTGCGCCCGGCCGGGCCGCGCTGTGCGCCCGATATCCTCTGGTGTCACGTCGCTCCTATTCACGGCCTGGTCTGTGCTTGGTTCGGCATTCAACATTGGCGTCACAGACCCAGCTTGGGCACTCTCCTGGCCGGGCGTTGTCCTACGGCCCAGGTCCGGCGTCCCGGCCCTATTCACTGAGTTAGACTTTGTTGCCTTCTGAGGCGAAGAGAATATGCCCAGAAATAGCAGAAGCATGGCGAGCGCTGCCCCGCCCAGCACAATAAGCGACTTGCTCTTATCTTTGCTGAGTTCGCGACGGCTAGCAGTAGGCTGCTGCGTCTGGCGGGCCTTAGCAAACGCTTGACGAATGATCTCGCGCCATTGAATCCCACGCTTCGCATCTGCTGTTTCCTCTACCGCAGCTTCCTCCTGTTCGACTCGTAACTCCGGCGATGTCGTTTCTTGCGTGTTATTTTCCTGTGACGGGTTGTCCATGGGTAGAATCCTCCTTGAAGGTGCTAATGCCAAAACCGATCGGGGCCAAGGCGGGGTGATCCACCGCCCCTGCCTCGGCAATCTGCAAGAAAAGCGTTTCGTTCGACTGTTTGTAAGGGGGCCGGTCGAATACCACTACCCCATCTGCACGCTCACCAGGTGCCAAGCGGCGCTTGCTCAAACGAAAATCCAACATGGGAAGCTGCTCAGAGGTCGCCCATCGAGTGTGCCGGAAGACCTTGCCCGATTTGACTCTTCCTCCAAGCTGGACTTGTGGTGGCATGATGAGGATATTGTGGGTAGTTGGGTTCATGGCAGAAAACAGCACAATGACCCGCTCTCCCCCATCTACTACCTCGCCTACGCCGGCGCGCACTCGGTCTCCGGTAGCCGTTTCTGACGATACATGCTCGCCGTAGAGCGGCGGAAGCGGAGATCGTTCCTGCCGGGTGAGAAGCTCATCCAGTCCAGTCGGTGCGGGGGCATCTGGTGGATCCGGCGCGACGGGGGGCGCTTGCTTGACATCTATCGCCCCCCATCTTGTACTAACTGTCTTGAGCGTCCCTGTCACGGGGCCCACTGCGGCCGGTTCCACCTGCACAGTTTTCGCCACGAGCGCAGAGGGGTAATCCGGCTCGATTAGAAAACCTCTGGGAGGCTTGTAATTGAGCAGAAAGTCCAGGACACCAGGGCTGGATGACTTTTGTTCCCCTCGACTCACGAGTAGCAAACTGGCCGCGTGCCCGCGAGTCGTTGAAATCAGCAAATTACTCTCAGCCGGCTTCTCCGTGAGGGCTTTGACAAATACTAGTTGGGGCTCGCGCTCTGAATGCTCGACTTGGAATAGTGCCGGGTCGCCTACGACTACGGAATTCACAGTCTCAGGCATGCGGATCGCCGTCACAAAGTGCGCGGCAACCTCGACCACTGCAACCTTCCCATCTATTTCCAGTTTGGTCACCACCCGCGGTTTGACCTCGGGGACCTGTGCCGCTGCCGAGCTGTAAGCGAAGAACATGCAGATTATGAAAGCCTTGCTAAACGTGCTCATTGATCACCTCGTTTCGATTGGCCGTGCGCCTGCCGTCCTTTGCATCCTCTCAAGCCGTTTCTTCCGATAAAGACGAGCCACACAGCTGACATAGCAATAAACATCCTGTGATGAGTAATTAAGTCCCTTTGTGAGGATCGGGCGCTCTCCCACGTAATAGGCTGCAATCGCCAGCCTGAGGTCGCCTCCGAAGAGGCGTATCAACCAGGCCAGATACTCGACGCCCGCGCGAACGTTCTCTTCGATTCGAAACCGATTCCGCACTCCCAATCTCACGGCGGTTGCCGGCATCAGTTGCATCAAGCCTGCAGCGCCCTTTCGTGAAACCGCGTAAGGCTGCCAATTCGACTCCACCTCGATCACGGCGTCCACCAACTCAACCGGCACGCGATAGATATGCGCGTAATACTCGGCGCAACGGGCGGAATAATCGCGCGACAGGCTGGGCTCCGCTCCTACTGCCACGCCCACGAGTCCAAATAAAGCGATAAATACCTCGCCGCCGGTCTTCATACTCCCACCCTTGTCAACTCGTCACGATACCTCTTCGAATCCGCGACCAGGCCATCGAATCCGGCACGCAGCAGCAGACGCTTCTGGTCGGCTTCAGTCTTGGCCAGGAGAGCCAGCAGAACATCCCGTTGATCGGGCTCTATTTCGCTCACGCCCATGATCTCGAGAGCCTTCGCTAGATCGAGCATTTCCGCGATTGACGGTGGTTTTTCGAGGCTCCAGCCGCGCAACGCTCGAGCCAAACCCGCCAATTGCCCCCGCAAGGCGGGGCGCATGTGGGTGCTGTGCACAGCGAGGATCTCCGCCTCCCGCTCCACGGTCGGGTACTCCACGCGTAGGTAAAAGCACCGCCTTCGCAGGGGATCACCCAAGCGGCGCTCCTCGTTCGAGCTCAGAACAACAAATGGAACCGTTTCCGCCTTGATGGTCCCTAGTTTTGGAACCGTTACCTGCCAGGCGCTCAAGATTTCCAGCAGCAATGCTTCAAATTCGTGGTCCACCTTATCGAGTTCGTCTACGAGTAGCACGCAGGGTCCGTCCCGGCACAACAACGCCCGTAGGAGGGGACCCTCAGCGAAGAAATCGAGCGAATGGAGGTGCTTCCGGATAGAGTCCCAATCATCGCCGAATTGATCTCCCTGCGTTTCGAGGAAGAGCTTCTGCAAGGCTTCGTCGAACTTGCCGATTGCCTTGTCATCGGTGATGCCTTCATAGCACTGAAGACGCTCCACGAACGTCCCCGCGGCCTCAGCTACTGCGTACGCCAGTTGCGTCTTGCCGCAGCCGGGCGGACCTTCGACCAGCAGCGGCTTCTGCATGCGGGCAGCGAGATAAACCACTTCCAGGGTCACCTCGTCGATGACGTATTTGGCCTCGCGCAGCTTGCCGGAGAGTTCTTGCCGTGATCGAAACATGCGCCTCGCCTTTCGGAGGCACACAATACAACAGAATTTTCCCGGAAGTGGCCGTTTAACCGGTGCGCGCAGCATCCACCTCCATCGCGACGAAGCAGGAAAGGCAAGCCACACACGCTTTTCAGCGAGGTAAGCCAAATTCAAGAATTATTTTCGCCGGTCGACAGATGTGAGAACCAGTTCGCTTCACGGGAGCTTTGGAAAGAACGCTGGCACGAGGCGTACCAGATTTTTTTTGCGGGTCGACAAATGTGAGAACCACGTTCAACAGCCCTTGCCCACCCTGGTCCTAGGGCAATTTGTACCATGCAAAGCTCTACGCCCTGGCTTTTGCGGTTGCCCGAGCCGCGTCCGGGCCTGATGCACCTGCCTCCATTTGACTGCGTTCGCAACTTCCCTTACAACCAAGCCATGATAGATACAGCGCTGCTAGAGGAGTTGAAGCAGACCCTGATCAAACACGAACTTCCCGGCGGAGGTTGGAGTTACGGCTCGTCGACAAGCCAGGCTGCCCTCGAGCCGACGTGCCTCGCTCTCCTGACTTTGCGATGGGACCCCAGCCCTGCTCGGGCCTGCGGCCTTAAGGTCTTGCTCGGTATGCAGAATCCAAACGGAAGCTGGCCAGCCTTCACTGGTGACGACTGGGAGGGATCGGGTCTAACAGGCTTGGCCGTGATCGCGCTCATCAACAGTGGCGAGATGGCACTTCAAACAGAGCGCGGGGTCGAATGGCTCCTGAGATCGAAAGGAAGAGAATCGCACTGGCTTTGGAGATGGAAGTTTGAGACGACGGATACTCACGTCCGGTTCGATCCCAACAAGTTCGGCTGGCCCTGGCTGCCTGGAACTTGCAGTTGGGTTATCCCCACAGCCCTGTCAATCATTGCGCTGAGGCAGGCATTCGTTTGCTGCAAGCCAGACCAAGTCAGCTTCCGAATCCAGCGCGGCACGGAAATGTTGCTAGATCGCGCCTGTGCCGGCGGAGGCTGGAATGCGGGAAATGGTATGGTTTACGGGGTTCCTCTGGCGCCACATCTGGACGCCACGGCCATCGCCTTGCTCGCTCTGCGCAGCGAACGAAGCAACAATGCTACAGCGTCCGGTCTTGATTGGCTCGAGCGCAGGGCGGCGACCTGCTCCGTGCCATGGAGTCTGGCATGGTCCATCCTGGCTCTTGATGCCTATGGTCGCCCCATTGAGGATATGGTCGATCGCCTCTGCGCTTTGAGGGATCCGGACCTCCTCGCGGATTCTGCCACGCTGGCCGCTGTGATCCTGGCCATGGATTGCCTGGTCCAGGGTAACGTTTTTAAGGTGATCGCATGACAAGAAGAAGCTTGCTAGCCGGCTCTGTCGGTCTTGCCGCAGGAGCGGCGATATCCGTTCCCTTTCTCGCACCCAAATACGACAAAGTGCGACGACCCGCCCGTTCACGCATAGCCATCGTGCGGGCGGAAGAGTACTCGGACCGGATTGAGGGGGCCTTGATGAGCGCCCTCCGGTCATTTCATCTCAATGTCGGTGGAAAGTCAGTCCTGCTAAAGCCGAATCTCGTGGACTTCGTGCCGGGAGTCGATATCAACACCCATCCCGTTCTAGTCAGTGCCGCCGCAGAGTGCTTCATGAGACTGGGTGCTCGGTCCGTCATAGTGGCTGAAGGCCCGGGGCACCAGCGCGACACACAACTTGTAATTTCTGAAAGTGGGTACCAAGACGATCTCGCCCAACACCGAATCCCCTTTGTTGACCTTAACCGCGATGAGTTGGTGAAGGTCAGACTGCGTGCAAACTACACGGGGCTGGGCCACCTTTGGCTCCCACGCACAGTGCTCAGCCATGACTTCGTCGTTTCCATGCCCAAGGTGAAAACCCACCACTGGTCGGGCGTCACGTTCAGCATGAAGAACATGTTTGGTGTTGTCCCAGGTGCGAAGTACGGCTGGCCGAAGAACATCCTGCACTGGAGAGGAATCCAGCAGAGCATCCTCGACGTTTGCGCGACCGTGCCTATTCATTTCGTCATCGCCGATGCGATCGTGGCGATGGAGGGAAACGGTCCTCTTGCAGGAACCCTGAGGCCGCTCCACAACATTGTCCTTTCGGATGATCCTGTGGCGGCCGATGCAACGTCCGCGCGGCTCATGGGATTCAAGCCGGAAAGGATCCCCCACATCCGTGAAGCCGCGAAATTCCTGGGCAACGCATCAACCGAATTGATCGATCAGCTTGCGGGCCGGGTCACGGCACCAGACATACCCTTCAAGGTCGTGCCAGAGTTTGAGCACCTGCGTGCCAGTCAACCTCTCCGGCGTTTGCGCGCCTGAACCACCAAAGCTTTTCCTGAGTTACAATACCAAGAATTCGAAAGCGAGTTTTTTGATCCTTACGAGCGCGAGGCTGAGGGCGGTCCGGCCTTTTTGGATTTACACAGCCCGCGTTGCAAGGGGGCACGATGACGGTAGAAAAGCGTTTCAAGGAAAGGTATCAAGCAGGCGACACCCCTTGGGATATTGGCAAACCTGACTTCAACCTTATTCAGGCTGTAACCTCGACGCCCATAAGACCCTGTAAAGCATTGGAGCTTGGATGCGGAACTGGCGATAACGCAATATGGCTTTCCCAACAAAACTTCCAGGTGTTAGGAATTGACACTTCAGAGATTGCAATTGAGAAGGCTAAAGAGAAAGCTTCGAAGGCCAACGCCAAATGTGCCTTCCTGGTGAGTAACATTCTCACTAGCCACCTTGAAGGGGCGCCATTTGGCTTTGTATTTGATCGAGGGTGTTTTCATACACTAAGTTCGGACGAAGACCGGAGAAGATTTGCTGAAAACGTAAATGGCCATTTGGAAAAAGACGGCCTGTGGCTCAGTCTTCTTGGCAATGCTGATGAGCAACGTGACGGCCCAGGCCCCCCGCAGCGGACCGCTCGAGATATTGTTAACGCTGTTGAACCCTACTTCGAAGTCCTTTCGCTCGTTTCAGGCCAATTCGGATCTAACCGTCCAAAGCCGCCGAGGGCCTGGGTTTGCCTAATGCGGAAAAGGCATTAACTTGATCATGGTGGATAGTCCGAAACAGCGAACCGCGCGAACCAGTAAGGCAGAGGCACGTGTATCGGAGATGGCCCGCCGGGAAGCTGATCGGGAGGCGAGGCGAATCCCGTGGCAGCGCCTTCAGGAGGCGAGACAGCAATACGTCGAATGGAACGCCTTCAGCCTGTGGGCGCGCGCCATTGCAGAAGCCGAGGGCCGGGTTCCCGCCTGGCTTGCGAAGGTTCTCAAGGAACGCTGCCCTGGGCTTTTTGGATCTGACCGCACATGCGAGATAGCGCAGCAGGACCCACCCCTCAATAGGAGAATATTGGAATGGGTCGAGAGCAATGCGCTCGCCCAGGCTAAAGATGAAGGTTGGCTGCGGGCAGTCACTTTCTACGCGGTTCGCGTCCCCGAGTACATGCGAGACTGCGCCTATTGGCAACATTGCGAGGCGCAATGGAAGCGGCAGCGCCCATCGGCTTACCCGTCGTTCGAGGAGTGGAGAAAAGCCTCCGAGCGGTGTGCTGACCAAGTTCTCGACGCATTCGAAATGACAGAAGACAAACGTCAGATTATCAAGGCCTCCAGGATGGTTGGCCCTGAGCGCCTCGCGGCAGCGGTGGCGCAATATATGGAGTGGGAGGCTTTCACGTACTGGCTGCGCTCGCCATTGGAGTCAGACACCAAATTCCCTGACGCCGTCGCGAAGGAGTTGCAACGGCGCTGCCCCGGTTTCCTTGAATCCGACGAAGTACTGCGCAGCACGCTCTCTCCGGAGGATTACACCAGGAGGTGGAAAGCCCTTCTTGAGTGGGGCGCGAATCGTTTCTTCAGCAAAATGCGGAAAGAAGGCTGGTTCGACGCGGTCGTGTACGAAGCGCGAGCGCATCCGCGAAGTGTTCGGACTGTAGACTACTGGGTGTTTTACTGGGATGAGCATTGGTCAAGTCGTCCCCTCAAGGCTTACCCTTCGTTCCAGGAATGGCGCCGTGCGGCTGACAACTTTGTCGTTGGGTCAGGAGGCGAATGAGTCACCGGTGTATGCCCGTGACTCCCCGGCGCTTGCAGGCCCTTACTCGAACCGTTTTTTCGAACGCATACTTTCACGTGCCGCCCATGGGCGTTGCCACGTGTTTTGCGGCTACACCAAGGGCACACGCTAACCTTCTGAAGGTGTTTGAGGTTCCCGCCCCCATTCTTCGGCTGCTTGTGAATGCGGACGAAACCCGCACAATCTTTCAGCCAGCATTGCATCTCCCTATCGAGCGCGTCGCAGTTTATTTCTGAAGCGTGCTTACGACAGAACTCCTCTAATGATTCGTGAGTGATCCGCCCGTCGCGGCGCTCCAGGAACCCTGCTGCCTCCCAGCGACGTACCGTTTTCGGGCTCACGCGCAAGTCCCTCGCCAACTCCTCCTGCGTGTAGTTATCTCGAACCCTGGAACTTGCGCCCAATTCTGCGAACCTCCACCGCACTGTCGCCTCGCTTCGGTGGAGCAAACGTGCAATCGTCTTCACCGATTGCTCTTGCGCGAAATCGAGCAACAATGCGTCGTCCGCAGCCGACCATGGCGGACGTTCTTGGACATACTTTTGATCAAAACCTAGCTCTTTCGCTCGTCCCCAGATAGTGTGGCTGCGCCACTTGGGATGCAAGCTCTGAATTTTGTTGATTGCCTCCCGAGCGCCGCGCCAGCCTCGGCCGTACCCCTCACGTATGATCGCATCCAACTCCAGACTCCAGACGACCGGATCCCGCTTGGAATCTGTCAATGCAACGGCCTCTCTCAGGCCGCGGCCTTCATTGCCCTTTCCTTCCCCTTTCATACGACCCGCCCTTCCGCAAGCGCCCTCTTCATGGCCCGTCTGCCGACATGTACTCTCGGGTCAGTGAGTGAGCTCCAGCCACTAATTGCGGGGCGCCTGTTACGACCGTTTCCCTCGGCGGAGGAGGCTAGCAAAACCACGAGCTGCCAAGTTGGTGCAGCGCATTTCCGTAGACTGTCATGCAGGCTGCAATGGTAAATGCGACCCTGTGCAAGCGCTTTAGTGCTGGGGGACTGCATTTCCAGGTGCGCATTGCCCCATATTGAGGGAGGCCAAAATGAGCGTCATGCTTAACAGGTGTGCATCAGTCTATGCCTGCACGACTCTGAAGGGTGGGCGCCAAAGGCCTGAAAAAAAGAATTTAGCCATTAAGATTTAGGCAGTTTGCGGGCATCTCACTAGTAGGGGAAAAAATCGTTTGGGGTCTTTGTGCGGACCTCAAAATTCTTGAGAAATGGAACGAGAGAGGCTGAACGGCAACTATGAGTGGGGATTTCGGAGCTAACCCACCTGTGTGGATTAGGCAATCGGAAGGCTCTGGGACAACGGTTGATACAGATTTGCTTGATGCTGCGCGGCGAAACTGGGCGCGTGTGCTTTCTTATGCCCGGCGCTACGGGCAGGATTCATCCATAGCCGCAGACATACTCGAAGCGGCACTGCTCGCAATTTCCAGAGCTAGAAGAACGAGTAGAATGTTGGGTAATCCGATTCGAAATCTCGACAGTTACCTGTACGTGGCCTTTGTTCGAAGGCTTAACAGGCATGTCGCAAGGCAGCCTAAAATTCAATTTGTCGGTTCACTCCAGGATCTCGATGCCTTCAGTGGCATTCACACCCGCGGCAGCACGTCCACAGTTGAAGATGAGTTGCTCGTAAGAGAGTTGCTGCAATTTATGACCGGGCGCCCGCGGGACATGTTCTTCCTGAGAACGAGCGGCTACTCCTGGAAAGAAGTCGCCCGCTTCCTGGGAACCACGGCCAACAGTGCGCAGGTTCTCTTCAACAAGGGAATTGGAACGGCCCGCAGTCGCATTATGAAGCTGAAAGCCTCGACCAGGTGGCCTAGTGAAGGGGGTGAGGCCAATGCGTGATCAAGCGCTCACAAAGCGAGAAGAGGCGCGACTGATCAAGGCATACCAGCGCATTCTGCAAGAAGGGGGCTTTCCCAACCCCGATCGCGCCGGATGCCCTGATAACAAGACTCTAAGAGCCATAGCCTTCCGCAAACTCGGGAGTGAACAGGTTAAGGATTGGAGCGAACACCTTGGCACGTGTACCCCGTGCTTCCGTGAGTACACCGAGTTTCGCAAGCAGGCGGAATGGCGGCGGGAGGCAGCTTACCTTTCAATGGCTGCCGCTGTCATTCTCCTGGTCCTCGCTGTCGGTTGGTGGAAATTGCGCGCCAGCCACCCTGTTGTGATCACGGCACACAATCGCGTCGTCGCGGACATGCGGAACCGATTAACGTTGCGTGGCGGTCAAGGCCGCGAACCGAGCGAGGGGCCGCTCGTGCTCGGGCGTGGGATTGATGATGTGTCTTTCTATCTCCCCGAAGGAAGCCGTGCAGGGACATATGAAGTCGCGGTCTTTCGCGAAGACCTAGGAGAACCGCTCGTCAGCAGAACTAGTCAGGCGACATTAGAAAAGGGCATGACAGTGTTGAATGCTACCCTTGATCTTTCGCGCATCCCCTCGGGCCGTTATCTATTGGGCATCCGGCTGCCGGGGATCGAGTGGAGTTACTACCCCATGGTCATCGAGTGACCGCTCGGAGGTTGCTGGCCTTGCCTATTGCCCCACGGGTGGCGAGGACGGCGCACGATGCCCAGTCCAGTATCTGTATGATCCTTGAGACTGAGCGGCTCGCCCTTGATACCTGGCAAATGTCAGACTGGACAGCGCTATGTTCGATCGCGACAGGCGCTGAAATGATGCGTTACTTCAGGGGCGGCGTGCCTTGGTGTTAGCACCGGTCAAGGGAGCCACTTTCGCCGGTTTAGTGTGATCCAGTTCGGGCAACGCGCGTCCGGGAGGCAACATACCACCCTCCCACCTCGACAGGCGCAGGTCCTGGTCAATGAGTCCGATTCCTATGTGACTCGGTATGACTTAGGAAGAGCGACTACCCTCCGGCACACCCAACAGGAGAGCAATGTTGAAACATGGTGCACGCGGTGGCCCTCGCGGGTCAATCTCATGGCCGGATGATTACCAGGCCGTCGGTAAACACTGGGAGGGCCAGGCGCGGGTAATGGCCCATGACGGCTGCTGCCATCTTACTGGCGCAGGCGCAGGGCACTTCCGCGGGAAAGCCGTTTAACCGGCCAAGTGGACCAAGGGGACAGCAAGAACTGCTGTGCCGGTCTGGGCAGACATTGCGCTGCAACGCGTCCGGGCCGCCTTACCCCGCTTCCGCCGGGCGTGGATATTTGTGGCATACTACCCCTGCTGCCCGAAACGGCAAATCGCGGGGAAAGGCCTTTCTATATGAGAGACAAAGTGAATGTCTTCTACTATCCCGAAATGGTGGCGGCCCCCTCCACTATCAAGAAAGCGATCCTACTATTCGACGAAATTCACTTCATGGATCGCCCTTCGTTTATGTTTGGTGAGCTCGGCGGCCAATGCGGGACCGTTGGAACTGCCTCGCCGATCCGTCAATTCGAGGCCGCGTTCAGGGCTGAAGGGGCACCTGTTTTTGTTCACAGCGCTCCTGGTGGCCCAGTTTCCGGCGACCTCCTTCAGCAGATTAAGGCCGACGTGAATGACCCACTGTTTATGTCACGATTCCAGCAGGGATTAAAGGTCTCTCAGAGTTTCCGCGACTTACAAATTGCGCATGGCAATTACGGCCAATACGGCACCCATGAGGATGTCGCTCGAAAGTTAATCTCGGTCGATCTCTCGACCGATCTAAAGGGCCATGGAAACGCAACTAGTCTTTTTGCCGACCCGAAGATAAGTCACTTCGAGCTTTCGACACCCGCAGGTTGCGCGAAACAGTTAATCTTTGAGGCGATGGTATGCTCGGCGAAGACAAATTTTGCGCTTGGTGTAAGTACCAGGGACGGCTTCATACCGCTTGCTGACGCTGCCCCATACGGTGATTTGTTGGGTGCCAAGTATGCACGCGCAATTGGCACACTAAGATGCTCAGAAAATCAGATTCAGGCCACTGATCTGAGTTTTGCGATTTTCGACGAACTAATGTAAACGTCTTAAGAAATGTTACATAGACGACGAATTCTTTCTGTTGACCAGCGGCGGGTGGTTTGCCGGATTTCCCGCCAAGTTTGATCGAGGTCTTTGAACCAATGGTTGTTCGTCCT
>Ga0326727_10005242_pt1 | contig 37407 bp, 28 predicted proteins | sample MB2enrmetagenome_FD_207643 | JGI IMG/M metagenome (GOLD analysis project Ga0326727, IMG submission 207643) | Lab enriched peat soil microbial communities from McLean, Ithaca, NY, United States - MB29MY | ecosystem: Environmental > Terrestrial > Soil > Wetlands > Peat | place: USA: New York... | reverse complement strand
TCCGCTCACCCGGCGAAGTGCTCTTGAAAATGGCTCCCTCCTCGCACTGCCCGGCTGGATGCGTCCAAACCGCACCGTTTCTGCCGCCCGTGCGCATCGAACTGCCAGCTCTCCGAAGTAGCTGCCTGAGGCACGAAAGAGTTGTCAGAGAACTCCGTTGAGTAGTATGCTGAATGCGCGACCACCCCAGTCTATCCAGAGTCAGGTTTGTGGCGAGAGCCCGGCTGAATTTATCGGAGGCATCGGCGTGTCTCAATTGAATGGGTCTCAAAAGCCCGCCAATCCCGCGCCCACAGAGGGTGCAAGCGGGCAACCGCACTTTGCCCCTCTCGGCTCGGCACTGAACGTTCTCTTGGTTTGGCCGCGGTTTCCGTCCTCTTTCTGGAGCTTCGACGGAATCCTCGATCTCGTACCCATCAAGACCGACCAGCCGCCGCTGGGCTTACTCACGGTAGGGGCGCTCTGTCCGAAAACCTGGACCCTAAGGCTGATCGACCGCAGCTTCGAGGAGTTGCTCGATACCGACATCCTCTGGGCCGATCTCGTCATGGTCAGCGGAATGCGCGTCCAGAAGGATGACATTCGCGAAACTCTCTCGAGGGCGCGCGCTCTGGGCCGGCGGACAATAGCTGGCGGCCCCCTCGCGAGCAGTGAACCCGAACTCCTTCTTCGGTTCGCCGACCACGTCGTGGTGGGGGAGCCTGATGAGGTTTTTCCTGAGATTGCAGCCGATCTTGAGCGCGGCACTGCCCAACGGCTTTACGTGATCGAGGACAAGCCCGATGTTAGCAAGACGCCCCTCGCACGCTTTGACCTGCTCCAACTCGAAAAATATGCCTCCATGGCGGTGCAGTTCTCCCGGGGCTGTCCCTTCCAGTGCGAATTCTGCGACATCATCACGATTTACGGAAGGAAGCCGCGAACCAAGCACCCCAGCCAATTGCTGGCGGAACTCGAGGCATTATTTAAGCTTGGATGGCGCGAGCAAGTCTTCATTGTCGACGACAACTTCATCGGCAACCACAAACTGGCGCTCGAACTCGCCCAGGCGCTCGAGCAGTGGCAGCAATCTCATGGCTATCCGTTCTTGTTTTACACCGAGGCCTCGATCGATCTCGCGCAAAAGCCGAAATTGATCGAGGCCATGGTGAGGGCGAACTTTTTCTACGTCTTTATTGGGATCGAGAGCCCTTCCCCCAAATCCTTGGCGGAAGCCAAGAAATTTCAAAACCTCCGGCGGGATCCGCTCGAGAGCGTCCGCTTTATCCAGAGCCAAGGTCTTTGGGTGACAGCGGGTTTCATCATTGGTTTCGATTCGGACACCGGGGAGGTCTTTGAACAGCAGAGGGACTTCATCGAGCGCGCCGCCATCCCTTGGGCGATGGTCGGGTTTTTGCAAGCGCCGCCCACGACGCCGCTCTTTGAGCGGATGCTGAAAGAAGACCGGTTACTCGTGGAAAGCACTGCCACCAGCAACTTTGATCCACCCAACTTTCGGACGCTGATCCCGCTGCCGGTTCTGCTGAAGGGGTTCCGAGGGTTACTGCTCTCCCTCTACGATGCCCCGGCATTTTACGATCGCTGTTATCGTTCGCTTCTGCACTGGAAGACCCGCCCGCCGCAACAACCACCGGATATTCCACTCTGGCCCAAGCTGGGGATCCTGGTTCGCTCCCTACTCCGCCAAGGTTTCCTCTCCTCCTATCGGAAAGCCTACTGGAAGTTTCTGCTGCGTATTCATGCCCACTGGCTCCTCGAGCCGGCGAAGCTCAGCCTGGGGTTCGCGATGCTGCTCTCGGGACACCATTTCATACGCTATGCAAGCACCGTGGCGGCACAACTCGAAGGTGAGCTCAACAGACTGGGGATTGAAAAAGAAACGACGGAATTTAGCATCCAGGCAGCGCCTGCTGAGTTTGAAACCCAAAACATAGGCTAGTGTTGTTTCTCAATCCTTCGCGATAAGAGTCGCGACGATTCGGCCGCGCGTCAGCAGCGCCGTCAGGGGCGCCGTATCGTAGCCCACCGGGGCGTAAGCCCTGGGTTGGACTGACGCCCGCTGGGCGGGCTGGCAGATTCAAGGAACTTTTGAAGCACGACCTGGCAGATGCTGAGCAATATTGGACAGACAGGCGCGCGCTCGCGAGCTGAGAATCGAGTCGTCCTCATGGGTGACGTTGTGTCGTTCAGAATCGCCAATACGTGCCGGCAGCGGAGTCATGCATGACGAAGAGGCGAAGTCGCGCTTCGAGCTTCCAGCAATTCCTCAAAGAGCTCGGCCCTCAAGAAAAAACCCGGGAGTACCTGGGCCGGCAGACCATCTATTCGCAAGGGGATCTGGCCGATGCGGCGTTTTACATCCAGAGCGGCAACGTCAAGCTCACCGTGACATCGCCGAGCGGCAAGAAAGCGGTCATCGCCATTTTGGGGCGCGGTGACTTCTTTGGAACGGGGTGCGTGGCCAGGCGATCTCTGCGCATGACGGGAGCGGCGGCGCTCACTCGAGCCTCGATCTCCCGGGTAGATAGAGTAGTCCTTGTCCGCATGATCCATCAGGAGCCTGACTTCGCCCGGCTTTTCATCTCGTACTTGGCGTCCTGCGTGGGCAGGATATCAGAAGATTTGATCGCCCAGCACTTCAGTACCAGCGAGCAGCGCCTGGCGCGCGTGCTATTGCGGCTGGCTCACCACGGCGAAGGCCGCAAACCTGAGCCGGCAGTTTCTGCGGTCAGCCAGGATACCCTGGCGCAAATGGTTGGAACAACCCGATCACGAGTCAGCCACTTTATGACCAAGTTCCGTAAGCTCGGCTACATTTCCTACAACGGCGGACTACGGGTCCATGGTTCCTTGCAGGGCATGGTCCTTTACGACTGGCGGTCGCCGCGCTCCGATACCCCCGGCTCTGCGCCAGATGCGCGCTTCTAAAATAAATCCACAAGTGAGCAAAATTGCACAGCTTTACATCACGGCTGGTGTCAGCCTGTTCATCCGTGGACGGAGCGTTGAACACTCGGTTTCAGGGCAGGCACCAGATTCCTGGTGGTTTCGTGATTATGTTGGATGTGGCACGCGACCGAGGGGAGCGTTTTTGCCGCCTCCGGCTTGATCGGCGGGAGTATTCTCAATGAATATACTGCTTTACAATCCGGATAACGAAATCACCAACAATTTCATGCCGCATCTTTGGATGTTTCTGCTGCGATCGCTGACTCCTCCGGGCCATCAAGTCTTCCTGGTGGACGGCAACGCGCAACGCTTGAGCCCAAGCGAGTTGGCCCGCTACGTAACCGAGAAACGCATCGGGCTGGTCGGAATCGGCGCGATGACGCGCATGGTTCGCAAAGCGTACCTCATGGCCGATGCGGTGCGCGCCGTGGGAGTGCCGGTCGTCATGGGAGGCCCGCATGTTACGGAGGTTCCCGACGAGCCGCTGGGGCGCGACGGGGGGCCGCGCCATGCTGACGCGGTGGCTCTTGGCGAAGCCGACAACACCTGGCCGCGAATTGTGGCCGATGCGGAACGTGGGGAGTTGAAGGAGATTTATGCCCCTGTCGACGAAGCAGGCAAAGAGGTGAAGCCTTCTCTCTCGGACTATCCTGAGATTCCATGGGATCAGATGGATTTGAACCAGTTTAACCTGGTGGGGCATTTTCCCGGATGGGCGCGCCGGTTACTTTCACTGGCGGGTATGACGTGGCAGAGCTTCCACATGGTGCCGATTGAATCCGGCCGTGGCTGCCCGTACGGTTGTGAATTCTGCACGGTGACGGGATTCTTCGGAGACTCGATCCGCTTTCGTTCCAACGCCAGCGTGGTGGACGAACTTCTGAAATTGAAGCAACTGGCAAAGCGCCAGAAGGGGAAAATCGCTGTCTTCTTCATCGACGACAACTTTGCGATCAATCCCCGGCGCACCAAGTCGCTGCTGCGTGAAATTATCGCGCGTGATGCCCAGGTGCCCTGGGTGGCGCAAATCAGCATGAACCTGTTGCGGGACGAGGAACTCGTTTCGCTCATCGCCGAAAGCGGCGGCAAATGGATCTTCATGGGGCTCGAGTCCATTGACCCCGAGAACCTGAAGAGCGTGCGCAAGGGATTCAACAAGCCGGAAGAGTACAAGGGGATTTTGGAACGCCTCGAGCGTTACCGTCTTTACGCGATCACTTCCTTCATCTTCGGCATGGACAGCGACTCCCCAGGAGTAGCGCAGCGCACTCTCGATGTCATCCGCACCTGGCCGCCGGGGCTCCCCGTTTTCGGACTTCTGACACCTTACCCGGCAACTCCGCTTTACGACCGGCTCATGGCTGCGGGGCGGCTGACCCGGCCCAAGCACTGGTTGGAATTCAGGCCCTTTACGATGGATTTCTCGCCTCTGGGAATTTCTCCGGAACAAGCGGAGGAGGAAGTCAGGCAGGCTTGGCATTCATCCTATACGCCGGCAACTAACGGCGCGGCAATCGACCGGTTAGGACCGGAATCTCTCGCGGATCGAATCATTCATTTGCTGGGCCGCCTGGCGTTCCGCGGAATCTACTTCCCGCAAATGACGCGAAGAGAATGGACGCGGGTACTTTTTGAAAATCGTCGTTCCATCCTTCAGGTTATTTGGGAGGCGTTAAGATTCAGGTATCAGCCTCGGTCCACGGAGCCACTCCCGATTGAAATGCCGGAAGGCGCCGAGCCGTCCGCTTGATCTGATATTGACTTCACGAGATCCTCGAGTCGTAGTTCCATCTTCTGGAGGAAAGCGTCCGCCGCCCGGCGGCCTCGATCAAACAGGGTTCGGGGAGGTCGACGGGGGACGTACCCGGATCACTCGAACGCGTAACGCCCTCTCCGAGAGAGCTACCCTATACCACACCCCATCGTCAGACACTCCCTTAGGCAAGCAACTCCGGGGAAGCGCAGTGCGGAGGTACCAAAGTACCCTTGCGGCTCAAATGGGAACTGCTATACTTCGCGGTGGGATCGTGTTCACGAAAGAAGGAAGTTATCTGGAAGGGTGGCGCCCCTTCTCCTCGGGGCCCAGGCCACAGCCCCAGAGGAAACAATGAGCGACTCTTCACGATGGTCGTTCGACGAGGAAGACTTATGAGAATCCTGCTACGCCGAGTGTTGAAGGGCGACGAGGGCCAGGACCTGACGGAATACGGTCTGCTCCTGATGTTCATTGCATTAGTTGCCATCACCGTGATTCATGGTTTCGGGTCAGTTGTAAAAAACGCCTTCAGCAACGCGTCCGCCAGCTTGTCGTGACCACCTGAAACCATGCCTCGCTTTTCCAGTTCTCGTCACCCCACTGCCAGGCGGGTTTGGTGCGCTGCAGGCTGACGCAGAGCAGAGCTCTGCGTTTTGGCCTCAATCGAATCAATGGAAACCGCAGAGCTTCGCTCTGCGCCAGCCGATTTCCTTAAGTAAAGCCATCTGTGACGCACTCCACTGGACCTCACCACATCGTCGCACACGCATAAGCAAGCCGCTCCGGGGAAGCGAAGCCCGGAGGTACTAAAGTACCCTTGCGGCGCAGAGGAGAACTGACATACTCGCTGGTCGGATAGTACTTACAGAAAGGGCTGGCCATCGGGAAGGGTGGCGCCCCTTCTCTTCGGGGCCCACGGCCGTTGGACATACGACCCCCGCCCCGGCTGGCTTCCCCGGACGCAGCCCTAGAGGAAAGAACGACCGGCTCTATACAATCCTTGTTTGACGAGGAAAAGCGATGAGAATCATGCTACGCCGAGTGTGGAAGGGCGAGGAAGGCCAGGACCTGGCGGAATACGGTCTGCTCCTGATATTAGTTTCCCTGTTTGCCGTCGCTGTGATTCAAGGTCTGGGTTCAGTTCTACACAACTTCTTCAGCAACGCGTCGAGCAGCTTGTCGTAACCGCCTGAAACAGTTGTTCACACCTCTCAATTTGATAAATTCTTCGCAGGTTGTCGCCTGGGAAGCTACCCGCCTCGAGTCCCCAAATTTGGTTTGACTTTGTGTTGTGCCTATCGACGGCAGTGGAAGCGTCTGCCCTCTTGCTCCTCTACAAGCTCCAACGCCGACAAGACAAGCGCCACACCCGAGTTGAACTTCCGATTAGACCTTGCGGATCGACGTTCCGAGACGAGAAAGGAAATCCCATGTTATGCGAATAGAGACTCCGCTTGGAAAGTCGTGTATAGTTTTCGAAATGGCTTCTTGCGGCATGGGAGGCGTAACTTAATGGTTAAATCGATCGCTGTCGTTGTGGGCAGCTACCTGCTGTCGATCATTCTTGTGATGGCGACGGACCCGTTGCTTTCCCGCCTTTTCCCGGGCGATTTCGTCAGGAGTCGTATTCCCTCGAGCACGGCCCTTCTGGCAAGCACCGGGCTCTTCGTGATCATCTCAATCCTCTGTGCGTGGGTCTGCGCCCGCTTCGCTCCCGGCCGCGCCGGCCTGCACGTGCTCTGGTTCTTTGTTCTTGGGGAAGCGCTGGGAATCGCCGCGACAATTCCCAACTGGACCAAGGGCTGGCCGCATTGGTACTGGCTGTCCTGGGTGCTCACCTGGCCGGTGAGTTGCTGGCTGGGTCTGATGTTGTCCGGGCGCCGCAGTGGCGAGCCGTCTGCGCGACCGGCCGGCGCAGGAGGATGATCCGCGAAGTCTGCCCAGGTAACCCGCGAACTTAAGCGTTCCCGGGGGCATTCCTCCGGCGACTCACTTTTCGCCCCTGCACTCTTAAGAGTGAGTTTCTTAGCGGCGCGCGAAGAAAAGCAGATCCTTCGCTTCGCTCAGGATGACATGTCATTCTGAGAGTGTGTGACTTTTTCAGTTTTAGGTGGCACTGACAGGCAGAGCCAACCGCCCAACCTGTCATCCTGAGCGAAGCGAAGGATCTGCATTTGATTGGGGCGTTGCCGCGCTGTGGCACTAGTTCATGAGACGTTGTTGTTTTGCGAAGATTTCTTCTTGAATCTGGAAACCTGAATTTCGCATTGCGGCTCTGCCGCGCTGTGGGACCAAGCCCTCGAACAGATTCTCGTCGTGGCATGCCGATTTTTCTGTAAGATGTCCAGCTTGCGCGGCGAGCGGCAGCGCGCCGCACAAATGCGCCGGCGCTAACATCTTCGTAACCAGGCGTTCCGAGGAAGTGAAGACTGCGAGGACAGTTGGAAGATCAGGTTGTTTTTTCAGTGATTGTGCCGTACCGGAATGAAGCTTCGTACATCGGGGCTTGCTGCGAGGCGTTGCAGGGGCAGTCCATCGGACGCGATCGATACGAACTGTTGTTCGTGGACAACCGCTCGACCGATGGAACGAGCCAACTGATTGGTTGCGCGCCCGGCGTCACGGTGATTCGGGAGGAAAGGCCGGGACCGTATGCGGCGCGCAATGCTGCCATCCGGATGGCCCGAGGCCAGTTCATCGCCTTCACGGATGCCGACTGCGCCCCGGCGCCGGACTGGCTGGAGCAGGCGCAGCAGGCCATGAACGCCACGGGTGCAGCCGTAGTTATGGGGCGACGGATTTGTCCCGGTGGCAGCGCGCTGGGAGTTCATCTGCTCCAGGATTACGAGAATGCCAAGCTGGATCATGCCCTGACGCGACTGCCGTCGCGATTCGCCTTTGGTTGGTGCAGCAATATGATTATCCGGGCCGACGTCTTCCGCCGGGTGGGCTTGTTTGACGAGTGGGAGCGCGCTGCCGACACCGCTTACCTGCAACGCGTGATCCGGCACGACCCGGCCGATCGCATTATCTTCTGGCCTGCGATGCGCGTGACCCACCTGGAGATTCGCACCACCGGCCAGGCGCTGCGCAGGATGTTTGTGTATGGCGCCAGCAACACGCGCCCGGCGCGGCAGAACGGCTATTCCCCGCTCAGTATGGGCCAACGCTGGACGCTGTGGCGGCTCTGCTCTCAAAACCCGCGCTACGGCGCCGGGGATCGCTTCCTGCTCTTCTGCCTGCTGGCCGCCGGTGGTCTGCTTTATAAGCTTGGTGAAGTGAAGGGACAATTATTCTGGCGAACAACCTCCTGAGGGGTGCGCGCAGCGCCTTGGAGTGCGGCGGCTTGACGCCGCCTTGGAATGGAGTGGGGCAAACGGCGAAGGCGGCGTCAAGCCGCCGCACTCCAAGGTGCCTTCGGCACATGCATTTTCAAAGCAACCGCCCACTTCTGTCGGCTGACGGGCTTGGTTCCCTCAACACCGCAACCAACGCGAAAGATCTCGATCGATTATTTTCTGCAGTTCCAGGATGTCCGGTTTGAATTCGGAGACAAGCTGCGCCCGCACGCCCGGCCGAAATTCCGGTTTGGGAGCCCAGAGGAGCTTGGAAAACCTGTGGAACAGAGTCGACCGCATTTTCAAGGGCACAGTTCCCCGGATCGTGCGCTTCGCCGGCCCGGCGGACCGCAGCAGGCGGCGAAGGATGAACGTGCGGGGGATTCCAACCGTCACATTATCGCGCTCCGAGGTGTCAAACGAGTGGTTCTCATCAACCCCCAGGAACGAGCAAATCCGTTTCAGAAACCCAGGGCAGTCGGCAACCATGTCGTCGTACACCAGGATCAGCATCTGGCCGCGCGGGAAGAGCTCCAGGTAACGGCGGAGCTGCCGGGCGTAGTATCCATGATTGCGGTAGTGGTATTTGGACCACCAGCCTTTCGCGATCCGCTTCTCCTCGGCGTCCAGAGCGGCGGCGAAGTCCGCCAGCGGCTCATGTCCATCCCTGCGGTTGTGGCAAAAATGGGAGTAGGCCCGCTCCGCGGGGTCGCGGAGAATGGCAATCAGCTTGGCGTCCGGTATCAGCTTGCGAATCGCGCCCGGCGAACATTGCTGGTAAAGGTACAGAGGACTCATTTCTCCCGCCACCGGCTCCGTGGTCCTGGCCTCGAACAGCCGGTGGTAGTCTTCGATTTTCCAGACTACCGGAAGAGTCCGGTGCGGCCCGACAAAAACCGGACGAGTGTCGGGAAAGGCAAAATACCTGGGCTCTTTAATCGGACTCAGGTAAATCTCGGGATGGGACTTGAGATACCGATAGAGAGAAGTTGTGCCGGACTTGACCGTTCCGATCACCAGAAAATCAGGCAATTGCGATGCTGTCTGCATCCTTCACAGTCTGCCTGCGAGTTCCGTCGGAAGTCAATCCCGCCCGGCGCTCGAACCGAGCGCTTACGCCTCCGGGAATCGCCCAGGGGCGCCGTATATACTAATCTGCTTGTACGGAGCTACCAACGGAAATTCTCCACCAGCATGATGTGGCTGGTATCTTGGTCCAACTTGGCGTAGAGCATCCAGCGGCCGTCAGGAGAGACCGCGAGGCCTGTGTCAGGCGGGCTTTCTAGCTTGGCAATTTGCGCTGTCTTGTGCGTGGCAAAGCTGAAGAATTCGATGGTCTTCGTGCTGGCGTGGTAGAAATAGATGCCCTCAGTCGTCAGGCCCCAGCTAAGCCAATCTGGCGACCCGAGCTGCTCCAGAACCATGGTCTCTTCCCCGCCTTCCACCGGAACCTTCCAAAGACCGGGAACCTCCCCCTCGCCATTCTCGTAGTAGACGGTCTTGCCGTCGGGAGATTCGAAGGGTCGCAAGCCACCCTGCTTCATCACCTGCACCGCCTGGCCGCCTTCGGCGGGCCTCTTCCACACCTGCCAAGTGCCCGACCTGTCGGAAGCGAAGTATATCCATTTCCCGTCCCTCGACCAGCTAGCCATGTCCTTCACGTTACGTGGCTGGCCGCCTTCCTCGCTCACAACGTACATGCCGCCACGACCTTCACGGGTGGCAACGAAAAGAATCTCCCGGCCGTCGGGAGACCAGAACGGCATACCCACATGGGGGCCGCCAAAGAAAGTTAACTGCCGGGGATTCGAGCCGTTGCTGTCACAAACCCAAATCTCCCGACTTCCAGACCGCGAGGAGACAAAGACGATCCTCTTTCCGTCCGGCGAATATTGTGGGTCAAAGTTCTCGCCCGTCGAGGCGATCAACTCCGTGGGCGGCGCGCTCCGGCCCGTCGTTCCGCGAACCTCATACCTCCAGATGTTTGTGTTCGTATCACCCTGGGTGTACGCCAGACGCCGGCCATCGCGGGAAAGTGATGGATAGTATGCGCCGCCCTGACCCACAGGCAACGGCTCCGGTTGGCCGCCGGAGGCTGCAACTTTCCACAGGCGGCCCTGGCCGCTGAGGCGATCTGAGGAAAAAACGATGTAGGCCCCATCCGGAGTCCAATCCAAGCCGCGAATGATGACGTTGTCGAAGGTGAGGCGTTTTGGTTCTTCGCCCGCGAGGCGCGCCAAGAAGACATCCCTGGCAATTGCACCACCTTGGCGGAGGAAGGCCACCGTCTTCCCGTCAGGGGAGAAACGAGGACTGAGATCCGCCGTTTGTCCGGTGGAAATGGTCAAGCGACGCTTGTCATCAGGGTTATCTGCGGCGACCAGGAAGAGGGTCCGGGTCTGCTTGTCGACGTAGACCAGGTATTTGCCGTCCCGGGACCAGTCGAAATACTCAGCCCAATCGTACCAATACAGGCTCGGTGTGGGCAGCCTTCGCTCCGGGCCGCCCAGGGCAGGAACAACGTAGATTCTGACTTCACCCTCGTTGTTGTACCGGCAAAAGGCGATGTAGCGCCCGTCCGGCGACCACGCGGGGAAACGATCCTCGCCGGCGTCGGTGGTAAGCCGCAGTGGCTTCTCCGTGCCGATCAGCTTCGCGTAAATATCCCAGTTGTCCCCCTTCTCTCCGTCCCACGAGAAAGCGATCTGATTGCCGTCGGGGGAAAAGCGAGCGTCGTCCTGGTGGCCGGGGAAGCTGGTGAAAGGAACGATGCGCATGGGCTCGGCAACTTTCGAGCCGGGACGGAAATAGCGGAACCAGAGTGCACCGGCGACCAAAGCCATGAGCGCGACGCCGGCCAGGACAATAGCCGCCCAGCGACGTATCGCCGGCGTCTCGCCGGCTGTGGTGCGGGCATCCTGCCCGCGCTTTTCCTGTCCGGCGCTGGGGCGAGACGCCCCAGCCACAGCGGGCGAGACGCCCGCGCCACGCTGTGAATCCGTGTCCCGCTTCAGCCGCTCCAGGTCGGCTTTCAGGTCGGCCGCGGTCTGGTAGCGCAGCTTGCGATCCTTTTCCAGCGCCTTGTTGATGATATGTTCCAACTCCGCCGGGCAGTCGGGATTCAGCCGCACCGCAGCGGTCGGCGCCTTGTGCAGGATCGCATCGAAGATAGTGCCCGGCGAGTCGCCCGTGAAAGCTCGGCGCCCCGTGGCCATCTCGTACAGCACTACGCCAAAGCTGAACAGGTCCGTGCGTGCGTCCAACTCCTCAGCCCGCACCTGCTCGGGCGACATGTACTCCACCGTCCCCACCGCGATCCCCGTGCTGGTCAGCGATTCCTCCGCGGCAGCCGTCGCCACGCCGCTACGGGCATGTTTCAACCCCGCCCCCGCCCATTTCGCCAAACCGAAGTCCAAAATCTTGGCCTGCCCGCGCATCGTAACAAAGACATTCGCCGGCTTGATGTCCCGATGGATGATGCCCTTGGCGTGCGCGGCATCGAGCGCGTCGGCAATCTGGGTGGCGAGGTCAAGCAGTTCGTCCATCTTAAATGGCTTGCCAGCAATGCGATGCTTGAGGGTCTGCCCTTCCAGGTACTGCATGACGATGAAGGGTTCGCCCTCGTGCTCTCCGATCTCGTAAATCGTGCAGATATTCGGGTGGTCGAGTGCGGAGGCAGCTTGGGCCTCGCGCTGGAATCGTTCCAGAGCTTGCCGGTCCCGGGAGAATTCTGCCGACAGGAACTTCAAGGCCACGGCGCGCTTCAGCTTGCCGTCCTCGGCCTTATACACGACGCCCATCCCGCCGCCGCCCAGCCTCTCCAGGATGCGGTAATGGGAAACCGTCTTGCCGAGCCTCTCAGGATAGCCCTTTGAGGCTGTGCCTGACAGCGAGCCATCCTCCGCCAGGGCCTTCGCCGCGACTTCGAGGGCGGGCGAATCGAGGACGCTGGCGCCGTGCTCGCCCTCCGCCAACAAGGACTCGACCTCGTCGCGCAAAGCGGAATCACCCCCGCAAGCTTCCGCGAGAAAAGCCCCGCGCTGGCTCTCCGGCTGCTCCAGCGCCGAGTGGTACAACCGCTCGATTTCCTTCAGGCGATCACGCTCCACAGCGCCGCTCCCCCTAGCCTAACTGCCGACCTCTTCCTGGCAACGCCGCAACCAAATGCAGATTCTTCGCTCAGAATGAGATGTCATCCTGAGCGAAGCGAAGGATCTGCTTTTCTTCGCTCGCCGCGAAGAGAAGACTCACCACAGAGCCCACAGAGACCACGGAGTTACGGCTTCGTTTTTTCTCCGCGCCTCTGTGGGCTCTGTGGTGAATCTTCTCACTGCCATCCCTACGAATTCCCCCGCCGCAGTTCCGCGTAGACAAGCGGCGTCAGCTTCTCGAGCGATTGCTCGTCCCCTTCGCCCCAGGCTCGCAATTGAACCGTGATGGCTTGTTTGGAAGGTGTGCTTCCGGCCCGTCCATCTGGAGGAGTCGGCAAGCCTGGCGATTTGGAGCTCGCCACAATCGGAGAATTCCTCTCAGCCATGACCCAGCCTCTTTCCCAGCGGACCCGGGCTGCCGTGCCAGTTTCGCGCCAGTTTCTCGCTCCTGCCCTTGGAAGTCAAGCGCTCGATTCGAGGCGAGGAGGGGCGGCCATGGCAGAAATACGACGGGCAATGATGAGCTTAATGCTGATATTCGGTACAGCGATGCGCACGGCCGGGATGGCCGTGCCACGTTGGGTTGCGGCTGCGCCACGCTGTGCTAGAATCTCTCTGCCGTTTCGGAAAAACCGGCCATGCACACGCCAGAAGGCCTGACGATTGAACGCGCGGAGGAGAGTGATTACGACTGGTGCGCGCGCCTGATGGCGGGGAGCGAGCCCTGGATCACCTTGCGCCGCGGTCTCGACGGCTGTCACGCGGCGTTGCGCCGCCCTGGAAGCGAACTGTTTGTGGCCCGCGAGGGCGGAGGCCACGCCGGGTTCATCTTGATTCACCCTTACGGCTGCGCGGGCTCTCCTTATATCGCCAGCGTCGCGGTGGCGGAGGGCGCGCGGGGGCGAGGCATTGGAACTCAACTCGTCGCCTTCGCGGAACGGCAAATGACGGGGCGGCGCTTTATTTTTCTTTGCGTTTCTTCGTTTAACCGGCGCGCTCAGGAGCTTTACCGCCGCCTCGGCTACTGGCGCGTGGGCGAGATGCCGGACTACGTCGTCGAGGGCCACTCCGAAATCCTGCTATGCAAAAGGCTTCCGTGAACCGCTCCCCAGCCGCCCCCGGCCCGGGACAGGCATCCGCCGATGCGGCGGGGGGCCGGCTGGTGTTCATGCTCGCCCTGGCCGCCTCGGTAGGCTATATGTGTAGGGTGGACCTCACCGTGGTGGCCCCGCGCCTGATGGCGGAGCTGAACCTTTCTCAACTCGAAATGGGCAAGGTCTTCAGCGCTTTCCTGCTGGGCTACACCCTGTTCCAGGTGCCGTCCGGCTGGCTGGCCGGCCGGGCGTCCACGCGGCGCCTGTTTAGAGCCTTGGCGCTCGGCTGGGCGGCGATCACCGGCGCGCACGGCGTAGTGGGCAAGACCTGGTTCGGCCTTTCGATCGGCGCACTGCCGGCGCTGCTGGGCTTGCGCTTTGTACTCGGCATCCTGGCTTCGCCCACCTACCCGGCCGCCGGGCGGGCGATTTCGCTGGCTCTGCCTGCCGAGCGGCAGGGCAGCGCCAACGGCATGGTGCTGGGGAGCATCGGGATCGGCTCGGCGGCGGCGCCGCCCCTGCTCGGCTTCGTGGCCCTGCATTGGGGATGGCGCGCGGCGCTCGAGGTGGTGGCGCTGCTCGCCGCCCTGGTGGCGGTGCTCTGGTGGCGCTCAGCCCCGCGGGTGCAAGCGGCGAGTGCCGCTCGAACGCCATCCAAGGGCGCGGCGGCTGCGGCCGGCAAATCACCGCTGCGCCTGCGCAGCTTCTGGTTCCTGACGGCGAGCTATAGTCTGCAAGGCTACGTGGGGTACGTGTTTGTGTTCTGGTTCTTCCTGTATCTCGTCCAGGTCCGCCGTTTCGAACTCCTTCGGGCCGCGTGGTTGACCACGCTTCCCTGGATCGCCAGCCTTGTCGTCATTCCGCTCGGGGGCGTGGTCTCAGACCGGGCCGTCAGATGCTGGGGTTCGACGTGGGGGCGCAGAAGCCTGCCCCTGCCGGCGCTGATCCTTGCAGCAGGCGCGCTCCTGCTCGGGGCACGCACCGGCAGCGCGTGGCTGGCCGCGTTGAGCCTGACGGTGGCGACAGCGCTCGTCCTCGCTACCGAAGGCCCTTATTGGGCTTCGATGACCCAGCTTTCCGGCCCGCAGAGCGGCATCGGGGGCGGGGTGATGAATTTTGGCAGTAATCTGGGCGGCCTTGTCTCGCCGGTCCTCACTCCATGGCTGGCAGCACGCTTGGGCTGGGAATCGGCTCTCGGCCTGGCCGCGCTGATCGCCGTCGTGGGGGCGATCCTGTGGATGGGCGTCAGCATTGACGTGGGTGCGGTCAACGAGTCAGGTACGGTGCGATAGAACCGCGGTGTGAGGAAGAAACAGAAAGTGTCATCCTGAGCGGGGCGAAGGATCTCTGCCGTTGCTTGTCAGGCGTCGAACTGGAGACTAACTGCGGAGATCCTTCGCTTCGCTCGGGGTGAGGGCCGGCTGAACCTTGATGTTCGCCGGGCACTTGGCGAGACAAATAGTCCCACCGCGCTGGTCCACCAAGGGCCGATTCGCGACGGGATGGACTCGTAGAATAGGCTTTCTTGGCGTTAGGAGCCGAAATAAGGCCCTCTCGGGGCTCGGGTAGGGGGTCAGTAGCCCCTCTTTTGAGAATGCCCCATTTTTAGCGGCTTTCGTGCAGGCCCTCTCGAAATTTGCCCTTTCTTGGGCCGCTGAGGCACCTAGCCGAGATTTCTGACAATTCGACCGCTTTGAGACAGCCGGTCTTGCTGAGCGAAGCAATTCACGGACGCGGCACGCCCAGCACCACCAAGCCATGCGCCTCGGCGCATAAGGCGAGGGCGCCATCGTGCGTAGCCATTGCCAGATCGGCGCCCGTCGTCTCTTTCCAAAGCAAGGCGTTCGGCTGTCCAATCGCCACACGGAGCAGGACCGACGCGTCCACATACGCGATCATCGGTTAGGTTGCCGCTCCTCGAGTAGGACTTTTACGACATCGATGTCAAGCTTCAGCGGCTTCGGCAAACGAACGCGGTTCGGCGCCGGCGTGCCGGGCGCCGGTTTGCGGACTCTCAACCTCGCTGGCTCGCGGACAGGAACGATCAGTGCTGCCGGCGTGTCGCGATCGAGAACGGAGATCGTCTCGCCAGCGCGGACGGCACGCAGGTATTCGCTCAGCCGCCCTTTCAGTTCAGCGATGCGAACAGTCCTCATGACCCTATTATGACCAGAAATGGTCAGGTTGGTAAGGAAGTGGGCAGCGGTTCCTAAAGGGTAGCGCCGACCTTCGGGTCGGCAGATTGAGCTTCCTACCTCTCGGGAACTAGAGCCCCTCCGGGATCTTCTTCACCGCGATGGCTTCGCCAGCGTAGAGCGTGGGCGCGCCGAGGGCGAAGGCGTCTTTGTTATAGGCCGTCACGTCGGTTTGAATAAGCTTGTTGAACTCCGCCAGGTGTTGCTCGAGTTCCTTGGTCAGTTCCGCTTTCTGATCCAGGGCCAACTGCGTGGGAGGCTCGCCATAGCCGAAGCCGCCGAAGCCTCCAAGGCTGGAGAGCTTGCTGTTGAACGCCGCGAGATAGTGAAGATCGTCTTCGGAGCCGGGCTGGACCTCCGAGTTATAGACGGAATCCTTGAGCGCGCGGAGCTTGCGGCCAAGCTGGGCCGATTTTCCCATGAGCGGCTGGAACTTCTTCTTCAAATCGTTGTCGTCGCTTGAGCGCACTATACCTTGGAAGGCGGTCAGCGTCTTCTGCATTGCGTCCACGCGGTTGAGCATGGTGTTGAGTGCCGTCACCGCGTTGCGCGCTTCCAGTGAGAAGCGCAGCGAGGCGCGGAAGTTCTCCGGATCGATCTTGATGTTAGGATCGGGCCGCACGCTGACATCGGCTTCCGCCTTGTGTTCGCCCACGGTGATGAGCAGGTGATACTTGCCGGCCAGAACCTGCGGGCCGCGTCCGCGTCCGAAGAACTCCGCAAACTCGCTTTGTTCCTGTTGGCGCTCGAAGGTCAAGCGCTGCGGGCCGTCGTAACGCAGCGACCAGACAAAGCGGTTGATTCCGGCTTTGGAAGGCCCGTGCTCGGTGGCCACCGGGTTGCCATGTTCGTCGGTGATGACGATTTTCACCGGGCCTTCGCGCTGGCCCTCAGGGCCTTCGGCGCTGGCCTGCCCGGCTTGACCTGGCTGCTCACCTTGTCCGGCCTGGCCTGCCTGTGCCGCGGCTCCGGCGCGACCCCCACCTCCGCCCCCGCCTCCCGCCGCGCCGCCCGGCCCGCTCGGCCCTCCGGGGCCGCCGCCGCGGTGTTGTTCAATCTCCTTCTTCAGGAAGTAATCGATCACGACTCCCTCGGGGGCGTTGGCAGTGGTGTAGTCCGACGCCATTCCGAACATCCCGCCACGCCAATGATGAAAGAGCGTGCCCGGCGCGGTGCTGACCAGGTCGAAATCGCTGTCCTGGATTTTGGAGCTCATCTGCTCGAGCGGGCGAATGTCATCCAGGACGAAGAGGCCGCGGCCGTGCGTGGCCACCACCAGGTCGTCGCCGGCCTTGACGAACTTCAGGTCGTAGATGGGCACTGTGGGGAAATTGGCTTTGAGCGGCTGCCAATGCTCTCCCGCGTCCTGAGAATAGAACAAGCCGGTGTCCGTTCCGACCACCAGGAATCCGCGCTGGTTGGGATTCTCGCGAACCACGTGCGCGGGAGCGTCGGCGGGCAGGCCGCCGGCAATGGAGGTCCAGGTCTTGCCGTAATCGGCCGTCTTGTAGATATAGGGTTTAGGGTCGTCCAACTCGTGGGCATCGTAGGTGATGAAAGCCGTTCCCGCGTCAAACGGCGAGACGCCGACCTGATAAACGCGAGCCCACTCGGGAGCGCCTGCGGGGGAAACGTTAGCCCAGTTTTTGCCGCCGTCTCGCGTTACCTGCACTAGCCCATCGTCGGTGCCTACCCAGATGACTTTGGAGTCGGTAGGGGCCAGGGTGATGGTGAGGATGGTGTCGAAGCTCTCCGCGCCGCTGATGTCGTGCTGGACGGGGCCGCCCGCGATATCCTGCTTGGATTTGTCGTTGCGGGTCAGGTCTCCGCTGATGGGCGTCCAATGCTTGCCGCCGTCGGTGGATTTGAAGACTACGTTGCCGCCCAAATAGACCTCGTTGGCATCGGCTTCAGAGACGGCAATGGGAGAAGTCCAGTTAAAGCGATACTTCAAGTCAGCAGGTTTAAGCTCCTCAACGCCTTCGAGGTACGGCCGGATATAACGCGTGAGGTGAGTCTTTCTCTCGAGGCGGTCGATGCTGCCGTTCTGGGAATCGACGTAGATGACGCCCGGATCGCTGGGGGCGAACACCGCGTATTCGCCGTCGCCTCCCGTCACCGTGTACCAATCGGAGGGGCCCACGGCCCGTCCGCCCAGGTTGCTGGAGGTCCCGCACCAGGCGCTGTTATCCTGCAAGCCGCCGCACAGCGAGTACGGAACCTCGCTGCTGGTCGAGACCATGTAGAACTGCTCAATGGGGATGTTATTCAGGAACCGCCAGGTCTTGCCGCCGTCGGTCGTCACATTGACGCCGCCGTCGTTGCCCTGAAACATGCGCTGCGGGTCCTTCGGGTCGATCCAAAGGGCGTGATGGTCGGAGTGGACGCCGCGGTCCGCGGTGTGCGAAGTTTTGCCGCCGTCATCTGACTCGACCAGGTTGAGTGACATGAAATAGATCTTGTTCTCGTTCTCCGGCGAGACCATGAGCCGGGAGAAGTAGAAGGGGCGAATATCGTAAGCGTGATTGTCGCTGACGTCCGTCCAGGTATCGCCCAGATCGATGGATTGCCACAGCATGCCCCGCTTGGCCGCCACCAGCGCATAAACGTGATTGGGGTTGGTGGGCGCGACGGCCACCGCAATGCGGCCCAGCGGGCCATCCGGCAAACCTTTGGTCAACTTCTTCCACGTGTCGCCGCCGTCCGTTGACCGGTAGAGGCCGCTCCCCGGGCCGCCATCCACCAGCGTCCAGGGATAGCGCCGGAACTCCCACATCGCCGCAAACAGCACCTTGGCATTGTTGACCTGAATCGCCAGGTCCGCCGCGCCGGTCGAGTCATTGACGAACAACACCTTGTTCCAGGTCTTCCCGCCATCGTTGGTGCGAAACACGCCGCGGTCGGGATTGGGAGCCCAGGCGTGTCCGGTGGCGGCCACGTAAACCACGTCGGAGTTGGTGGGATCGACGATGATCTGGGAGATCTGTCCCACATTGCCCAAGCCGGCGAATCGCCAGGTGTGCCCGGCGTCGCCCGAGACGTACACGCCGCGACCGTCGATCACGTCGTTGCGGACTTTCGATTCACCCGTCCCCACCCAGACGACGCTTGGGTCGGAAGGCGCCAAAGCCAGGGCGCCGATCGAGGCTGTGGCTTCGTGTTCGAAGATCGCCTTCCAGGTGATACCCCCGTTTTCGGTCTTGAACACACCGCCTGCCGCCGCGCCCACGTAGTAAACGTTGGGGTTGCCGGGAATTCCGGCCACCGCAGCCACGCGGCCGCCACCCACGGCCGGACCCAGGTTACGAAACTCCAGGTTTTTGAAGACGTCCTTCTCCCTGGCGTCAGACTCCTGGGCAGGTGATTGCCCTGCCATTGACTGGCTGGAAGCCGCGATGGCCGCCGCCAATGCCAACACCATACCGACTCGGATCGCTATCGGTTTCATAGGACTCCTCTCTGAAGCGTGTTCGGACAAGCCGTCATACTAGCACGAGGATTCAGGTCCGGGCGCAAATTTTTGCCGACCGGTGTTGAAGATGGCTCCCCTCCTCAGCTAAGGAGGGGAGCCACTTTCTTTGCGAGCTTTGCGAACTTAGCGGCTTTGCGTGGAACCTGCTCGTCCTTAACCCGGCTAATTCACAAACTGTCAGGCTGTGAGCCAAAGCCCGCCAAGCTTGTCCGATTTCGCATTCACTTGGGCGCGGCGGCATAACCAACTGAATATGTACCAGTTCAATACTAGTTCAATGCACCCTTGTCGGCGGCAAGCGGGCCGTATATACTCTCACGCGGAGACGTGCAAATCCGAATTACAAACATCCCTGCACAGCGGCTTTCCGTGTTGGCCCTTTTGAACGGCCAGTGGTGCAGCCGGCCATTAGGGACTGAAGAGGTGTATTGAGTATGTCTCGGTTTTCGGTTTTTTGTGTGGCCGTGGCGATGTATGGGTGGCTGGGACTGACCGCCGGATTGGCCCAAGTGAACGTGTTGACCCAGCACAACGACAACTTTCGAACCGGGCAGAACATCAGCGAAACCGTGTTGACGCCTGCGAACGTGAACACCGGCAGTTTCGGCAAGCTGTTCTCCCAGACTGTTGACGGAGCCATCTATGCCCAGCCGCTTTATATGTCCGGTGTAAACATCCCCAGCCAGGGCGTCCACAATGTGGTTTACGTGGCCACCGAAAACGCCAGTGTTTACGCCTTCGATGCCGATAATAACCAGGGGGCGAACGCCAACCCGCTCTGGACAGCGAGCTTTACCGACCCCGCAATGGGCATTACGGCGGTTCCCAGCTCTGATGAAGGCTGCGGCGACATCGCGCCGGAGATCGGGATCACCGGCACGCCGGTCATCGATCCCTCCACCAACACGCTCTACGTGGTGGCCAACACGAAGGAGAATGGAACCTACGTTCAGCGCCTGCACGCGCTCGACGTGACCACGGGCGCTGAGAAATTCGGGGGACCGGTGCAGATTCAGGCTACGTACGGCGGGCAGACGTTCAATGCGCTCGTCGAAAATCAGCGGCCGGGATTACTGCTCCAGGCGGGGGTGGTTTATATCGCCTGGGCTTCGCATTGCGACTTCGGCCCCTTCACAGGCTGGCTCATGGCGTACGACCCCAGGGCGCTAACCCGCATCCACCTATGGACGGTCACGACCAATTACGGCTATGGGGGAGTGTGGATGGGAGGCACGGGATTGGCCGGGGACGGCCAAGGAAACATCTTCTTCGCCACCGGCAACGGCACTTTTGATGCCGACAGCGGCGGCTCCAATTACGGGGATTCCATCCTCAAAATGGGCATGGCGACAGGCAGAACGAAGTCGACCGTCAGCCGTAAATTCAGGGTAAAGGACTATTTCACGCCGGAGAACCAGAACTTCCTCAATGAGAATGACACAGACCTCGGCTCGGGAGGAGTGATACTCTTGCCGCCGCAACCCGGGACATCTAATCGACTCCTTGTCCAGAGCGGCAAAGAGGGCACGATTTTCCTGGCGAACCGCGACAACCTGGGCCATTACAATCCCAATTCCAACAACAATCTCCAGACACTTTACTTGACGGTAGGGGGAATCTACGGCGCGCCGGCCTATTGGAACTCCACCGTTTATTTTTGGGGAGTCGAGGACTATCTGAAGGCTTTCAGCATAACGAATGGAATGCTGTCGACCGCGCCTGTGGACAGTGGATCGGTCGTGATCGGCTATCCGACCACAACGCCGGCTGTATCGGCCAACGGCAATACCAACGGCATCGTGTGGGGCATCGATGCAAGCGCGTATAGTACCGGCGGTCCCGCGGTCCTGCGCGCCTTTGACGCTGTCAGCCTGGGCAACGAGCTTTACGATAGTAACCAGAATTCCGCGCGCGATAATCCCGGCGGCGCCGTACAGTTCACCGTGCCCACCATTGTCAATGGCAAGGTGTACGTGGGAACCGCAAGCATGCTCAGCGTGTATGGGTTGCTGAATAATTAATCCCCTCTTTGTGCTACACTAGACTTCAGGTACCGGTTCCCGCAGCCTACGACCCTGCGCTGACCTCGCGGGGGCAAGCGGCGGTGAATCTCAAGCGCGCCGAGTGGCGCGAATGCACTCTTTCCCAGGGCAGGACCATGAAGAACCTACGCATTCTGATCGCTGACGACCACGAAGTGGTCCGCCGGGGTTTGCTTGCCCTGCTGGGAACCCAGGCGGGCTGGGAAGTGGTTGGCGAAGCCGCCAACGGAACGGACGCCGTCAAGAAAGTAGCCCAGGTCAAGCCCGATGTCGTCGTCATGGACATCACCATGCCGGCGATGAGCGGTTTGGACGCAACCCGCCTGATCATGGAAACCGCTCCCCAAACCAAAGTGCTCATCTTCACCATGCATGATTCGGAACAGATGATGCAGACCGCCCTGGGGGCCGGAGCAAGAGGATATGTGCTGAAGTCGAAAGCGGCGAGTGATCTAATTGCCGCCATAAGATCTTTGTCGAAGGACGAGACTCCTCTGATGTCTCGAACGGCCGGACAGGCACCGAAAATTGTCTGACGGCCGGCCCACTGTGTGGCAAGATTACACTCCCGAGGTTGCCAATCATTGCCCTGCCGGCCGGCACTGGCCGGTCCAGGGGAGGATCCAATGGCAAGTTCGAATTCCACCAAGTCGGCGGCTGAGCCTTCACAGCCATCAAGAAGAGGTCCCCAGACCAAGTCGGTTCCCGTCGTAGGCGTAGGAGCATCGGCAGGCGGGCTGGAAGCCTTCCAGCAGCTCCTCAACCATTTGCCGGCCACCACCGGCATGGCCTTCGTGTTTGTGCAGCACCTGGCGCCCCGGCATGAAAGCATGCTGACGGAGCTGCTCTCGAGGAGCACCAAGATCCCCGTCCAGGAGGTCAAGGACGGAATGAACGTGGCGCCGGACCACATCTACGTGATCCCTCCCAACTGCAACATGGTGATCTCGGACGGCGTGCTCCACCTCATGCCGCGCCATGAAACAGATTTGCAGCACATGCCGATTGACTGTTTTCTGACTTCGCTGGCCGAGGACCGCAAAGGCCAAGCTATCGGCGTGATTCTTTCCGGTACGGCTTCCGACGGAACTTTGGGGCTCAAAGCCATCAAGGCAGAGGGCGGCATCGCCTTCGCACAAGATGAAAAAACGGCGAAGTACGACAGCATGCCGCGCAGCGCCATTGCCACCGGCTGCGTGGACTTCATCCTGCCGCCGGAGGGCATCGCCAAAGAGCTGGCCAGAATCGGCCGCCACCCCTACCTGATCCAAACCATGGCCGCGGAGGCGGACGAAACTCTAGCGGCCGGCGAGGACGAAATCAACCAAATCCTGGGGCTGGTGCGCGGCGCCACCGGCGACGACTTCACCTGGTACAAGCAGAACACCATCAAGCGGCGGATCAAACGGCGCATGGTCCTGCAAAAGATGGAGAAGCCGGCCCAGTACCTCCGTTATTTGCGCGGCAACAGCCAGGAATTGCAAGAACTGTATCAGGACTTTCTCATTCACGTGACCGGCTTTTTCCGCGACCGGGAAGTTTACCAGGCTCTTAAGAAGAAAGTGCTCCCCGTGCTTTTGAAGAACCGTGCCGCGGACTCTCCGCTGCGTTTTTGGGTTCCCGGGTGTTCAACCGGAGAAGAAGCCTACTCAATTGCCATCTGCGCCCTGGAGTTCCTGGGCGCCGCAAAGAGCAATATCCCCATCCAGATTTTCGGCACCGACATCAGTGAAGGAGCCATCGAGAAAGCGCGCGCCGGAAACTACCCGGAGAGCATCACCGCCGACGTCACGCCGGAGCGTTTGCGGCGGTTTTTTTCGCCCGTGCCGGGAGGTTATCGGATCGCCAAGTCGATTCGCGACATGTGTGTTTTTGCGCGCCACAATGTGCTCCAGGATCCTCCTTTTTCAAGGATGGACGTGATCAGTTGCCGCAATCTTCTTATCTACCTCGAGGCCGCAGCACAGAAGAAGATCATACCAACCTTCGGTTACGCCCTTCGCACTCCGGGCTTTTTGATTCTAGGCCCCTCCGAGAATCTCAGCGGATTCTCGGAGCTGTTTGGCTCGATCAACAAGAAATTCAAGGTCTATGCCAAGATCCCGAGCAGCTTCGTGCATGTCGGGAGGGATTGGATTCCTAAACTTGCGTGGGACAAAGCTCTGCCGCTGAAGAGGGGCGCCAAAGCAACGCCGGCCTTCGATGTGCAGAAGGAAGTCGAACATCTCCTCTTGACGGAGTACGGGCCGCCGGGGGTCGTGGTCACCGGCGATTTGGGCATCATCCAGTTCATCGGCCGCATGGGCAGTTTTCTGGAGCCGGTGCCCGGGCAAGCGAGCCTGAACCTGGCGAAGCTGACCCAGGGGACCCTCTCCCTGGACATCCGCAGCATCATCCATGCGGCCAAGAAGCAAGACGCGCCGGTCATTCGGGAAGGCGTCCGCATCAGGAGCAACGGCCGCTACCGCACGATCACTCTGGAAGTGGTGCCGATTAAAGGCGGCAGCGCGCGCGAGTCCTGTTTCCTGGTGCTTTTCCGCGAGGAAGCGCCGGACGGCCAGAGAAAGCCCGCTCTCATGGAAGCTAAGGGAGCCAAGCGCAAAGCCGAAGAAGCGGAGAACAGGCGGCTGACGAAAGAGCTCGAGTACACACGCGCCCATGTGCAGTCGATCATGGAGGAGCAAGAGGCTTCGAACGAGGAATTGCGCTCCGCCAACGAGGAAATCCAGTCCAGCAACGAAGAGCTGCAAAGCACCAACGAGGAAATGGAGACCGCCAAGGAAGAGCTGCAATCCTCGAACGAAGAACTGACCACGCTGAATGAAGAGCTGCAGAACCGCAATACCGAGCTGAGCATGCTCAACAACGATCTTAATAACCTGGTTAACAGCATCAACATCCCTGTTGTGATGCTCTCCCGAGACCTTCGCGTGAGGCGCTATACGCCACTGGCGGAGAAGGTGCTTAACCTGATCCCTTCCGATATCGGCCGGCCGATTACGGACCTGAAGCCCAACATTGACATGCCCAACCTGGAGAGCCTGGTGGCCCAATCTGTTGCGGCCATGAGCCTCAAGGAACTGGAGGTACAGGACCGCTACGGTCATTGGTATTCGCTGCGCATTCGCCCTTATAAAACGGCCGAGAATGTCGTTGAGGGAGCGGTGTTGGCCCTGATGGACATCGACTCGCTGAAAGCGGAGGTGAAGGAATTGCGCGTCTACGCGGAGGCCATCGTCGAGACGCTGCGCCAACCCCTGATCGTGCTGGACGGGAGTCTGCGCGTGGTGACCACCAACGCTGCCTTTTACGAGACGTTCAAGGTGTCCAAGGAAAAAACCGAAGGCCGATTCATCTACTCACTTGGGGATGGCGAGTGGAATATCCCGGCGCTGCGAGAACTCCTGGAACGAATTCTGCCCGCGCAGACCGCTTTCGAGGGATTCGAGGTGAAACACAAATTTCCCGGCATCGGGGAACGGACCATGCTGCTGAATGGCCGGCAAATTCGCACGCGCAAGGGCGGCGCGCCGCTCATCCTGCTGGCGATCGAGGATATCACGGAGCGCAAGAAGGCTGAGGAGGCCCTGCGAGCCTTGCCGGCGCGACTGGTGGATTCGCAGGAGGAAGAGCGGCGGCGCATCGCCCGCGAGTTGCATGACAGCACGGGGCAGACCATGGCCGCGCTGACCTTGAACCTCAGCGTGCTGGACGGAAAGGCCGATTGCTTTGACGATCGGGGCCGGGCCGCCCTGAGCGACAGCCTGAATCTGGCCAGCCAGGTCTCCGAGGAGTTGCGGAATATATCCTACGTCCTGCATCCCCCGGCGCTCGACGAGATGGGCCTGGAAGGCGCCTTGCGGTGGTATGTGGATAACTTCGTGAAGCGAACCGGGCTGGAAGTCGAACTGGTACTCCCCCGCCGGCTGCCTCATTTGCCGGAACCGGCTCGGCTGGCGGCATTTCGTTTAGTTCAGGAAGCCCTCACCAACGCCCACCGCCATTCCGGGAGCAAGACGGTCAAGGTGGTGGTGGCGCAGGGTGACAGCGCGCTGACCCTCGAGGTGACCGATGAAGGCAGTGGTATTCCGCCCGATCATGTGCGGGGGTTGGGCCTGCTGAGCATGCGGGAGCGCGTCGCCCAGTTGGGAGGACGGCTGGAAATCAGCTCCGGCGACGGGGGCACTTCCATCAAGGCGGTCCTGCCCATTACGCCTACGACGGAATCGGCAATCCCTTGATCACCCGGAAGGTGTCGCGGGCGATCAGAAGCTCCTCGTTGGTCGGAATAACGAAGATTCGGACGCGGCTGGAGGTGGTGGAGATTTCGTTCGATTTGCCGATGGCCTCCTGGTTCCGGGCCGGGTCGATCTCATAACCCAGTTCCGCCAGTCCCTGGCAGGTTTTCTCGCGCACCAGCGGCGCGTTCTCACCGATGCCTCCCGTGAAAACCAGGCCGTCGACGTGGCCCAGCACGGCCGTGTAGGCGCCAATGTACTTCCGCAAGCGATAGCAGAACGAGTCGATCGCCGTTTCCGCCTGCGTGTCGCCTTTTGCCGCCGCGTCGATCAGCTCCCGCATGTCGTTCGAGTCTCCCGAAATGCCGTACAGGCCGCTGAACCTATTTAATAGCGTAGATACATCGTGAATGGTTAATTCATCTTTTGACATTAGATAGAGAATGATGGACGGGTCGAGGTCGCCGCAGCGGGTGCCCATCAGCAATCCCTCGAGCGGCGTGAAACCCATCGAGGTGTCAACCGACTGGCCTTTCTCGATGGCTGTAATCGAACAGCCGTTGCCCAGGTGAGCCGTAATCAGGTTCGCCTCGTCTTTGCGCTTGCCCAGCATCTGCCGGCAATAGAACGCCACATAACGATGCGAGGTGCTGTGGAAGCCGTAGCGGCGGATTCTGTAACGCCGGTAATAGGAATAGGGCAGGCCGTAGAGATAAGCTTTGGGAGGCATGGTGTGATGAAACGCCGTGTCAAACACCGCAACTTGCGGGACCTGGGGGAAGACTTTTCGCGCTACAAGATATCCGCGCAGGTTGTGGGGATTGTGCAGGGGGGCCAGTTCGCTGCACTGCTGGATGACCTCCACCACTTCCTCGTCGATCATCACCGACGCCGAATAGCGCTCACCGCCATGAACCACGCGATGTCCCACCGCCTCGATCTGTGAAATGTCTCCAAGAGCCTTAGCTTCCTTAAGAGCTTGGATGCAGCGCGTAAGAGCCGTCTGGTAGTCCAGCATCTCCTCCCTTACACTCTGAGCAGGGTTGGGCGGCACAGTCAGATGCAACACCGCTTCGTCGGTTCCGATTTTCTCGACGCTCCCCTTGGCAATAGAACGGTCCGCGTTCGCCGCGATCATTTCCACGCCGGTCTCGATCAGTTGAAACTTGATTGACGAGCTGCCGCAGTTGAGCACCAGGATTTTCATAATCAACCTGCCTATTCCCTTCAGGTCAGAATGCCATCGGCATGGCGTGTTCTGCAACCAGATTCGCGGCGAGGAGGCGATGTGGTGCGGGCGGGACGCCGGCTGTCGCGGGAGCGTCCCGCTCCCGCGCACGGGCAAAGCCTGTCCCGAGCGGAGCGAAGGAATGCCCGTGCCCCAGCGGGCGGGACGCCCGCACCACACGCTTTGAAGACACCGCCGATTTGTGTTTTCCCGCGAAACTCGTAAAGGTATAATCCTGTATCGTAAGAGAGTCATTTCAGAAACACGGGTGTAGAGAACGTTCACTTCTCAGGTTGCGTCAGGCATTCGCCGATATCGTAGGGAGGCGCCTGGGGCGCATCTTTCCAACCCGGACCGGCCGGAACGAGACGGCCGGGGTTATCTCGGCCGGGAGCAATAGGCGGAAGAGATTGAGGGGAAATTCACCATGACGAACGGGTCTCGAATCAAACCGTGGCGTGCCGGCGTAGTTAGCTTCATCGTGTCGCTGGCTTGCGCAGCGACGTTGTTGGCCGGCGGCCCTAACAGCCAGGGTAAGATTCTGGCGGGGTTCTTCGAAGAATGGAGCATTTATTACGCCAATTACAACATCGCTGATCTCCAGAACAACGGGGTCGCCAACCGGCTCTCGCACTTCATCTACGCCTTTGCCAATGTGTCGGCAGACTCGTCCAACCCGTCGTCGGACGCATGCACCATTGCTGACACTTGGGCTGATTACGAAACTCCCAACCTTCCTCCCGTTGGCAATATCGCGGATAAAGGGCCGCTTTACGGCAACTTCGCGGAGATCCTGAAGCTCAAACAACTTCATCCCCGTCTGCGAACCCTGATTTCTCTCGGCGGCGCGGGTGCGACGAACACCATGGCTTTCTCGATCGCAGCCAGCACGCAGGCGGGCCGCCGGGCGCTTGCCTCCTCATGCCTCAACATGTTCATCACCGGCAACGTAGCCAGCGGCGTCAGCGCTCCGGGCCTCTTCGATGGGATTCACATCGACTGGGAATTCCCCACGGCGACCGACACGCAGAACTTCACGCTCTTGTTGCAGGAATTCCGCAAGCAACTGAACGCGCTGGGGAAGGCCAACGGCAAATACTACGAACTCTCCTTCGACGGGCCGGCAGGCGACCAGAATTACTCCAACATCGACCTCGCAACGACGGCGAAGCTGGCGGATTTCATCACCATCGATGGCTACAACTACAATGGGACCCGGGAAGACGTTGCCAATCACGCTTCACCGCTCTTCGATTCCAAGAAAGACCCTGAATTCGGCGAGGGTCTCTGCATTGCCTGTACCGTGAACGCTTACCTGGCCGCCGGCGTGCCCCCCTCCAAGTACGTCATGGGCGTGCCTCTGTATGGAGCGGGATGGACCGGCATTGCGAACGTGAATCATGGCCTCTATCAAACTTCGACGGATACGACGGAAGATTCGCGGCCGGCGCCGGTTTTGCTGGCCAACGGAAGCGGCTTGTGCACGGACACCACCGGCAGCACTCCCGGATGCGACGCCTTGTTGACTGCGGGCGCGGCCACCTATTCCACGCTTTCAACCCTCACCGCCAACGGGTACAGCCGCTATTTCGACCCGGTCAGCGTTGCGGCGTGGCTCTACGACCCCACCACGGGAACCTTCTGGTCCTATGATGATCGCTTCACGGCGGCCCTGAAGACGGTTTACGTTCAGACGCGCGTACCGGGCGGACTGGGCGGGAATTTTGTGTGGGCCCTCAAAGACGATGACGCCAACGGAACCATGGTGAAGACGCTAGCCGTTGGGCTCGGACGCTGAGCTATCCTCAATCGGTCACCCTTCGTTTCGCTCTGTGTGGTGCGGGCGTCCCGCCCGCTGTCGCGAGGGCATCTTGCCCGCGCGCGGGAGCGGGACGCTCCCGCGACAGCGGGCGGGACGCCCGCACCACAGCGCCGGGCCGGGGCTACCCTTTCTTGTTGGCAGGGCTCAGGCCTTCGATCGGCCAGACCAAATCTCGGAACTCACCAGTGTAATCTAAGCTGCCGGCGGCAATGGGCTTTTCAGGCTCTACCGCAATTCCCGCCTTGCGCACCCGCGCCAGGACCTCGGCTTCGTGAATCCGCGAGGCATCGTATTCGACCACCACAAACGAGCCATCAATGGAAAGACCTCGGATGCCATAAACCGTCGAGAGTGTGTGCAGGCGCTCAAAGTCATGGGGAGACAATTCCCGCTGTAGTTGATAACGCGTGGTCAAGAATGTCATAGCGAGCCTCGATGGGTGAGTTCTTTGTCCGTGGTCCGTCGTCCGTGGTCAGTTGTCCTTGGTAACAAGACATTATCCTATTCGTGATTTTCCCCCCTGATGCCCCGCTACAGCCGGGAAGGGACCAAGTGTGGGGGCAACGGACGGCTGGCAACGGACCACGGACAACTGACTACGGACCGACTTCCCGCCTACAGTTGCAGCCTGCGCAGCCGCAGCGCGTTGCTGATGACGGAGACGGAACTGAACGTCATGGCCGCGGCCGCCACCATGGGGCTCAGAAGCAGGCCCAGGAACGGATAAAGCACTCCCGCCGCCAACGGTACTCCCAGACTATTGTAAGCCAGCGCGAAGAAAAGGTTCTGACGGATATTACGCATGGTGCCTTTACTCAGGCGGCGCGCCCGCACGATGCCGCGCAGATCTCCTTTCACCAGTGTGATACCGGCGCTCTCGATGGCCACATCCGTTCCGGTTCCCATGGCGATGCCAACCTGCGCCAGCGCCAAGGAGGGGGCGTCGTTCACGCCGTCTCCGGCCATGGCCACCACGCGCCCTTCCGCCTGAAGCCGCTGGATGACTTTGCCCTTCGCTTCCGGCAGAACCTCTCCTTCAACTTCATCGATGCCCAGTTCTCGCGCCACGGCCATGGCGGTTCGGCGCGTATCGCCGGTAAGCATCACAACTCGGATGCCGTCCTGCTGCAGCGCCCGCAAGGCTTCCGGGGCAGACGGTTTGATGGGATCGGTCACCGCCAGCAAACCACACGCAACCCCATCGACGGCCACGAAGACCACGGTCTGGCCCTCGGCGCGCAGTTCGCCGGCTTTGGCGTCCAGTGCAGCCAAGTCGATCTTCAGCCTCTCGAACAACCGGTGGTTTCCAAGCGCCACAGATTTGCCCTCGACCTCTCCCGTCACGCCTTCGCCAGGGATCGAACGGAATTCCCGAGCCTCGCCGAGCACGAGTTCTCTTTCCAGCGCCCCGGCCACGATGGCCGCGGCCAGCGGGTGTTCGCTCCCCCGCTCGAGAGTTGCGGCCAGGCGAAGCACTTCCGCCACGTCCCACCCGGGCTGAGGATGAACCGAGGCAAGGCGCGGTTTACCCTCCGTCAGCGTGCCGGTCTTGTCCACCACCAGCGTGTCTACTTTCTCGAGGACCTCGAGCGCCTCGGCGTTCCTGATCAACACGCCCACCTGCGCGCCACGGCCCGTCCCCACCATAATCGACATCGGCGTGGCGAGCCCCAGCGCGCAAGGGCAGGCGATGATGAGCACGGCCACCGCGTTTACCAGCGCATAGGCGAACCGCGGTTGCGGGCCCACGCTTGCCCAGATGACAAAGGTCAGCACGGAAATTAAAACTACCGCCGGAACAAAATAGGAAGAGACCACGTCCGCCAGGCGTTGGATGGGCGCGCGGCTTCGCTGCGCCTCGGAGACGAGTCGCACAATGTGCGCCAGCAGCGTGTCGCTTCCGACGCGCTCGGCCCGCATCAGAAAGCTCCCCGAGCCGTTCAGCGTCCCGCCCGTCACCCGATCTCCGGTTTGCTTCTCGACCGGGATGGGCTCGCCGGTCACCAGCGATTCGTCAATCGAACTCGATCCTTCAACGATCACGCCATCCGTCGCCACCTTTTCTCCGGGGCGGACGCGCACCCGGTCTCCCACGGCCAGGCGGTCGAGCGGCACGTCTTCCTCGCGGCCGTCGTCGCGCACCACGCGCGCGGTCTTGGGCGCAAGTCCTAACAGTCCCCGGATCGCGCTGCTCGTCTGGGCTCGGGCGCGAAGCTCCAGCACCTGGCCCAGAAGCACCAGGGTGGTGATCACGGCCGATGCTTCGAAGTACACCGGAACCTCTCCCCCCGCGCCGCGAAACGACTGCGGAAAGCTGCCGGGAGTGAGAACCGCGGCCAGGCTGTAAACATAGGCGGTGCCCGTGCCGAGGGCGATCAGGGTAAACATGTTCAGGTGGTGATTGACGAGCGAGGCCCAGCCGCGCTCAAAGAACGGCCAGCCGCCCCAAAGGACTACCGGCGAGGCTAGCGCGAGTTGCGCCAGGCTGAGTAGGCGCGCGGAAAAGACGTGCTGGAGCGGTTGCCCCGGAATCATGTCCGACATCGCGAGGAGAAACACGGGAAGCGTCAAGGCCAGGCACACCCAGAATCGACGGGTCATCAAAACCAATTCAGGATTTGCTTCCTCCGCCAGCGCCACCGTGCGGGGCTCCAGAGCCATGCCGCAAATGGGGCAAGTTCCAGGCCCGTCGCGCACCACCTCGGGGTGCATGGGACATACATACTCGGCGCGGGTGGCAAGGGCTGCGGTCGTGAGCGTCTCAAGCGCCATCCCGCATTTCGGACACGCGCCGGGGGCTTGTTTTCGCACCTCAGGATCCATCGGGCAGGTATAGATCGCGGGTGCCGCCGCACCGTAGGGCCGAACGGCGTTCGGCCCCGGGCGAAGGGCGTTCGGCCCCGGGCGAAGGGCGTTCGGCCCCGGGCGAACGGCGTTCGGCCCCGGGCGAAGGGCGTTCGGCCCCGGGCGAACCGCGTTCGGCCCCGGGCGAACCGCGTTCGGCCCCGGGCGAGCGCCGCTCGCCCCTACGCCGGAGTTCAGATATTGATTTGGATCAGCGCGGAACTTCTCCAGGCAGGAAGGGTTGCAGAAAAAGTATTCTTTCCCCTCGTGGACGTAGCTGCCCACCGCATCCTTGCGGCTGATCTCCATTCCGCATACGGGATCGAGCACGGTGGTGCTTGCCCGCGCCTGCGGCCTAGCGCTTTTGACTGAAGGGTCCGGGCTTTGAGATTCGTCACTCATCGAGATTTTCTGAGGTTTGCGCGCTTCTGCCCCCGAGGATCAAGAATACGTTGCTCTCAATAAGTCAGCAAGAGCCGGAGAGATTCCCTTACAGCGACAACAGGCAGGCCGGTCCAGGCCCTCGTTGTCTGGAAGTTGCGATACTAGCCTTCAATCAGCTCAAATGTGGCGCGGTGTCCCGGCGCTGACGCGAGTGCGCGATCGCAAGTGAGAAGCGGCGCATCCAGAACTTCCGCCAAGGCAACGTATGCTGCGTCGTAGGCTGTGAGGTTGTGGCGCAATTCCCAGATACGGCGGAGGAATGGCCACTGCGGGTGGCGCTCAATCGGCATCTGGGCAAATGCCAGGAGCGCCTGACGGGCGCGTTGCGGGGACATCACGCCGATCGCCTGATAGCACCGCAACGTCTGAGCGATCTCGAGGTCGATCAAGTGCGGGGCGTGGAACGCTTCGTCAGGATCGCGCAATCGACGCGCCAGGCGCACCGCGGAGGGCCGGTTCAGCAAAAGTTCCACCACAACGGACGCATCGAGAACGATCACCGGCCATCCCTCTCGTCGCGGATGACCTGGGCAGGAGGCACGCGAGAATTAACGGGTGAGAGGCGGGCCAGCCGCTCCACTATCTCATCCATGGTGGGCCGCTCGGCGACGCGCCCGATTTCCCGCAGCAGATAATCGGAAAGAGACTTGCCTTCTAGAGCTGCTCGCGCCTTCAGCTTGCGGTGCAGCGGGTCAGGGACGTGGCGAATTTGAATCATCGTCGACATGTGCATAGCATAGTTGCATGTCCAGCACATGTCAAGATACAGCCTCGCGCGCACCCTGTGGTTTGGGGTCTGCGATTTCCCGAATTGCCTTGTGGGAGCGCCAGCTCGGCAACAAACGAGTCGCGTAGCTAAAAAAAAACAAATGCGCGCCGCGATTGCCCGAGGGCGCTTCGCCGGCATCAGTCGGCCAAGGCAGGCTCGCTTCTTATTATCTCCCGGCGTGCAATTTCCGGAACGCCGCAAGGCACTTCTCTGCCGTCTCCATTTCCGGGTAGTCGCTGCCCTCCTGCTCGATCAGGTAGTACTCGATTCCACCTGTCGTTTCAGCGGCAGCAAAGAGCTTCTTCCACGGTGCAACCCCTTCGCCAGTCAGCACTTTGTATCCCCGCTGGGGAGACCAATCCTTGACATGCATGGAGCGGATGCGCCTGGGGTTTTGTTTGATCCAGGCGACAGGGTCGCCGCCCGCCTCAAGACACGTCCCCACATCCAATTGCAGCATGATATCTTTGTCCAGAGTCGCGGAAAGCACTTCCATGGGTCTCCGCCCTTCGGCGGGGCGCCATTCGGCATCATGGTTGTGATAGCCCGCGTGCAGGCCTTGGCGTTTCATGGTGTCGTCGGCCCTATTCAGGGTCTCCGCCACACGTTTGTAGTCATCCAGGCTCCTCAATTCGCCGGGGCTAGCCAGCACCACGTAGCGGCTTCCAAGCGTTTTATTGAGGTCCATCGCTTTGCTAAGGCCCTCCGGGGTAAACGAGTCTAAATCGTTGTGAGTCGAGTAGCAATGGATGCCGAGTTCATCCAGTTCGGCGCGCACTTTGCCGGCATAATCGGTTGTCCAGTCGTAGTAAGGCGCGTAGAATTCCACGCACTGGTAACCCATGCGCGCCACACCGCGAACGGTTCCCATCAGGTCTTTGTTCAGATTGTCGCGCACCGAGTAGAGTTCCAAACCCACCGGAATAGATTTCGAAGCTGACGCGGCCGCCACCAGCGGCGCCGCCGCCATAGCACCAAGAAAAGTACGACGTGAAATGATATTTGTGTTCATGATGGGCGAATCTTATCACATAATGTTGCACCAAGGAGCATGACCATGACAAACAGCGATTCACGATTTTTCGGCCGTCGCGAGATGGCCAGGAGCACTTTGCTTGGAGGCGCGTCATTGCTTTTCGGCGCGCCGGCAACGGCACGGGCGCAGGTTCCGCCCCCGGCAAGGAAACCTATGAGCGTGCGCGATTTCGGCGCTACCGGCGACGGCAAGAGCGACGATACGAAGGCCATCCAGCGGGCCCTGGACGCGGCGGGAGAAGTGCGGGGAACGGTATTTGTGCCGGGCGGCGTGTATCTTTGCGCGGACCTCAAGATGCGGCCCAACACTGCACTGATCGGCGATCCTACGTGGGATTATCACAAGCCGGGCGGAACGGCCCTGAAGCTCTCGAGCGGCGACGCGAAATGCCTGCTCAATATCGGAGATGCTCAGGGCGCCACGATTGACGGCCTGGGTTTCGAAGGCGCGCGGCTGGGGAAGGGCGTGCACGGAATTTTCCTCGATAAGCCGGACTACGGAAAGCACGAAGACGCCTTTCGCATCGAGCGCTGCCAGGTGCTCCGCTTCACGGGCGACGGAGTGTGCCTTGCGCACGCCTGGTGCTTCTCCGTCCGGCAATCGATGCTGGGTTACAATGGCGGCGACGGTTTGAGCTTGCGCGGCTGGGACGGGTTCCTCAGCGACAACTGGTTTTCAGGCAACGGGCGCGCCGGTTTCGGGGCGCGCGACGAGAATGCCTCCGTGACCTTCACCTGCAATCGCGTGGAATGGAACGGCGAGGAGAATATGGTAATCAACAACTCGGACGGGTACCAGATTACCGGCAATTTCTTCGACCGCGCGGGCACTTGCGGCATCGCCCTGCGCAACAGCCGCCGAGGGTGCTTTTCGATCACCATCAGCGGAAATTACTTCAAGCGGAGCGGCAAGCTGGCCGAGGCGGACAGCCACGATTCCTCGCAGATCTGGATCGAGGGAGCGAAGGGCGTCACTTGCGTGGGCAACGCCCTCTGCGCCGGACGTGACGACGGCGGCACGGGCGTCTGGAGCCCATCCTTTGGAATTGTCTGCAAGGGCCTCCAGAACTGCGTCATCGCCAATAACGTGCTGCACGAAGCCGCCCTGCGCGAACTCATCGTGGATCAGGGCGGCCACGGCGAAGGCGTGGTGATCAAGGATAATCCCGGAAGCTTATTAAAGGTTTAAGCCGGGTAGCGCGGACCTCCGGTTTAGAGGTCCGCGGCTCGTCCCGGGCATTAGAAAATCCCGCGGACCCCAAAAGCGGGGGTCCGCGCTACCCAGTTCAACTGCGCTGGGCAACAGTCCGCCATTGGAGAGCATCGAAAGCTTCAAAGTCCGGAGGTGATAACGTGAACAACTATCTTCATCGCTTCCTAGTGGCTATCTGTCTTGTGGGACTAGCTTTGATCGGTCTGCCTTTGGCAGCACAACAGGCAGCGCGGACCACGTCATCTGGGATTACTGCGGGTGCGACGGACGCCCAAAGCGCCCGAGGTGAGACTCCTTACTCAGCCGATGAAATCACGGTCAGAACCCAAACCCTGGCGGATGGCACCAAGATCACGCACCACGAACTCATCAAGGTTTACAGGGACAACCAGGGGCGCACGCGGCGTGAGTACTTTACCCGCGGATGGGAGTCTCCGGGCGAGCCTGCCTCACTCGATTTGATCTCCATCGAGGACCCTGTCGCAGGAGTCAACTACGATCTCTATCCTCGCGATCACACGGGGCGAAAGACCGAGATACAAAAACCAGCGCCTTCGGCTCGTCCTCAGCCGACCGGTGCCTCGGCAAATGTCACGCCCGCGCATCCGGTTCACCTCCTCCGGCCGACCCACGAAGATCTCGGAACACAAGTGATCGAGGGGCTGGAAGCGAAGGGGGAGCGTATCACGACCATCATTCCGGAGGGCTCCCAGGACAACGATCGGCCCATAACGATTACAAGGGAAATGTGGTATTCGGCGACGCCTCGCCTGCTGCTGATGACGAACAACAACGACCCGCGACACGGCGAGATCGTGATGCATCTCACCAATATCGTGTTCGACGAGCCGCCCTCCGAACTCTTCCACGTGCCCGCTGACTACACGCTCCAGGAGCTTGAGCCCTCGGCGAAACCTGAGCCGCCGGCCGATTAGCGGCAAACGACCCCTCACCCGTCACGCTCCGGCTGATGAAAACGCCGGCAGCGCGACACCCTCTCCTCACGGGAGAGGGCAGAAAACCCTTAGCGCCACCTGCCTACTGCCCACCTGCCCACTGCCTATCCCGTCCTGTGCGCGAGTTCACGAACAAAGGTCGCGATGCGGGGATCTTGCCAATCCATGGGCCCGATCAGTTTTTCGGCCAGCCGGCCGTCCTGATCGATGATGTAGGTTTCAGGGAATACGAATGTTCCGTAGCGGTGGGCGATGGAGCGGTCGGGGTCGCGGAGGACAGGAAACGAAAGGTGTTGGTCAGCGGCAAATTTCTGCAGTGCGGTTCCATCCTCGTCCACGCTGACGCCCAGCACGGTTACGCCCTGCTGGCGCATCGTTTCGGCGAACTTCTCGAGGCCGGGCGTTTCCTCGACGCAGGGCGGGCACCAGGTGGCAAAGAAGTTCAGCACCACCACCTGGCGCGAGTAATCGTGAAGTGAGCCGGAGCCTTGCGAGAGATCGGAAAGCGTGAAGTCCGGCGCACGTTCTCCGATATCCACGGCGTGCGGCTGCCGCATTCGCCACGCCACGACGATCGCGCCGCCCAGAATGATCGCCAATACAAGGATCTTAACCGCGTTCTTTTTGCTCATCCTCAGGCCCTTTATTATAATATCAATAATGAATGAAAGCGATCCCGGCAAGGTTTCCGTAATCGTGCCCGCACGCAATGAGGAAGCCAACCTCGAGCGCGTGCTGCGCTCGCTCGCGGGCCAGCAGAGCGTCAGGGAAATTCTGGTCGTCGACGACAACTCGCGAGACCGGACGGCTGAGATTGCCCGGGCTTTGAAAGAGGAGATTCCAACACTTCGCATGCTGCGCGCCGATTCTCTGCCGGAAGGCTGGTTGGGCAAGAACTACGCGGTGGCGCTGGGGGCGCGCGAGGCGGCAGGCGATTGGCTGCTCTTCACCGATGCCGATACGGAGCACCTGCCGGGCAGCCTGGCGGCCACGCTGGAGGTTGCCGAGCGGGAGGGCGCCGATCTGCTCTCTCTTTCGCCCGGGCAAATAACTCCGACCTGGTGGGAAAAGGCCGTCATACCGCTTGTCTATGTGAATCTGGCGCGCCTTTACAAATTCGAAGATGTGTCGAACCCCGAGTCGCCGGCGGCGGCCGCCAACGGCCAATACCTCTTGGTCCGGCGCACGATGTACGAGCGCATCGGTGGACACGAGGCAATCCGCAACCGAGTCCTCGAGGATGTGGAGTTGGCGAAGCGGGTGAAGGCAGCGGGCGGAAAACTGATTTTCCTGCCAGGAGCGGAGTGGGTCCGGACGCGCATGTACCGCACTTTTGGTGAAATGTGGCGCGGCTGGACCAAGAATCTGTTTCTCCTTTACGGGCAAAGCCTGGTCAGGATCTTCAAAGCCCTGGCGGAACTTTGCATATTGGATTTGCTGCCGAGCCTCGCACTGCTCGGCCTTTTGATCTGGCTGATCTCGGGCAGCGAATACAGCCGCGCCGTTACTTGGCCGCTCATCGGGTGTGTGCTCATCGTCTTTGCAAGGGGCGCCTTCTACTTGCGGGCTGTGGAGCGCCTGGGGTTTCCACCGCGAGTTGCCCGGAAGAAGTGGGTCGGCGCGTTGATCTTTTGTGCGCTATTAATTAACTCGGTCATAGCTTATCGCATTTCGCACAATGTAGAATGGAAGGGACGCCGTTATTCAACAGGGAGCAGCGTATGATCCACGTCACTCGCCGCGCGGAGTTCTCCGCGTCGCACGTTTATCACAATCCCAAGCTCTCGCCGGAAGAGAACCGGCGCATCTTCGGCAAATGCAATAATCCCCATGGCCACGGGCACAACTATACGCTGGAAGT